>Ga0208242_100237_pt1 | contig 59033 bp, 58 predicted proteins | sample SubbioAug_CSW13A_FD_184825 | JGI IMG/M metagenome (GOLD analysis project Ga0208242, IMG submission 184825) | Serpentinite rock and fluid subsurface biosphere microbial communities from McLaughlin Reserve, California, USA - CR12Aug_CSW13A (SPAdes) | ecosystem: Environmental > Terrestrial > Deep...
CACCGCCCGAGACGTGCAGTTCGGCATGATTGTCGGCAAGGTTGAGGCGGTGCGCCCGGGCGATGTGGCGCAGGTGGCCCGCGCGGTGGAGGACGGCCGTGGTCAGGCCAGCATGGCGCTCTTCCGGGATCTGGCTGAGGCCTCCAGCCTGGCGGCGCGCGACAAGGTCAAGGTCCGCGTCGACGAGGGTCGGGCCCGCGCCGTCCTGGGTCTCGATCCCGAGGTCCCCGCCCCGAAAGCCGCCGCTGGAGCGCCGGCCGCGAAGGAATCCGCCGAGTGAGCCTGGAGCCCGAACCCGCCGACTTCACCGCCCGCTATGACTCGGGCGCGGCCCAGGTGGTCTGGACCCGCCTGATCGATGATCTGGAGACGCCGGTTTCGGCCTATCTCAAGATCGCCCAGGGCCAGCCCTACGCCTTCCTGTTCGAATCTGTGGAAGGCGGCGCCTGGCGCGGGCGTTATTCGGTGATCACCCTCAAGCCGGATCTGGTCTGGAGGTGTAGAGGCCAGGTGGCGGAGATCGCCGAGGGCGACGACATCGCCGCGGGTCGGTTCACGACCCAGTCGGCCCCGTCTCTGGAGTCCCTGCGTGACCTGGTGGCCAGCGCCCGCCTGGAGATTCCCAAGGGCCTGCCTCCGATGGTGGCTGGCGTGTTCGGGGCCCTGGGCTACGACATGGTCCGGCTGGTGGAGCGGCTGCCGAACGTCAATCCCGACCCGCTCGGCCTGCCCGACGGGATCATGACGCGTCCCTCCATCGTCGCCATTTTCGACTCCATCGGGCAGGAGATCATCCTGGCCACGACGGTGCGTCCCGGCGCCGCGTCGGCCGAGGCCGCCTATGCCGCCGCCAAGGCCCGTCTTGAGGCTGTGCGTGAGGACCTCCGCCGGCCAGCCCCGGGCCTGACCGGTCAGGGCGTGGCGACCCCGGACGCCTTCACAACGCCGGTGAGCCGGGAGACCTATCGGGAGATCGTCGAGAAGGCGAAGGCCTATATCCGGGCCGGCGATATCTTCCAGGTGGTGCCCAGCCACAGGTTCCGGGCGCCCTTCCCCCTGGATCCCCTGGCGCTCTATCGGTCGCTGCGGCGGACAAATCCCTCGCCCTTCCTGTTCTATCTCAACTTCGGCGATTTCCAGCTGGCGGGCTCCAGCCCGGAAATCCTGGTCCGCCTGCGGGACGGCAAGATCACCATCCGCCCCATCGCCGGAACCCGCCCGCGGGGCGCGACGCCGGAAGAAGACCTTGCCCTCGAACAGGAGCTGATCGCCGATCCCAAGGAGCGGGCTGAGCACCTGATGTTGCTGGACCTCGGCCGCAATGATGTGGGCCGCGTCGCCATGCTGCGCCAGCCGGGCCGGAACGCTGAGACGCCACGGGCCAAGGGCCCGGCGGTTCGGGTGACCGACTCCTTCTTCGTCGAACGCTACAGCCACGTCATGCACCTCGTCTCCAACGTGGAGGGCGACGCGCCGGAGGGGGTTGATCCCGTGGACGTGCTGATGGCCGCCCTGCCGGCGGGCACGCTGTCGGGGGCGCCGAAGGTTCGCGCCATGCAGATCATCGACGAGCTGGAGATCGAAAAACGCGGCATCGCCTATGCCGGCGCGGTGGGCTATTTCGGCGCCGACGGCTCGGTGGACACCTGCATCGTGCTGCGCACCGCATGCTTCAAGGACGGCCAGATGTACATCCAGGCTGGCGGCGGCGTGGTGGCCGACTCCGATCCGGACGCCGAGTATGACGAGACCCTGCACAAGGCCCGCGCCCTGCGCCGTGCGGCTGAGGACGCCTGGCGGTTCGTCTAGAAGACCGGGTCCGGCGACTCGATCTCCGTTTCCGCCATGGGTTGGCTGACCACGGGAGGCGCGGTGATCATGGCGCCGGCCAAGGCCAACGCCGCTACCGCCGCGAAGGCGGCCGCCGCCACCACGGGCCACAGGCGCTCCTTCTTCACCGCCGGCGCCAGCAGGCTTCTGGCCTGGGCGATGGCGTCGGAATCTAGCGCGGAATCGGTCAGGGACATGGTTTCAGCATCGGCTCGCCTGACCCCATATGCAATGTGGCGCTTTGCGCCGTGGCGAGCTTTCGTCCGATAACCGGTTCCCACATATCGGAACCCGCTCTAGAGGAATGGCATGATCCTGGTCGTCGATAACTACGACAGCTTCACCTACAACCTCGTCCACTATCTGAACGAGCTTGGAGCCGAGACGCTGGTCCACCGCAACGATGCGCTGAGCGCCGAAGAGGCGATCGCGTTGAAGCCCGAGGGCGTGCTCCTGTCGCCTGGTCCCTGCACCCCCAATGAAGCCGGCGTCTGCCTCGATTTGCTGGCCAAGGCGCCGGAGGACCTGCCGATCCTTGGCGTCTGCCTGGGTCATCAGGCCATCGGCCAGGCCTTCGGCGGCGAGGTCATCCGCGCCGCCAGCCTGATGCACGGCAAGACCAGCCCCATGCACCATACGGGCAAGGGCGTCTTCGCCGGCCTGCCCAACCCCTTTACGGCCACCCGTTACCACAGCCTGTCGGTGCGCCGGGAGACCATGCCCGAGGTGCTGGAGATCACAGCCTGGACCGAGGATGGCGAGGTCATGGGCCTGCAGCATGTCAGCCGGCCGATCTTCGGGGTCCAGTTCCACCCGGAATCCATCGCCACCGAAGGCGGCCACGCCCTCTTGTCCAACTTCCTTGACCTGGCCGGCGCAAAGCGCCTGAGCCCGGCCTGAGGCTTCCCCATGTCCGAGGCTTTCAAGCCGCTGCTCGCCCGCCTGGCGGATGGTGCGACGCTTTCTGAGGAAGACGCGCAGGTCTTTTTCGCCGCCTGCCTGCGCGGCGAGCCGACCCCGGCCCAGGTGGCCGCCGCCCTGACCGCCATGCGCATGCGCGGCGAGACGGTTGGCGAGATCACCGCCTGCGCCCGGGCCATGCGCGAGGCCGCCGTCACCCTGGATCACCCCTATCAGGTGATCGATGTGTGCGGCACCGGGGGCGATGGCCTGCACACCCTGAATATCTCCACCGCCGTGGCCTTCGTGGCGGCGGGCGGCGGTCTGAAGGTGGCCAAGCATGGCAACCGGGCGCTGTCGTCCCGGTCCGGCGCAGCCGATGTGCTCGCCGCCCTTGGCGTCAACATTACTGCCGGCCGCGACCAGCAGCTGCGCGCCCTGGATGAGGCTGGCCTCTGCTTCCTGTTCGCTCAGGTCCACCATGGCGCGATGAAACATGTCTCGCCGATCCGGGCTGAGCTTGGCTTCCGCACCCTGTTCAACCTCCTGGGGCCTCTGAGCAACCCCGCCGGCGCGCAGCGGCAGGTGCTGGGGGTGTTTTCCGAGCGCTGGGTAGAGCCCCTCGCCCGCGTGCTGGGCGGCCTGGGCGCTGAACGCGCCTGGGTGGTCCATGGGGGCGGCATGGACGAGATGACCACCACGGGAGAGACCCAGGTGGCCGAGTGGAAGGATGGACAGGTGCGCCTGTTCACCATCACGCCTGAGGCGGTGGGCCTGCCCAGGGCGGCCCTCTCCGACCTGACGGGGGGGGAACCAGAGGCCAATGCTGCGGCCCTGCGCCGACTGCTGGAGGGCGAGACCGGGGCCTATCGCGATATCGTCGCCCTGAACGCCGCCGCCGCCTTCCTGGTGGGCGAGCGGGTCGAGACCCTCCGCGAGGGCGTCGAGCTGGCCAGCCAGGTGCTGGACGACGGCCGCGCCCTGAACGCCCTGAACAAGCTTTGCGAGATCACCGCCTGATGAGCGACGTGCTGGACAAGATCGCCGCCTACAAGCGCGATGAGGTGGCCGCCCGCAAGCGTGAGCGGACGCAGGCGCAGGTGGAAGCCGCCGCGACAGCCCCCTCCCCGCCCCGTGGTTTTCTGAACGCCCTGAAGGCGGCCCACAGGCCCGGGCGCCTGGCCCTGATCGCTGAGATCAAAAAGGCCTCACCGTCCAAGGGACTGATCCGCGCAGACTTTGATCCGCCCGCCCTGGCCAAGGCCTATGAGGCCGGCGGCGCAACCTGCCTGTCGATCCTGACGGACGGACCCAGCTTCCAGGGGGCCGACGGCTATCTCACCGCTGGCCGTGAGGCGGTCAGCCTGCCGGCCCTGCGCAAGGAGTTCCTGGTGGATCCCTGGCAGGTCGCCGAATCCCGCGCCCTCGGCGCCGACGCCATCCTGATTATCCTGGCCATGGTCGACGACGTCCTGGCCGGTGAGCTGCAGACCGAGGCCCGCCGGCTCGGCATGGACGCCCTGGTCGAGGTGCATGACGAGGACGAGATGGCCCGCGCCAGCCGCATGGGCGCAGCGCTCGTGGGGGTGAACAATCGCAACCTGCGCACCTTCGAAACCGACCTGGCCACAACCGAACGCCTCGCCGCCCTGGCGCCGCCCGACGCGCTGCTGGTCACCGAAAGCGGCATCACAGGTCCGGCCGACGTCCGACGCCTGTCCGCCGCTGGCGCCCGGGCGATGCTGGTCGGGGAAAGCCTGATGCGTCAGACCGACGTGACTGCCGCCGTCCGAGATCTGATGTCGTGATCTGGCGGCGCAAGGCTGTCCGCCGCGTAGCGACCGCCAAGGCCCGCCAGCCCGGAAAAGCCCTGGCCGCCCGAGGGGGGTGGGTTTTCCTGGTCAATGACACCAATGACTTCCTGCCGTGGCAGTTCGGCGTCACCCGCTGGACCCGGCGCGAGCGCGCTCAGGTCGCAGCCATATTGAAGGCGCGGCTCGAAGCCCTGGCGCCGACCCCCTACCTGATGTTCATCACGCCAGAAAAGAGCGTCGCCTATCAGGAATACCTGCCGATGGGTCTGGCGGAGCTGAAGTCCGACCCCGGCCGTCCTGCGACGTGGATGGCCAGGCAGTTTCCGGCGCAGGTCCGCTACCTGCAGCCGTGGTTCGAGCGGATGAAGCGGCTGGGCTTCCTCTACTTCCGTGGCGACACCCACGTGAACTGGCTGGGGGGCTATCTGCTCTACCGATTCGTGATCGAGACTCTCGAGGACGCGGGCGTTGCGACCCGTCCAGCCATCACCTCCAGCGAGCTCCTGCAGGCGCGAGCCGGTTTCGAAGGCGATCTGTTCGTGCAACTGGATGAGAACCAGAGGCAGGCGTTCGACCTCGATGCCGACTATGGCCGCTGGCGGGCCATGCTGGAGGTCACCCTCAAGTACAACATGGACCCGGCCCTGGTGCGGGCCAAACGGTTGCCGCTCTCACCTGAGGACCAGGCCGGCTTCCATGGTCGGGAGATGCTGATCTACGAAATTCCCGAGTCGGTGCTGCCGCGGGTCGTGATCTTCCGGGACTCAACCGCCACCGATTCGATTCCCTTCCTGGCCGAGCACTTCTCCCGCTCGGTCTATGTCTGGCATGACGGGGACGTGCTCGCTGAGATCATCAGACGAGAGCAGCCGGACATCGTCCTGCACTTTGTCGCAGAACGCTTTTTGGCCACCTATCCCACGACCGTGCCCCTGAACTTCGCGGCTCCCTGACGGGCGCTCTGACCGATGTCCCCGCGGTCGCCCCCCGGTAACTTGACATTAAGATAGAACGCCTAGAGAACATCGCTAACGTTTGCGCTTTGTTCTCAAGGTTGGGAAGACCCATGCTGACCCGTAAGCAGCACGAACTGCTCATGTTCATCCATGAGCGGATCAAGGAAACCGGCGTCTCGCCCTCCTTCGACGAGATGAAGGAGGCCCTGGACCTGGCGTCCAAGTCCGGCATCCACCGCCTGATTACAGCGCTTGAGGAACGCGGATTCCTGCGCCGCCTGCCTCACCGGGCCCGGGCGCTTGAGGTGGTGAAGCTGCCCCAGGAGGCGACGACCTCCGCCCCGCCCAAGGGCCGCCAGGCGTTCAAGCCGCAACTCGTCACGCCCGGAGATTCGGCCCCCGCGGTCGCCGCGGCCAACGACACGCGAGAGCTTTCCGTGCTGGGCAAGATCGCGGCGGGCACGCCGATTGAGGCCATCCAGCAGGAACGGGATCGCCTGCATGTGCCCGAATCCATGCTGGGCGCTGGCGAGCACTTCGTGCTGGAGGTCCAGGGCGACTCGATGATCAACGCCGGCATTCTGGACGGCGACTATGTCGTGATCCGGCGCGCCGACTCCGCCAACTCCGGGGAGATCGTGGTCGCCCTGGTCATGGGCGAGGAAGCCACCTTGAAGCGGCTGCGTCGCAAGGGCGCCTCAATCGCCCTGGAAGCCGCAAATCCGGCCTACGAAACCCGCATTTTCGGCCCCGATCAGGTCGCGGTGCAGGGGCGTCTCGTCGGCCTCATTCGTCGTTACCACTAGGGCTCCAGCTCCAGGGCCGATGACCGCGCAGGTCCTGGGCCCAGCGGGCGCGCCAGACGCCATCCTTCCCTTGGCTCAGTTCCACGGAACCCCCCTGGGCGAAGTCGGCGCCGCTAAGCACGATCCGACCGGGGCAAGGGTCCGGGGCCAGCGCCGGCCGGACGATGACCAGTTCGGCTGAGGCGCAGAGGGTGGCCAGGGTCTCGGCATCAGGGACCTTCCGGCTCCAGTAGGCAGCGACCGAGACCGGGGCCTCAGGCTGCGGGCGACAGGTCCAACGATCGCAGACGAACATCTCATCCCGCGGCGCCTCGTCTGAACTGGCGATCAGGCCGTGGCGCTGCGCCCAGCGCTCCGCAGCGAAGCGCTTGACCTCCGGCCGCAGAAGAACGGCGCCCCCGGCCTGCCGCACCGCCACCTGCGCCCCGTCGGCGGCGATCCAGACTGTCGGCGACTCAGGCCGGGGCGCGAGGCTCACGGCCAGAGCGAAGGGCAGGCCCAGCCAACGCACCCCGCCCCGCCAGAGGCACATCCAGAGAATGCCCAGGAAGGCGCTGGGCAGCGCCCAGGCCGGAGCGCTGGGCACGAGCATGTTGGCGCCGGGAGCCTCGGCCGCCGCCTGGGCGACCCAGGTGATGGCGGCGATCCCCCAGCCCGAGACCATCAGCGGCAGGTCGCCGAGGCCCAGGGGCGTGAGGGCCGCGCCGATGGCCAGGCTGGGCATCATCAGGAAGGACGAGATCGGAGACGCCGCCAGGTTGGCCGCCAGGCCATAGGTGGCCATCCGGTTGAAGTGCTGCAGGGCGAACGGGCCGGTGGCCATGCCCGCGACAAAGCTGGCGGCGAGGCTCGCGGCGAACCAGGTCGTGGCCGTCTGGACCATGCGGATCGGCCAGGGCGCGCTGATCTCACGGATCGCCTGCGGCCAGGCTTCCGCAAGCGCCACCAGGGCGGCTGTGGCCGCAAACGACATCTGAAAACCAGGCTCTGTCACCGCCTCGGGATGGATCAGCATCACGATCAGGGCGGCGAGCGCCAGGCCGTGCAGGCTGATGGCTCGCCGGTCGAAGATCACGGCGGCGAAGGCCACCGAGGCGGTGATCGCCGCGCGTTCGGCCGAGGCCGGCGCGCCGGAGACCACGAGGTAGCACCCGACCGCCGCCAAACCGAGTACGGCGGCCACCTTCTTGCTGGACACCCGCAGCGCCAGCCATGGCCAGGCTGCGGCGCCGGCCCGAACAGCGGCGAAAACGAAACCGCCGACGATCGCCATGTGCAGTCCGGAAATAGAGATCAGATGGGCGAGGCCGGAGGCCCTCATGTGCTCCATCTGCTCGGGCGGAATAAACGCCTGATTGCCCATCACCATGGCCGCGGCGAGGCCGCCGGTCTCGGCCCCCATGCTCGCCACGATCTGCTGCGCAAGACGCCAGCGCGCGGCATTGATCCGCATGTCCAGCATCAGCCGGGCCGGCGGGGGCGCCAGGGTGACGCCCTGAGGCGGCGTCAATGCAAAGCCGACGCCGCCGATGCTCTCGTAGAAGGCGTCGCGGGCGAAGTCGTAGCCCCCCGGGCTCGCCGGCGGTGGCGGCGGGTTCACCAGGGCCAGCACGCGCACCGGCGTGCCGGGCGCCGGCGGGACGACATCACGAAGGGTCAGGCGCAGTCGCGTGGGGATGGCCTCGGGCGCCAGCCCCTCGATGTGTGTCGGGGCGACGATTATGCGACTGCCGCCGCTCTGGCCGGGACTGGCGACATCGACCACCCAGCCCTCCACTTGGGCCGGACCGCTCAGGGCCGGGGCGACAGGTCCCGCCACCGCCTGAGTGCGCAGCTTGGCTGTGGCGAACCCAGCCAGGGCGAAGGCGGCGAGAATCAGCACGAGCGCTGTCTCCCGTCGCACCGGCAGCCGCCGCGCCCCCACCAACAGCGCTATCGCCCATCCCAAGGCCGCGAAGGCGACCCAGGTCAGCGGCTCACGGCCCAGGGCGAAATAGAGGGCGCAGCCGATGCCGAACGCCACCGGCGTCCACAGACTCCAGCGATCGGCCTGGTCGACCATCTGGCGTCCCAGGGCGCCGAGAAGGTCCCGCACACTAGGAGGGCTGGACAGGCGCGTGCTAAGACGCCGGCCCCATCGCCCGGCGATCCCGCCGGCCTGCGACACCTCAAGACCCCCGACCTCGATGCCCGACCGTCCCGTCGTCACCCGGATCGCCCCTTCCCCCACCGGCTCCATGCACATAGGCACGGCCCGGACGGCGCTTTTCAACTGGCTTTATGCGCGCCACACTGGCGGAAAGTTCCTGCTGCGCGTTGAGGACACTGACCGGGAGCGCTCTACCCAGGCCGCCGTCGAGGTCATCTTCGAAGGCATGAAGTGGCTGGGCCTTGAGGCCGACGAGCCGCCGGTCTTCCAGGCCGCCCGCGCGGACCGTCACCGGTCCGCTGTGGACGACCTGCTGGCCCGGGGCGAGGCCTATCGCGACTATATGACCCCGGAAGAGCTTGAGGTCGAGCGAGAGACCGCCAGGGCCGAGGGCCGGGTCGTTCGCTCCCCATGGCGCGACATCACGCCCAATGACGCCCCTGACCGGCCGTTCGTGGTGCGCCTGAAGAGTCCGCTGACCGGCGACACCGTGGTCGCCGACAAGGTGAAGGGCGACATCCGCTTCCAGAACAAGGATCTGGATGACCTGATCCTGCTGCGCACCGATGGCTCGCCCACCTACAATCTGGCTGTGGTCGTCGATGACCACGACATGGGGGTCACCCATGTGATTCGCGGCGACGACCATCTCAACAACGCCGCCCGCCAGACCCTGATCTACAAGGCGCTCGGCTGGGAGGTTCCGGTCTGGGCGCACCTGCCGCTGATCCACGGCCCCGACGGCGCCAAGCTCTCAAAACGTCACGGCGCCCAGGCGGTCAGCGAGTTCGACTCAATGGGTTACCTGCCCGAGGCCATGCGCAACTACCTGGCTCGGCTCGGCTGGGGGCATGGGGATGATGAGATCTTCACCGACGAACAGGCCATCGCCTGGTTCGACATCGTCGATGTGGTCAGCGCCCCGGCCCGGCTCGACTGGGCCAAGCTCAACCACATCAACAATCACTATATCCGTCAGGCTGAGATCGGGCGTCTGGCGGATCTGGTGACCGGAATCCATGAGAGCCGCGATCTGGCGGTCCCGTCAGACCTCCGGTCGGTGCTCGAGCGGGCCATCCCGCTGGTCCGCGACGGCGCCAAGACCTTGCTGGACCTGGCAGATTCGACGGTGTTCGTCCTGGCCCAGCGGCCGCTGGCCATGCCGGAGAAGGCCGCCGGGCTGCTCAACGAGGAGACTCGTGGGCGGTTGGGCCGGCTGAGGGATCGGCTGGCGGAGGCTCAGGTCTGGGACGTCCCAAGCCTTGAAGGCGAGATCCGCGCCTTTGCGGAATCGGAAGCGATCGGCATCGGCAAGTTTGGTCCCGCCCTGCGTGTCTGCCTGGCCGGCGTAGCCTCCGCCCCCGACCTCGCCGGCGCCCTGACGGCGCTCGGGAAAGAGGAAAGCCTGGGCCGCCTCCACGACGCGCTTTCGCCAGCTGCGTAAACCGCTATAAGGCCAAGCGAACAGACGTTTTATTTCCTACTCATTGAAAGGGGATGGCATGGGCGATACGGCGAAGATCAGCATCGGCGCCAAATCCGTCGAACTACCCATCTTGAAGGGTACGACGGGTCCGGACGTGGTCGACGTGCGCAAACTCTACGCCGAGGCCGATGTCTTCACCTACGATCCGGGGTTTACGTCGACGGCCAGCTGCGAGAGCAAGATCACCTATATCGACGGTGACGCCGGCATTCTGCTGCACCGGGGCTACCCGATCGACCAGCTGGCCGAGAAGTCGAGCTTCCTGGAAGTCTGCTACCTGCTGCTGCACGGCGAGCTGCCCACGGCGAGCCAGTTCGCCGAGTTCGACCACAACATCACCTACCACACGATGTTGCACGAGCAGTTCGACCGGTTCTTCGCGGGCTTCCGTCGCGACGCCCACCCGATGGCCATCATGGTCGGCGCGGTCGGCGCCCTGTCGGCCTTCTATCACGACAGCACCAATATCGATGATCCGCAGCAGCGGATGATCTCGGCCCACCGCATGATCGCCAAGATGCCGACGATCGCCGCGCGGGCCTTCAAATACTCCAAGGGCCAGCCGTTCGTGCATCCGCGCAACGACGAGTCGTACGCGGAGAACTTCCTGCGGATGTGCTTCTCGGTTCCGGCCGAGGACTGGAAGCCCAACCCGGTCCTGACCCGGGCCATGGACCGCATCTTCATCCTGCACGCCGATCACGAGCAGAACGCCTCCACCTCGACCGTCCGCCTGGCCGGTTCATCGGGCGCCAATCCGTTCGCCTGCATCGCCGCCGGCATCGCCTGCCTGTGGGGTCCCAGCCATGGGGGCGCCAACGAAGAGGCGCTCAACATGCTGGCCGAGATCGGTTCGGTGGAGAACATCCCCGAATACGTTCAGGGCGTGAAGGATCGCCGCTACCGGCTGATGGGCTTTGGCCACCGGGTCTATAAGAACTACGACCCCCGCGCCAAGGTCATGCAGGCCACCTGCCATGAAGTTCTGGCTGAGGTCGGCAACACCGACGACCCGCTGCTGAAGGTGGCCATGGAGCTCGAGAAGATCGCGCTCAGCGACCCCTACTTCGTCGAGCGCAAGCTCTATCCGAACGTGGACTTCTATTCGGGCATCACCCTGCGGGCGCTCGGCTTCCCGCCGGAGATGTTCACCGTGCTGTTCGCCCTCGCGCGGACCGTCGGCTGGATCGCCCAGTGGAAGGAAATGGTCGAGGATCCGTCGCAGAAGATCGGGCGTCCGCGCCAGATCTATACCGGCTCTCCTCAGCGGGACTACACCTCGGTCGACAAGCGCGGCTAAACCGCGCTTCGACCCAGGATTTTGAGAACGGCCAGCGCGGCGGCCTCCGAGGGATCGGGGCCGCCGCGCCCCATTTTGTCCAGGGCCTCGTTCTGAGCGGCGACCTGCGCCTGGCGCAGCGCCGGATCATCCAGCCGCTGAGCGACCTCGCGGGCAAGGGTTGGACCGTTGCAATCAGACTGGATCAGCTCGGGCGCCACGAAGCGCTGGGCGGCGATGTTGAACAACGTCACGAATTCCGTCCGGATCATCTGCTTGAGAATGGCGTAGGTCACCGGTCCGAGGCGATAGCCCACAACCATGGGCACGCCGGCCAGGGCGAGTTCCGTCGTCACCGTCCCGGAACAGGCCAGGGCGACCGTCGCAGCCTTCATCGCCGAGTAGCGATCAGCCTCCCCCTCCACCACATGGGCGCGATGGGGCCAGCCGGCCACCCTCGCCCGAACCGCATCCGCCACGGTGGCTGCAGCAGGCACAATGACCTGCAGATCCGGGCGCGCGGCTTTGAGCAGGGCCACGGCGTCCTCGAAGGGAGGCATCACCCGTTCGATCTCGCTGCGCCGACTGCCCGGCAGGACGATCAGCACGGGAGCGTCCGGCCCGATCGCCAGCCGCCGGCGCAGTCCGGCGGGATCAGCGGCGCTGAGATCAAGGCTGAGCGTGCTGTTGCCAACAAAGGTGGTGGGCAGGCCGACTTTTTCGAAGAAGGGCGCGTCGAAGGTGTGAATCGACAGGAGGTGGTCTACCGTCTTGGCCAGCACGGCCGCCCGTCCCGGACGGGAGGCCCAGACCTGTGGCGCCACATACTTGACGACCGGCAGTTCGGGCGTCTGCGCCTTCAGCCGCTGCGCCAACCTCAGGGTGAACCCCCAGGAGTCGATCAGGATCGCGACATCCGGCCGTTCCCGCCGCGCCAGGGCGGCCATCTCGTCGGCGCGCCGCACAACCCGCCGATAGGCCATGAGCCCCTCCAGCAGGCCAAGGATCGACAGTTCCGACATGTCGAAGGGGCTGGTCAGGCCCTCTGCCGCCATCCCCACGCCACCGAGCCCCACGAACCTGACCTCATCAGGTCCCAGACGACGCTTGAGGGCGGCCATCAGCTCCGCCCCGCGGTCATCGCCGGAGGCTTCGGCGGCGACCAGCATGATGCAGAGTGGCCGGGTCATGACGCCTCGGGTTCGACGCCTAGCACGAACAGACCCAGATCATCGGCCAGTTCGATCAGGGCGCTACGATCCAGCACGAGAAGACGTCCAGCCTCGCCCACGACGCCGGCCAGCCCTGCCCGCGCGGCCCTCTGGATTGTGGCCAGGCCAATGGTCGGCAGGTCGACGCGAGTCTCCTGGATCGGCTTGGGGGCCTTGGCCAGCACGCCCCGCAGGGCGTCTGGGCTTCCACGCAACGCGCTGGGCAGCTCGGAGACGCGGCGCAACATGGCGTCGGTGCCCTCCTGGGCCTCAACGGCGAGCACCAGGCCCTCGCAGACCACGGCGCCCTGACCGATATCCATGCGCCCGAGTTCGCGGGCCACATGGAGGGCCCGGACAATGTCAGCCTGATGCCGCGAGTCCGGAGCGATCCGCCCGAGAACCCCCAGAGGCAGACGAAGATCGCCCATGGCCTCGTCGGCGCCCTCGATGCGGAACCCTTCCTTCTCGAACTCCTGCAACAAGGCGCGCAACAGCCCATCATCCCCGTGACGCGCCGCGGCGATCAGCCCGGGAAGCGCCTTCAGGCCCCGGACATCGGGGCGCAGCGCGGCGAAATCAGGCCGGTTCACCTGTCCGGCGAAGCAGATCGCCTCGCAACCCGCCGCCTTCAGCGCGCGGATGCACTTGCCGAGTTCGGCGATGCCGATATCGGCCCCGGGAAAGCCCGCCAACTCTGGACCGGCGAAACCCTTGAGGCGGATGACAAATAGCGGCCGGCCGGCCTGCTGGCAGGCCGTGGCGATCTCCACCGGAAGTCCGCCGCCGCCCGCAATCAGGCCAAGCCTGGACAAGATCCTAGACCTCCCGCTCCGGCAGGCAGAGCGGCCGATTGGCCTCGGCGCGGATGAAGTCGATGATCTCCATGACCGGAGCGCTGTGGCCGAAGGTGGCCATGGCGTCGTCGATGCGCTCCTGGAACGTGCCTTCTTCGGCGAAGAGCAGCCGGTAGGCCGAGCGGAGTTCGGCGATCATCTCGCGGGAGAAGTTGCGGCGCTTCAGCCCGACCAGGTTCAGCCCCTCAAGGTGGGCGTGGTTGCCCCAGACCAGACCATAGGGGATGACGTCCTTGGTCACCGCCGCCAGCCCGCCGATGAAGGAGTAGCGTCCGACCCGGCAGTGCTGGTGCACCGCGGCCAGGCCGCTGACCATGACGAAGTCGCCCACGTCTACGTGGCCGCCCAGGGTGGCGGAGTGCGCAAGAACGACGTTGTTTCCGACCGTACAGTCATGGCCCACATGGCTAGTGGCCATATACATGCCGTCGTCGCCCACCCGGGTGACACCGCCGCCATCGGGGGTGCCGATGTGCATGGTGACATGTTCCCACAGCCGATTGCGGTCACCGATCACCAGTTCGGTGGGCTCACCCCTGTAGCCGGTGTGGTGCGGGGGGCCGCCCAGATTGGCGAAGTTGCGAACCGTGCAGTCGGCCCCGATGGTCGTATGCCCTTCGACCACCACATGGGAGAGCAGCTCGGTTCGGGCGCCGATCTTCACGTGCTCGCCAATGATCGAATAGGGCCCGATCCGGACCCCTTCGGCCAGCTCGGCCCCGGAGGCGACGATCGCGGTGGGATGAATGTCGACGCTCATTGGGTGGCCACCACCATGGCGGCGAACTCGGCCTCGGCCGCAACCTTGTCGCCGACCATGGCGCGCCCCTTGAACTTGAACAGGTCGCCGCGGTGCTTGACCACTTCCACCGGCATGCGCAGCACGTCACCCGGACGCACCGGCTGTCGGAACCGGCAATTGTCGAGAGAGATGAACAGGATGGTCTTTCCCGCCACGTCCACATCGAGAGACTTTGACATCAGCACGGCGCCCGTCTGGGCCAGGGCCTCGACGATGAGAACCCCCGGCATCACCGGATATTCGGGGAAGTGACCGGCGAAGAAGGGCTCATTGAAGGTCACGCACTTGATCCCGACGATGGACTCGCTGGGCTTGTAGTCCTCAGCGCGGTCGACCAGCAGGAAGGGATAGCGATGTGGGATCCGTCGCAGAACCTCAGTGATATCGATTTCGGTGGGGTTCTCGTTCACCGGCGCTTTGCGGCTCATGCGCCTGCTCCATTTCCGCGACGCGCAGCCATCTTCGACAGCCACGCAACCTCGCGCATCCATTTCTTGAGGGGACGAGCCGGAAAGCCGCCCCAGGTTTCCCCGGCGGGGATGTCGCGCATCACCCCGGCGGCGGCGGCGACACGGGCCCCCTCACCTATGATCAGGTGATCGGCCACGCCGGCCCTGCCGCCGAACTGCACCCCATCGCCGACGGTCACGCTGCCCGAAATTCCGGTCTGGGCGGCGATTGCGCAGTTACGACCGATGCGGACGTTGTGGGCGATCTGCACCATGTTGTCGATCTTGGTGTTCTCACCGATGACCGTGTCTTCGAAGGCGCCACGGTCGACGCAGGCGCCCGCGCCCACTGTTACGCCATCCTGCAGGATCACCCGGCCAAGCTGCGGAATGTCGATCAGCCCACCAGGCCCCACGGTCGCCCCGAAGCCGGCCTCGCCGATCATCGCACCGGCCAGGATCTTCACCCGATCTCCTACCACGGCGAAGGTCAGGGTGGCGCGGGCGCCGATCTCGCAGTCTCGTCCGATGGTCACGCCTGGGCCAATGACGGCGCCGGCCCCGATGATCGTGCGTGCGCCGATCTGGGCCCCATCGCCGATGATGGCGCCGGGTTCAACCCGGACGTCGGGTTCGAGCACCGCGTGGGGCGAGACCATCACATCGACGCTGTTGCGGCGGGGTCGATGAAGAAGGTTGGCCGCCAGGGCGTAGGCCGCCTGAGGTGACGACGTCAGAAGGGCGGCGCACCCTGGGCTGACCGCCCCCGCCTGCCGGGGATGGACGAAACAGGCTGCGGCCCGGATCGAAGCCAGTTCCGCGGCCCGCTTCGGATCAGACAGAAAGGTCACGGTTCCAGGCGCCGCACGGGCCAGCACCGCTACGGCGTTGACCTCCCGAGCGCCATCAACGCCTGGAGCGGGCTCTGCGCCGGTGACCTCGGCGAGGCGGGATAAGGTGACAGGACCGAGGTCCTCGAAGAAGCGCGGGTCAGGCATTTGGATTCCAGGCGCAACCCGCGCCCCTTGGGCGAGTCGCTGGCTTAGCGGTTAGTCTGGGCGCCTGCGGCCTGCTGGTCCAGCCGTTCACGGTCAAAAGCGAACTGGGTGATCTTGCCATTGAGCGCGGTCACCACGGCGGCGGTGACGTCCATCTGCGGGTTGGACAGCAGAAGGGCGTCGCGGTTCACCAGCATGGCGCACTGACGCTGCTGATAGACTTGGCGGATCAGGGGCTCCATCTCTTGCCCGACGCGGGCGATGGCCTTCTGCTGGGTCACGGCCAGTTCACGCTCCCGAAGCGTCGCCTTGCGCTGGAAGGCGCTGACCCGGACCTGGAGGTCGGCGCGACGCTTGTCGAAAGCGTCCTGGGTCAGGCTGGCGCGGCCGGTCTCGATGGCCTGGGCCTCGTTGGTGATGGCCGTCTCCTCGGCCTTCAGTTCGGCCTCCACCTGGGTGGCGATCTGCTGGAGGCGGGTCTGGACGTACTGACCGACGGTGGAGCCGCCGATGGCGCCGTCCAGCGACATCACACAGACCCCCGCGATAGCGGCGCCGTGGGAGACCTGCGGGGCGGCGGGCGCCTGCTGGGCCTGCGCGCCCGGGGCGAGCGCGAGCGCGAACACCGCGGCGGAGAGGCCGGCGGCGAGGGTTTTGGTGGTCATGAAATCAGAACCTAGTTGAGGTGGAGAACCGGAAGGTTTCGGTCTTATCGTAATCTTCTTTGGCCAAAACTTGGCTGAAGTCGAAGCGGATCGGACCCATGGGTGAGCGCCAGAAGATGCTGACGCCGGCCGAGGCCCTGAGAGACAGGTCGTCGACGATGTTCGGATCGACAGCGCCTGCGACCGTCAGCTTATCCTCATCGTCCAGCATACCCAAGGTGCCGAAGTCAGAGAAAACGGCCGCCTTCACGCCGTACTGCTCCGGAAGGAAGGTCGGGACCGTAAGTTCCAATGAACCGATGGCGTAGGCCTTGCCGCCCAGCGCGTCGCCGCGGGTGGAGTTCAGATCCCGCGCGCCGATGCCGGCGGTCTCAAAGCCACGGAAGCTGTTACCGCCCTTGTAGAACCGCTCATTGATCCGGACAGTGTCGCCGTTCCAGCCATCCACATAACCGGCGGAGCCGGTGGCGCTGAGGATAAAGCTCGGCGAGAATCCGTAATAGATTCCACCTTCAAGCTCGGTCTTCAGATAGTTCACATCGCCACCGACACCGGCCAGATCCTGATTGAGCGCGGTATAGAAGCCGCGGGTCGGATTGATCGGATCATTCCGGCGATCAAGCCGCACGCCATAACCCACCAGCGAGGTCGTGTAAGACCCCCTCTGCTGGCACAGCGAGATGGAGACGACGGGAGCGGCGGGGTCGCAGAACGAGGCCGGGATCTCAACCTCGTCGCGGCGGAGGGTGTAGCGCGCAGAGGCCCGCGCATTGAGGGTCAGCGGGAAGCCGAGCCGTACGCCGCCGCCAATGGTGTTGGTGCGATAGGCCGAATAATCGGTCAGATCATAGCGGTAGGAATAGAGGTCCAACCCTGCGCCCAGGTCGCGGCCCATGAAGCGCGGCTCGGTGAACGAGAAGTCCACCTGCTGCCGGAGGGAGCCCACCGAAACGCGGGCCCGCACATTCTGGCCGCGGCCGCGGAAATTCCGTTCGGTGACGCCGAGGTCGAGGATCAGCTGGTCCACGGAGCTGTAGCCGGCGCTGAACGACAGTTCACCGGTAGGCTGCTCCTCGACCTGCACCTGAAGGCCGGTGCGGTCGGGCGCCGAACCTGGGATCTCCTCGATGTTCACGTCCTTGAAGAAGCCCAGGGCTCGGACCCGGTTTCGCGACCGATCCACCAGAACGCGGTTATAGGCGTCGCCCTCGGCGAGGTTCAGCTCCCGCCGGACCACATAGTCGAGGGTCCGCGTGTTCCCGATGATGTCGATGCGTTCCACATAGACCCGAGGCCCTTCGTTCACCTGGAAGGTCACATCGACCGTCTTGCTGTCCCGGTTCGGCGTATAGCGCGGACGGACATCGACGAAGGCGAAGCCGGCGGCCCCGGCGGCGAAGGTCAGGGTGTCGGTGGCCTGCTCGATCCGCTCGTCCTGATAGATGTCGCCCTCGCGGATCGGGAGGATGCGGACCAGGGTTTCCTTGTTCAGTTTCTCAAGCTCGGTGGCGACCTGAACCTTGCCGAACTTGTACTCGGGCCCCTCCTCCACCGTGTAGGTGACGACGAAGCCGTTCTTGTCAGGAGCCAGTTCAGCAATCGCTGAGACGACGCGGAAGTCATAGAAGCCACGGTTGCGATAGTGTTTGCGCAACTGTTCCTTATCGAATTCAAGGCGATCGGGATCATAGTTCGCGTTGCTGGTGAAGAACTTGTACCAGGCGCTCTGCTCGGTGACGATCACGTCGCGCAGGTCGTTGTCCGAGAACTCGACATTGCCGATGAAATTCGTGCGCAGGACGCCGCTCTTGGCGCCCTCATCGATCTCGAAGATCACATCGACCCGCTTCTGCGGCAGCTCGACGATCTTCGGAGTCACATTGGCCGAGATCCGGCCAGACCGGCGATAGAGCTCAACAATCCGCTGCACGTCCTGCTGGATGCGCGCCCGGGTGAAGATACCCCGGGGCCGCAGGGTGACCTCGTCCCGCAGCTTGTCTTCCTTGAGGCCACGGTTCCCCTCAAAGATCACGCGGTTGATGATGGGGTTCTCCACCACCTCGACAATCACCTCGCCGCCGACGGCGCTGATTCGAACATCAGCGAACAGGTCGGTGCGGTAGAGCGCCTTCAGCGCCAGGTCGAGCTGAGCGGCGTCGACCCGGTCGCCGGGCTGGATGGGCAGGTAGGACAGCACAGTCGCCTGCTCGATCCGCTCATTGCCGCGAACCGCAATCCGCTGGACCACCTCAGCCTGCGCCTGGGCAAGGGCCACGGTCGGGGCCGTCAGGGCGGTGGAGGACAGCAGCAGGGCGAAGCCGGAAGCGAGCGCAGCGCTACGAGCGCGAGATCTTTGCATCTGATCAGCCGTAAAGGGAGGAAGGCGAGCCTAGGAAATCAGACCGCCGAGAAATTTGAACACGCGCAGTTGCTGCAGATCGTTCCAGGTGGCGAACAACATCAATCCGAGCAGCAGCGCAAGGCCCACGCGATATCCTGCCGCCTGAACCTTGGCCGCAAGAGGGCGCCGCGCCACCGCCTCGTAGGCGTAGAAGACCAGATGGCCGCCGTCGAGAATGGGCACCGGCAGCAGGTTCATGAACCCGATACCGACCGACAGCACCGCCGTCAGACCCAGAAGAGCGACGCCGCTGCCCAGGAGCATGGAGCCTGCATCCGGCGCCCCCTGAGCCCCCGACTGGGCCACCTGGCCTGACGCCTGAGCGATCCGCAAGGGTCCGCCGAGCTGATCGGCGCTCTCGCGGCCGGTGACCACGCGGCCCAGGTAGTAGACCGTGGTGCTCAAGACCCGCCAGGTGCGCTCCACCCCGCCAGCCATCGCCTCGAGGGGACCATAGCGTCGGACGGTGCGCTCGCCGACCTGCGCCGGGCTCGCAATGCCCAGCACGCCAATCTTTTGCTCGCCGCCCATCCGGTCGGAGACCACGCGCCGCTCAGGCGTGGCGGTCAGGGAAACGAGCTGGCCGCCTCGATCGACCACGAAGCTGGTCGGCGCGTTGGAGCGCACGGCGATGATCTGTTGGAGGTCGAAGAAGTTGTCGATCGCCTGGCCATTGGCCCGGACCACCACATCGTCCACGACGAAGCCGGCGCGGGCGGCCGGACTGTCGGGCTGGACGGCCGCCACCCTGGCCGGGATCACCGTCTCGCCGACGCTCATCAGCAGCACCGCGAACAGCACGATCGCCAGGACAAAGTTGGCTGCGGGTCCAGCAGCAGTGATGAAGGCTCGCTGCCCGACGGGCTTGAAGTGGAAATAGCGATCTGCGGCCCCGGGCCCCTGCTCGGTGTCGATACGCTGGCGCAGCGCCTCCAGATTCTCGTGATCGGGCACGCTGGCGGCGTTCTCATCGCCGGAAAACTTGACGTAGCCCCCCAACGGAATCCACCCGACCCGCCATTCGACCCCCTGCCGGTCGGTCCAGCCGAAAACCTTGCGGCCAAAGCCGATGGAGAACTGATCGATGGCCACGCCGCAGGCGCGGGCCGCCCAATAGTGCCCCAGCTCATGGATGGTCACCACGACAGTGAGCACGAGCAGGAAGGGGATGATGTAGCCCAGGGCCGTCTGCAGGAAGTCGATCATCGCGTGGGACTGCTCCTAAGGGGCCTGGCGTGAGCCAGAAAACCCGGCCGTGACGGCCGTGGCGATGCGCCGGGCCGCGGCATCTGTCTCCCGGGCTGAATCAAGAGCGTCCCCACTCGCGCCCCCGGCGAGGTCCCCCGTGCGATCAAGCCGCTCGAGGGTCTCCGCCACCGTGGCGGCAATATCGAGAAAGCCGATCTTACGGTCAAGGAAGGCGGCGACGGCCACCTCATTGGCAGCATTGAGAGCGCCAGGCGCCGCCCCGCCGGCCCGAAGCGCAGACTTGGCGAGACCGAGGGCCGGAAACTTCTCCAGGTCCGGCTCCTCGAAGGTCAGGGGGCCGGACTTCACGAGGTCCAGACGCGGCGCCGGCCAGGGCAGACGGTCAGGCCAGGCGTAGGCGCAGGCGATGGGCGCCCGCATGTCGGGCGGCCCCAGCTGGGCCAGGGTCGAGCCATCGGCGTACTCGACCATGGAGTGGATGATCTGCTGATGGTGGATCAAGACCTCAAGGCGCTCCGGCGGCATGGCGAACAGGTAGGCGGCCTCGATGATCTCAAGCCCCTTGTTCATCATGGACGCGGAATCGACCGAAATCTTGGCGCCCATGCTGAAGTTCGGATGGGCGACGGCCTGCTCCGGCGTGGCGTGGGCCATCTGGGCCCGCGTCCAGGTGCGGAACGGGCCGCCGGACGAGGTCAGGATAACCCGCGCCACCTGGGCGTTGGCCCGGGAGTCGAACACCTGGAATATGGCTGAATGCTCGGAGTCCACCGGGATGATGGCCCCGCCAGCCAGCTTGGCGGTGCGCAGCAATCCCGGCCCGCCGCAGACCAGACTCTCCTTGTTGGCCAGGGCCACCACAGCGCCGGCCTTCGCCGCGGCGAGTGTGGGGGCGAGCCCCGCAAAGCCGACGATGGCCGACATCACCCATTGGGCGTCAGCGGCTGCGACGTCTGCGATGGCGCCGGCGCCGGCCGCGGCCTTGATACCGGAGCCCTGGAGTCGGTCGCGCAGTTCGGGCAGGCCGGCCTCATCCTCGATGACGGCGATCTGCGGCCGCCAACGCAGGGCTTGCTCGGCCAGCCGCGCCACGTTCCGGCCGCCGGTCAGGCCAACAACCTCCACCTCGACCTTGGCCAGGTCGAACAGGTCCAGGGTCGACATGCCGACCGAGCCGGTGGCGCCGAGGACCGTGACCTTCCGCGGGAGGGCGTGGGCGTTCATGTGAAAAGCTCCGCAAGTCGGGCAAGTGCCAGCACCAGCACGGCGAACATAAGGCCGTCGACACGATCAAGCAGGCCGCCATGCCCAGGGATCAGGTCGCCGGAGTCCTTGACCCCGAACCGGCGCTTCAGCATCGACTCCCAGAGATCCCCGCCCATGGTGGCGAGCCCCCCGGTCAGACCGATCACCGCCCCGGTCACCGGGCCCATGGCCGCGCCGAATAGGGCCGAGCACAGGGCTCCCGTGGCGGTGGACGCTACCAGACCGCCGGCGAATCCCGACCAGGTCTTATTCGGGGAGAATCTTGGCCAGAGCTTGGGACCCTTGAGCAGGCTGCCGACCAGAAAGGCGGCAATATCGGCCGCCCAGGTCACGGCGAACAGCATCAGCACCCATAGCGCCCCCTCAGGGGTGCCCCGGAGCCAAACCAGGGCCAGACAGGGGACGCCGATATAGACGACGCCGAAGGCGGCGTCGGCCGGCCGCTCGGCGACACGCCTGGCCACCAGAGCCGCCGCCGCCGCCCCCACGGCCATTAAGGCCCAGGCCACCGGCACATAGCGCAGATAGATGAGGAAGACTCCGGTCAGGACCGAGACCAGGACGATACTCAGCACCCGCAAGGGCGCCTTGGGGGCTGACATCCCGGCCCACTCGATGGACAACAGCGCCACGCCCACAGCGATCAGCAGCAGGAAAGGCGGCCCGCCCCACCAGACCGCGCCCACGGCGGCGGGCACCAGCACCAGGGCTGAGGCCGCACGAATGGCGAGATTGGACCAGTCGAAGCGCTTAGCCGGCGGCAAGGGCGTCATCGGCGACGGCGCCATAGCGGCGCTCGCGGGTGCGGAAGGCGTCGATGGCGGCTTTCAGATGCTCCGGCCCGTAGTCGGGCCACAAAACATCCTGGAAGATCAGCTCGGAATAGGCCGCTTCCCACAGGAGAAAGTTGGACAGCCGCTGCTCCCCGGATGGCCGGACGATCAGGTCCGGCGGCGGCGTCGGGGCTGTCGAGAGATAGGCGGTGAACCTGGTCTCATCCAGGTCCTCCGGCCGCGCCAGGCCAGCGGCGACATCCTGGGCGAAACGTCGCGCAGCGTCGGTCACATCGGCCTGGCCGCCATAATTGAAGGCGACCTGCAGGAAGAAACTGTCATTGCCAGCGGTGCGGCGCTCGGCTTCTTCGATAATCTGAATGAGATCGGGATTGAGCCCGGCCCGTCGCCCAATGACGCGGACGCGGACGCCTTCCCGCTCCAGTCGCCCCAGATCGCTTTCGAAATAGCGCCGCGGCAGGGCCATCAGCTCGGCGACTTCAGCGGCAGGGCGGCTCCAGTTCTCGGTGGAGAACCCGAATACCGTCAGATAGCGGATGTTCAGATCAGGCGCGGCGGCCACCGTGCGCTTCAGGGCCTCGACGCCGGCACGATGGCCGAGGCTGCGCGGCAGGCCTCGGCGTTTGGCCCAACGGCCGTTGCCGTCCATGACGAGGGCCACATGCAGAGCCTCGCCCGCCGGTGTTTCGGCGGCCGGTCCGGCGGCATTCGGCTCTGGGCTGCGGGCCATGGGTTTCTCGCGCGTCCTTTGGCGACAGGCTAGCCGATCAGACCTGCATGATCTCTTGTTCTTTGACTTTCAAGGCTTCGTCCACGCGCTTGACCGCCTCGTCGGTGAACTTCTGCACCTCGGTCTCCATGCGCTTCTGCTCGTCCTGGCTGATCACGCCATCCTTCTCGGCGCGCTTCAGGTCGTCATTGGCGTCGCGGCGGATGTTCCGGACGGCCACCTTCTGCTGCTCGGCGTATTTGCCCGCCACCTTCACCAGATCCTTCCGGCGCTCCTCGGTGAGGGGCGGGATAGGGATGCGCAGGGTCTGACCGTCGACCACGGGGTTCAGGCCAAGTCCGCTGTTGCGGATCGCCTTCTCCACCGACACGGCCACGCCCTTGTCCCAGACGCTGACCGTGAGCATGCGCGGCTCTGGCACGCTGACGGCGGCCACCTGGCTGATCGGAACAGTGGAGCCATAGGCGTCGACCATCACCTGGTCGAGCAGCCCGGCTGAGGCGCGTCCCGTGCGGAGAGAGGCGAACTCTTCCTTCAGGGCCAGGACGGCCTTGTCCATGCGATCCTTGTAGCTCGAAAGAACCGGCTTCGGTGCGGCGGCCATTGGGGCTCCTCCATGGGGTCGTAAGGTTGGCGGCGGAAAGATCAGGCGATCGTCGTAAAGACGCCCTGCCCCTTCAGCACCTTCAGGAAATTCCCCCGTTCGCGGATGGAAAACACCACGATAGGGATCTCGTTGTCACGCATCAGGGCGATGGCCGAGGCGTCCATGACCCGCAGGTCCTGAGCCAGCACATCATGATAGCTGAGCTGTTCGTAGCGGACCGCCTTGGGGTCCTTCTTCGGATCGGCCGTATAGACCCCATCGACGCTGGTGCCCTTGAACAGGGCCTCACACCCCATCTCGGCTGAGCGCAGGGCCGCGGGCGTGTCGGTAGTGAAGTACGGGGCGCCCAGGCCCGCGGCGAAGATGACCACGCGGCCCTTCTCCAGATGGCGCATGGCCCGGCGGCGGATGTAGGGTTCGCAGACCGCGTCCATCGGGATGGCAGACTGCACCCGGGTGAAGACGCCTTCCTTTTCCAGGGCGCCTTGCAGGGCGAGCGCATTCATCACCGTGGCCAGCATGCCCATATAGTCGGCGCTGGAGCGCTCCATCCCCTTGCCGGCCAGGGAGACGCCGCGAAAGATATTGCCGCCTCCGATGACCAGGCACAGCTCGACCCCGTGGCTGACCACCTCGGCGATATCCTTGGCCACCGCCTCCAGGGTGTTGGGATCGATGCCGAACCCCTGCTCCCCCATCAGCACCTCGCCCGAGACCTTGAGCAGGATCCGCTTGTAGCGCAGGGCAGCAGCTGTCTTGGGCATGAGCGCGTCTTTCCGAATCTGGCTTGGGCAAGATAGCGCAAGGGCGCGGCCCGCGTCGAACGCGCCGCGCCCTGCATTGTAGGTCGTCTAAGGCCTATGCCTGGCCGCTGAGCTGGGCCACTTCGGCGGCGAAGTCGTCGACCTTCTTCTCGACGCCATCACCCAGGCCGAAGCGAACAAAGCCGGTCATGGTCACCGGCGAGCCGGTTTCCTTGGCCAGTTCAGCGATAAGCTGCTCGACGGTCTGATCGGGGTTCATCACGAAGGCCTGCTTGAGCAGGACGACTTCCTCGAAGAACTTGCGGATCCGTCCCTCGACCATCTTCTCCACCACGCCGGCGGGCTTGCCCGAGGCGAGCGCCTGTTCGGTGAAGATCGCCTTTTCACGCTCCACGGCCTCGGGGTCGAGGTCGTCGGTGGACAGCGACAGCGGGTTGGTGGCGGCCACATGCATGGCGATCTTACGACCGACCTCCTGCAGCTTGGCCTGGTCGCCGGCGCCTTCCAGGGCCACCAGCACGCCGATACGGCCGAGATCGGGGGCGGCCGCGGCGTGGATGTAGGAGGCCACGGCGCCCTGCGCCACGGTCAAGCGCGAGGCCCGACGCAGCATCATGTTCTCGCCGATCGTGGCGATCAGGTTGGTGACCACGTCGGACACCACTTCACCCTTTGCGGTCTTTGCCGCGGAGATGGCTTCAACGCCCTCCACATCCAGAGCCACCAGGGCGATGTCCTTGGCCGCCGACTGGAACAGCTCGTTCCGGGCGACGAAGTCGGTCTCGGCGTTCAGCTCGACGACGACGCCGGTCATGCCTGCGCCATCCTTGCGGGTGGCGGCGGCCACGAGGCCTTCAGCGGCGGCGCGGTCGGATTTCTTGGCGGCCTTGGACAGGCCCTTGGTGCGCAGCCAGTCGATGGCGGCGTCGATGTCGCCACCGTTCTCCTGCAACGCCTTCTTGCAGTCCATCATGCCTGCGCCAGACTTCTCGCGCAGCTCTTTGACCAGCGCAGCGGTGATCTCCGCCATGGCTCGGCTCCCTTGGTCTAGAATCAACGGCTGGGCCTCTGGATAGAGCCCCAGCCGTCACAGTTTGATGTCGAAGCCCGCCCCCTTTGGGAGGCGGACCAGTCCTTAGGCTTGGGTGGCTTCGCCTTCGGCGGCGGCCGGCTCGGCCTCGGCCGCGGCGGTCATGCCCAGGGCCGGCTCCATCGGAGCCTCCGAGGCGCCGAGATCCACGCCCGCGGCGACCTGGCCGGCGGTGAGGCCGTCCAGAATGGCGTCGGCCATCAGGTCGCAATAGAGCTGCAGGGCGCGGGCCGCGTCGTCATTGCCCGGGATCGGATAGGTGATGCCAGCCGGATCACAGTTGGTGTCCAGGATGGAAATGACCGGAATATTGAGTTTCCGGGCTTCCTGGATGGCGATGGCTTCCTTGTTGGTGTCGATCACGAACATCAGGTCGGGGATGCCGCCCATGTCCTTGATGCCGCCCAGGGACAGTTCGAGCTTGTCGCGTTCGCGGGTCAGCTGCAGCAGTTCCTTCTTGCTGCGCTTGGCGCCTTCGCCTTCCAGCAGGCCTTCCAGCTCGCGCAGGCGGGCGATCGAGCCCGACACGGTGCGCCAGTTGGTGAGCGTGCCGCCCAGCCAGCGGTGATTGACGTAGTACTGCGCGCAACGCTTGGCGGCCACGGCCACGGGATCGGACGCCTGGCGCTTGGTGCCCACGAACAGGATGCGACCGCCGCCGGCGGCCACGTCGCGGGCCTTGACCAAGGCCTGATGCAGCAGGGGGATGGTCTGCGACAGGTCGATGATGTGGATGTTCGACCGCGAGCCGAAGATGTAGCGTTCCATCTTCGGGTTCCAGCGGTGCGTCTGGTGGCCGAAGTGGGCGCCAGCTTCCAAAAGCTGACGCATGGAGAAGTCGGGAAGCGCCATGATTGGCTCCTTTTTCCGGTATGCCTCCGCAAGCCAAAACCCCCTTGTGGGGAGCCCGGAACGGTAACGCCCGGGATGTCTCCCCGAGAGTCGCCGCACGCCTGCGTGTGTGATGGGCGCGGCATACGTCCAGATCGCAGAAAAAGCAAGGGCCTCGCCGCCGCCCCGCTGCCAGGTCAGCCGCCAGGGCCGACTAGAGCTCTTCCACGTAGAGCACGCCAGGCGCGGTCTTCAGGGCGCCGCGCATGGCGCCATCCAGGGTGAAGCGGCCCGGCAGTTTGACCTCGACCTCCCGGCCGCCTTCCAAAGGCGCCGTCAGAATGATCTCGCCGCCGCGGGCGTTCACCGCCCCCTCCAGCCGGCGTTTGAGGGCGTCGATTTCGGCGCTGCGAGGCGAGATATGCACGCGCAGGCCGGCCACGGCGTTCTCGATGGCTTTCTCCACCGGCTCGGCCTCATCCCCAAAGAAGCGCACCTCCCCGTCCCGCGCCTTGGCGCGGACCTTGATGGAGACCGCCTTGCCCGGCTCCAGCACGTCGCGACAGCGACGGAGGGACTCCGGGGGAAACAGCACCTCATACTCCCCGGTCGGGTCCGACAGGGTGACGAAGGCGAACTTCTCGCCGCTCGACTGAGAGGCCCGCTCCTGCTTGCGGCGCACCACGCCGGCCATGCGGAAGACCTCGGCGCCCGCCTCGGCCTTGATGATGACGTCGGTGAGCAACTCGGTGCGCCGGCGGCGCAGGGCCGGCACCATGTCTTCCAGCGGATGGCCTGAAAGGTAGAAGCCCACAGCGGCCAGCTCCTCATCGAGGCGCTCCACTGGCGTCCACATTTCCGCCCGGGGCAGACGGGGCCGGCCGACGCCAGCCTGATCGCCGCCGAACAGGCTGGCCTGGGCCGAGGCCCGGTCGGCCGCCACACTCTGGGCGTAGGCGATCAGGGCGTCGGCGGCGGCCACCAGCTGGGCCCGGTTGGGGTGGATGGACTCAAAGGCCCCGGCCCTCGCCAAGGTCTCGAAGGTGCGTTTGTTCACATGCCGCGGATCGACCCGCTCCACGAAATCGAAGATGTCGCGGAACGGTCCCCCTTCCCGCCGCAGCTCAGCCACATGCTGCATGGCTGCGAGACCGACATTGCGCACCGCGCCCAGAGCGTAGAGCACCTCCCCATCGGCCACCTCGAAATCAGCGCCGGAGCGGTTGATGTCCGGAGCGCGGATCTTCACGCCGAACCGCTTGGCGTCCTGATAAAAGACCGCCAACTTGTCGGTATTGGCGATATCGAGGCTCATTGAGGCGGCGAAGAACTCCACCGGCGCGTTCGCCTTGAGCCAGGCCGTCTGATAGGAGACGACCGCATAGGCCGCCGCGTGGCTCTTGTTGAAGCCATAGCCGGCGAACTTGTCCACCAGCTCAAAGATCGAAGCCGCCTGACTCTCGGGAACCCCGCGTTCCGAGGCGCCGGCGACGAACATGGCCTTCTGCTGGGCCATTTCGTCCTTCTTCTTCTTGCCCATGGCCCGGCGCAGAAGGTCCGCGCCTCCGAGGGAATAGCCCGCCAGGATCTGGGCGATCTGCATCACCTGTTCCTGGTAGACGATGATCCCGTAGGTCTCCTTGAGCACGGGCTCCAGGGAGGGGTGCAGGTAGTCGATGGTCCGGCGGCCGAACTTGCAGTCGACGAAGGCCGGGATGTTGTCCATCGGGCCCGGACGATAGAGGGCGCCCACGGCGGTGACATCCTCGATGGAGTTGGGCCTGAGCTGCCGCAGGGTGTCGCGCATGCCCTGGCCTTCCATCTGGAAGACCCCCACCGTGTGCCCGGCCGACATCAGCTCATAGGTCTTGGCGTCATCCACCGGCAGGACGCCCATATCGACCCGGGCGCCGCGCTGATCGAGGAACTTCAGGGCCTTGTCGATCACCGTCAGGGTCTTCAGCCCCAGGAAGTCGAACTTCACCAGGCCTGCGCTCTCGACCCACTTCATGTTGAACTGGGTGGCGGGCAGGTCCGAGCGGGGGTCTTGATAGAGGGGCGTCAGCTCGGTGAGCGCCCGGTCGGCGATGACCACGCCGGCGGCGTGGGTGGAAGCGTTCCGGTAGAGTCCTTCCAGCTTGAGCGCGACATCCAACAGGCGCGAGACCGCCTCGTCCTCATCCCGGGCCGCCCGCAGTCGTGGCTCGATCTCAATGGCCTTGGCCAGGGTCACCGGGTTGGCTGGATTGGCCGGCACCATCTTGGCCAGACGGTCCACCTGGCCGAGCGGCAGCTGCAGCACCCGGCCCACATCGCGCAGCACAGCCCGGGCCTGCAGGGTGCCGAAGGTGATGATCTGGGCCACCCGGTCGCGGCCATAGCGCTGCTGCACATAGGAAATCACCTCCTCCCGCCGGTCCTGGCAGAAGTCGATGTCGAAGTCGGGCATGGAGACCCGCTCCGGATTCAGGAAGCGCTCGAACAGCAGACCGTAACGGAGGGGATCGAGGTCGGTGATGGTGAGGGAATAGGCCACCAGCGAGCCGGCCCCGGAACCCCGGCCCGGACCCACAGGTATGTCATGGGCCTTGGCCCACTTGATGAAGTCCGCAACGATCAGGAAGTAGCCGGGGAAGCCCATCTCGGTGATGACCCCGATCTCCCGCTCCAACCGCTCGAAATACTCGCTTTCAGGGGCGTGGCTGGCCTGGCCGGCGGCGATGCGCCCCTTGAGTCCCTCCCGGGCCTGATGGGCCAGTTCCTCGGCCTCAGTGCGGTCTCCCTCGGTGGGAAAGCGCGGCAGGATGGGATCGCGTTTGCGCACCATGAAGGCGCACCGGCGAGCGATCTCAAGGGTGTTGTCGCAGGCCTCCGGCAGATCGGCGAACAGGGTCCGCATATCGGCGGCGGGTTTGAACCAGTGCTCACCGCTCACCCGGCGACGTTCATCCTGCCCGACAAAGGCGCCATCGGCGATGCACAGCAGGGCGTCATGCGCGGCGTGCATGTCTGGAAGAGTGAAATGAGCGTCGTTGGTGGCCACCAGCGGCACATCCATCTCATAGGCGAAGGCGACAAGCTCTGGTTCGGCGAGGGCCTGGGGCGCCAGCCCGTGTCTTTGCAACTCGACATAGAAGCGGTCGCCGAACACCCGATGCATCTCGCTGAGCACGGCCCGGCCCTCGGCGACCTTGCCGGCCGCCATCAACGGGTCTGCCGGGCCGTCCCAGCCTCCGGAAAGAAGAATCAGACCCTCGGCATGGTCCACCACCTTGCTCCAGGCGACAGCGGGTTCTTCGACCCCGCCGACGCTGTCGATATAGGCCATGGAGGACAGGCGCGAGAGGTTGAGATAGCCGGCCTCGCTCTGGGCCAGCAGGACGATGGTCGGGGTTTTGGCCCACTTTTCGGGTTGACGCTCGCCGATGCCGGTGACCGCAAGAGCGCACCCGATGATCGGCTGAACCCCCTGCCCCTGGGTCGCCACCGAAAACTCCAGGGCGCCATAGAGGTTGGTGCGGTCGGTCAGCGCGACGGCCGGCATGTCGTTGGCCGCCGCAAGGGCGCCGATGGCGTCCGCCTTGATGGCGCCTTCCAGAAGGGAGTAGGCCGAGCGCACCCGCAGGTGAACGAAGCCCTCGTTCTGCTGCTGGTTCATCCTCGCCTCCCTGGCTGCGTCGCTGGTCTAGCCCACCAGATAGGCGAACTGACAGACGACCCACACGAAGCCCGCCACCGAGACAAAAGCCAGCGATTCCCGCGCCAGATGAATGACCATAACCAACCCCCTTGTGGATGTTCCGTATATGTTCTTATTCTGGTTTTGTTCTCCTCGTCAACCCCGCTCAAACCCACTGGAGCCCCTGATGGACCAACGCGTAAGCCTGATCACCCTGGGGGTCGATGACCTTAACCGGGCCCGGAGCTTCTATGAGGACGGCCTGGGCTGGCGTCCGGTCAGCGCGACCGACGATGTCTGCTTCTACCAGCTGCCGGGCTTGGCCCTGGGTCTGTTCGGGCGCGCCGCGCTTGCTGAGGACGCCAAGCGCCCGATCGATGGGACCTTCAGCGGCGTCACCATCGCCATCAATGAACCCAGCCGAGAGGGCGTCGACGCCACCTTCGCCGAGGCGCTGGCGGCCGGAGCCAAGGCCCTGAAGGCGCCGGAGCCGGTCTTCTGGGGCGGCTATTCCGGCTATTTCGCCGACCCCGACGGCCATGTTTGGGAAGTCGCACATAACCCCGGCAGCGTGATCGGCGCCGACGGTTCGACCACCTTCGGCGCTTGAGCGCCCTGGCCTAGAACAGCGACTGCGGCTCCAGATGGCCGTCCTTCAGCGCCAGGACACGGTCCATGTGCCGGGCGAGCTCGAGATTGTGGGTGGCGATGACCGCCGCCACCCCGGTCTCCCGGGCCAGCCGGTAGAGGCTATCGAACACCTCGCCCGAGGTCGTGGGATCGAGATTGCCGGTAGGCTCGTCGGCCAGCAGCAGACGGGGCGAATTGGCCAGGGCGCGGGCGAGCGCGACCCGCTGCTGCTCGCCGCCGGACATCTGCGCCGGCTGGTGATCCACCCGTTCGGCCAGACCCAATTGACCCAGCAACAGGGCCGCTCGCTCCCGGGCCGCCTCGTGGTCCTGGCCTGCGATCATCATCGGCAGGGCCACATTGTCCAGGGCGCTGAACTCCGCCAGCAGGTGGTGGAACTGGTAGACGAAACCGATGGAGCCCAGACGCACCCGGGTGCGGGCCCGCTCGTTCAGGGTCGAGCAGTCGCGGCCCTCAATGAAGATCTGACCGGCGTTGGGGCGCTCCAGAAGGCCTGCTGCGTGCAGCAGCGAGGACTTTCCAGACCCCGAAGGCCCGATCAGGCCGACAATCTCGCCGGGCGAAACATCCAGATCGACGCCACGCAGGACCGTCAAGCTGCGATCGCCGGTGACATAGGTGCGTTCCAGGCCGCGCACCGCCAGGACGGGGGCCTCACTCATAGCGAAGAGCCTCCACCGGATCGAGACGCGAGGCCCGCAGGGCCGGCGGCAGGGTCGCCAGGAACGAGACGGCCAGGGCCCAGCCCACCACGATCATCACCTCCAGGGCGTCCACCTTGGCCGGGATGTGCGCCAGGTAATAGATGTCCGAGCTGAACACCTCGGCCCCCGTCGCCCATTCCACCGCATTCTGGATCGGGCCGATGAAGATGCAGAACAGCACGCCGAGGACAAGGCCCACAAGGGTGCCCAGGGCGCCCACTGAGGCGCCGGCCATGAAGAAGATGCGCAGAATCGCTCCCCGTCCCGCCCCCATGGTGCGCAGGATGGCGATGTCGCGGCCCTTGTTCTTCACGAGCATGACCAGGCCCGAAATGATGTTCATGGCGGCAATAGCTACGATGAGCATCAGGATCAGGCGCATAACGCTGCGCTCGATCTTCAGAGCGTTCCAGAAGCTAGCGTTGCGCTGGGTCCAGTCGGTGACGACCGCCGTGGGTCCAGCCAGTTCAGCGATGGAGGCTTTCATGGCCGGCGCCCGGTCGGGATCGGCCACCCGGATCTCGACCACGTCGACCATACCTTCCCGGGCGAAGAACAGTTGGGCCTGCTCCAGGGGCATGTAGATGAACAGCTGGTCGTATTCGCTCATGCCGACGCTGAACGTGCCGCCGACCGTGTAGGTCTTGCGCTGAGGCGTGTAACCAAAGGCCGTCGCCCCGCCGCTGGGCGAGATCAGGGTCAGGGGATCGCCCGGCTGGACGCCCAGGGATTCGGCCAGGCGGTCACCGATCAGCAGCAGGTCGCCGCCGTATTCGCCGGCGCCGAAACCTTCGAGGGAGCCGCGGACGATGTTGCCGGAGACGATCTCCGTGCGCCGCAGATCCGGCTCGCTGATGCCGCGGACCACGACGCCGCTGATCTGGCCTTGGCCCAGCGCCATGGCCTGGGCTTCCACCAGGGGGGCAGCCTGGGTGACGCCAGGCAGGGCGGCGATTTCGCCGGCAAGCGTCTGGACCTCGGGCTCGTACAGCGAACCGCCAGCCACATAGACGTGGCCGTTGAAGCCCAGGGTCCGGTCGAGCAGTTCGGTGCGGAAACCGTTCATCACCGACATGACGATGATCAACACCGCCACAGCCAGCATGATCCCGACAAAGGAGATGATCGAAATCAGCGCCACCCCGCCCTGGCTGCGCTTGGCGCGCAGATAGCGGCCGGCGAGCATGCGCTCCCAGCGTCCGAAGGGCGCGGCCACGGTGCTCACGCGATGATCGCCTTCAAGGCGTCTTCCAGCGGCAGGGACTGGCGCTCGCCGGTCGCCCGGCGCTTGATCTCCACCTTGCCCTCGGCGACGCCCTTGGGTCCGATGATCAGCTGCCAGGGGGCGCCGATCAGGTCCATGGCGGCGAACTTGGCGCCCGGACGTTCGTCGGTGTCGTCCAGCAACGGATCCTTGCCGGCGTCACGCAGGGCGCCATAGGCCTGCTCACAGGCCAGGTCCACGGCCGAGTCGCCCGGCCGCAAGTTTATCACCGCCACGCCGAAGGGCGCGACCGCATCGGGCCAGATGATGCCGGCGGCGTCATGGCTCGCCTCGATGATACCACCCACCAGGCGTGAGACCCCGATGCCATAGGAGCCCCCATGGATCGGCCGCTCCTGGCCGTCGGGCCCGGTGACGACCGCCCGCATGGGCTTGGAGTACTTCTCGCCGAAGTAGAAGATGTGGCCGACCTCGATGCCCCGGGCCGACAGACGGTCAGACTCGGCGACTTCGGATTCGAAACGCGCCTGTTCGTGCATGTCCTCGGTGGCCGCATAGAGGGCGGTCCGCTGGTCGACGATGGGCTGCAGGTCGCCGTCCCATTCGACGTCGCCGGGGGGCGGCATTTCCACCAGGTCGCGATGGCAGAAGACCTGGCTCTCGCCGGTTTCGGCCAGGATGATGAATTCGTGGCTGAGATCGCCACCGATCGGGCCAGGGTCGGCGCGCATGGGCACGGCCTTCAGCCCCAGACGGGAGAAGGTGTTCAGATAGGCCACGAACATGCGGTTATAGGAGCGACGGGCTGCGGCCTCGTCCACGTCGAAGGAATAGGCGTCCTTCATCAGGAACTCACGGCCGCGCATCACCCCGAACCGGGGGCGGCGCTCGTCGCGGAACTTCCACTGGATATTGTAGAAATTCTTCGGCAGGTCCTTGTAGCTCTTCACATGAGCCCGGAAGATCTCGGTGATGACCTCTTCGGCGGTCGGCCCATAGAGCAGGTCGCGCTCGTGGCGGTCCTTGATGCGCAGCATCTCGTCGCCGTAATCGTCATAGCGGCCACTCTCGCGCCAAAGGTCGGCCAGCTGCAGGGTGGGCATCAGCACCTCGATGGCGCCGGCCCGGTCCATTTCCTCGCGGACGATCTGCTCGATCTTCTTCAGGACCCGCAGGCCAAGCGGCAGCCAGGCATAGATGCCGGCGGCTTCCTGACGGATCATTCCGGCCCGCAGCATCAGCTGATGAGAGGCGATTTGGGCGTCCGAGGGCGCCTCACGCAGGGTGGGAATGAAATAGCGCGACAGACGCATTCGGCGGGCCTTCGGATACGAAACTCGGACGGGAGGCCCTGATTAGCCCCGTGCGTCCGACCTTGGCAATCGAAGCGGCGAAAAGAAGGCCGCCTGCGCAGGGCGGGCGGCCTTCAAGTTTGGTCATCGGGGAAAACGCGCGCAAGCCGGCCGGACCGGTTTGGCTGTTTCAAATGTAACCGCCGTAACAGGGGCGAGGTATGCGCAAGCACCCAAAGCGCGGATCGCTGGCCCCAACGCCCAATTTCCAGGCGGCGAAGCCCAGGCACGGCGCAGAACTGCGCAGGCCGACCGCCGGAAGGCTTAGAAGTTGGCGGCGGAGCTCGGCATGGGCACCAGGCCCAGGCGGATCACCAGATAGACGACCACGAAGACGATGGCCGAGACCCAGGTCGTGGTGATGAACTTCTTCTTGAGCTTCGGGTCCACCGGCGCGCCGGGATCGCCCCCGTCGCCCTTGTCGATGCCCGCCTCGGCATGGCTGATCACCCCGAGTGGCAGGATGGTGAACAGCACCACCCACCAGATGATAAGATAGATGGCGATGGCTGTCGTGACGCCCATCAGTGGTTCTCCTTGGGGGTTTCCATCAGCTCGATGAGGACTCCACCCATATCCTTCGGATGGACAAATATCACCGGGGTCCCGTGGGCGCCGATGCGCGGCTCGCCGGTCCCGAGGACCGTGGCGCCCTTGGCGCGCATCTCGTCACGGGCCGCCAGGATGTCCTCGACCTCGAAGCAGACGTGATGCTGACCGCCCGCCGGATTCTTGGCCAGGAAGCCCTTCAAGGGAGAGTTCTCCCCCAGGGGCTCGATCAGCTCGATCTGCGAATTCGGCAGATTGACGAAACAGACCCAGACGCCTTGTTCCTCCATGGCCCACTTCTCAGTGATGGAGGTGGCGCCAAGCACATCGCGATAGAGGGCGACGGCGGCGTCGATGGAGGGCGTAGCGACGCCCACATGGTTCAGTTTCCCGATCATGGATGCTGGTATACGCCCCCTGCCCCTACGGCGCGAAGACCCTAAAGTCGCAGGACGGTCGTCTCCACCACGGGGCGGCGCCCCCACACGCGCTGGCAGGCCTTCTTGACCGCCCGGGACATGGCTGTCTCCACCGCCTGATCCAGGTCGCGATCGGCGCCGGACAGCCGCCCCAGGGCCCGCTCGGCCTCCTCGGCGAGATCGTCCAGGGCCTCATCCATGGGATAGTCGTCATCGGTGGGCATGCCGATGGCGCGGACCTGGGGACCGGAGGTGATCTTGCCGCGGCTGTCCAGCACCACGGCCACGGTCACAACGCCATTGTGGGCGGCATGCCGGCGCTCCCGTAGGGCCTCGCCGTTCTCGCTGACCACCACATTGGCGTCCACATAGAGCCTGCCGGCCGGGGTCTCGTCGACGATCTCGGCCCGACCGGGCGCCAGTCGCACCATGTCGCCATTGCGGGGCGCCACCGTCTGCGGCACCTGCAGGTCCCGGGCGAAGGCCGCATGCTCGAGCAGGTGGCGACGCTCCCCGTGGGTGGGAATGGCGATCTGGGGCCGCGCCCAGGCATACATCCGCGCCAGCTCGTCGCGGCAGGGGTGGCCGGAGACGTGGATCCCGGGGTGATCGTTGTCGGTGTAAAGCCGCACCCCGCGATCAGCCATGCGGTTCTGCAGATTGCGGATGGCGATCTCGTTGCCCGGAATGACCCGCGAGGAGAAGACGCAGGAATCCCCCTTCCCCAGGTTCACATGGGGGTGAGTCCCATCCGAAATCCGTGACAGGGCCGCGCGGGCCTCGCCCTGGCTGCCGGTGCAGAGATAGAGGATCGAGTCGGCGGGGAAGTAGCCCGCCTCGCTTTCGTTCACGAAGTCTTTGAGGCCGGTGAACAGGCCGACCGAGCGGGCGGCCGCCGCCATCCGGTGCATGGAACGGCCCACCAGGCAGACCCGGCGGCCATTGGCCTCGGCCGCCCGGATGACGGAGTCCATCCGCGCCACATTGGAGGCGAAGCAGGCCACGGCGACCTTGCCCTTCAGCTCGCCGATCAGCCTGGCGAGCGCATCGCGCACGTCGGCCTCAGAACCGGACTCGCCCTCCACGAAGACGTTGGTGGAATCGCAAACCATGGCCAGGACACCCTCATCGCCGAGCTGGCGGATGAAGGTCTCGTCGGTGGCCGAACCCAGCACCGGATCCGGATCAATCTTCCAGTCGCCGGTGTGCAGGACGGTGCCCAGCGGCGTGCGGATCGACAGGCCGTTCGGCTCGGGGATGGAATGGGTCAGGGTGATCAGGTCTATCTCGAAGGGACCCAGCGTCACACGGCCGCCGAGCGGCACGACATTGATTTCAACCTGGCCCTCAAGCCCGCCCTCGCGCAGCTTTTCGCGCAGCAGGAAAGCGGTGAAGGGCGTCGCATAGAGCGGCGCCCGCAGGCGCGGCCACAGCCAGGCCACCGCGCCGATGTGGTCCTCGTGCGCGTGGGTCAGAACGATGCCGAGAATGTCGTCGGCATGTTCTTCAATGAAGGTCGGATCTGGCAGGATCAGGTCGACGCCAGGCGTGGTCAGGTCGCCGAAGGTGACGCCGAGATCAACGATGATCCACTTGCGCGCATGGGGCGGCCCGAACCCATAGAGGTTGAAGTTCATGCCGATCTCGTTGGAGCCCCCCAGGGGGAGGAAAACGAGCTCGTCTTGCGTCTTGTTGGCGGCCATCAGGCGCCTCCGGAATTACGGCGATGGATCTCGAGGAGACCCCTTATGGTCAGGTCCGGATCGAAGTGGTCGATCGCCAGACTGGCCCCGTGGAACAGCGACGCGACGCCGCCGGTTGCAATAACAGTCAGTGGCTCGGGCCATTCTGACTTGATGCGGCTGATCAGGCCTTCGATCAGGGCGATGTAGCCCCAGAAGACGCCGGACTGCATGGCGCCCACCGTGTCCTTGCCGATTACCCGCTGAGGCTTCTGAATAGCCACCCGCGGCAGCTTGGCGGCGGCCGCATGCAAGGCCTCCATGGACAGGTTGATGCCCGGCGCGATCACCCCGCCCTCGAACCCGCCATCGGCGGCGATGATGTCGAAGGTGGTGGCGGTGCCGGAATCGATGACGATCAGGGGGCCAGGATAGACCATGTGGGCGCCGATGGCGTTGACCAGGCGGTCAGCCCCGGCCTCCGAGGGCTTGTCGATCCGCACGGCGATGCCGAGCTCGGCGTTCTCGCCGATGACCAGGGGCTCCACATGCAGGTAGCGGCGCGCCAGATTACGCAGGTTGAAGATCGACTGCGGGACCACGCTGGAGATGATGCAGGCGTCCAGCACCCCAAACTGCAGACCAGCCATGTGCAGCAGCTGTGAGAGCCAGACGGCGTACTCGTCAGCCGTGCGGGTGGAATCGGTGGCCGCCCGCCACTGCGCAATCCAGGTCTGGCCGTCATGGACGGCGAAAAGGGTGTTGGTGTTGCCCTGTTCGATAGCCAGCAGCATCAGGCCTCTCCAAAGAAAACGTCGCCGGCGGTGATCCGCCGGATCTGGCCGTCGGCCAGCCGCAGGCGCAGGGCGCCATCGGGATCCATGCCCTCGGCCACCCCCTCGACGGTCTCATTCGGCAGGCGCGCGACGCAGGCCTGGCCGAGGCCATGGGCGCGCAGGGTCCAGCCCTGCGCTATGGCCGCAAAGCCCTGTACGGCCCAGGCGCTGCGCCAGGTCTCGAATGACGCGGCCAGGACGTCCAGGGCGGCCTGGGGCGTCGGGGGCGCGCCGTCCATGTGTTCGGCGAAGGTCGTGGATGGCCGCTCCGCGGCCTCCGGGCCGCTCACCAGATTGATCCCGATCCCGACCGCCAGCCAGAGTCGGCCGTCGGGGCGGGCGCCCGATTCCACCAGGATGCCGGCGGACTTGCGCCCGGCGATCAGCAGATCATTGGGCCATTTCACGCTGACCAGGCCCGGCGGCAGGCAGGACTCTGCCAGGTCGGCGGCGGCCAGGGCGGCTACGAAAGACAGTTGCGCGGCCTCCCCGGCCGGGCGGTCGGTGGTCATCAGCAGGGTGGCGGCCAGGTTGCCCGACCCGGTCTCCCAGGCCCGACCCCGCCGGCCGCGGCCGGCCGTCTGGCGCAGGGCGGCGATCCAGAGGGGGCCGCCCTCCCCCGCCTCGGCCCGGCGACGGGCCTCGGCGTTGGTGGAGTCGAGCTCGTCGAAGAACGCGATCGGCGGGTGAGCGGTAGCCAAATCAGGCCAGGCCGAAGGCGGCGGCCGCGGCCGCTGCGAGCGGATCGATGAAGGCCAGGGCCACCAGAACCACAGGGAAGGTGAACAGGGCCAGCGTCAGGGCGATGGTGCGGGCCTCCACCGGCGGGGTTTCCGTGGCGCCGGCCGAGGCGTCGAACCACATCACCTTGATCAGCCGCAGATAGTAGAAGGCCGCCACCACGCTACCCACCAGGGCGATGACCGCAACGACCCCAAGGCCCGCGCCAATGGCCGCCTTGAAGACATAGAACTTGGCCCAGAAGCCCGAGAAGGGCGGCAGGCCAAGGGCCGAGAGCGCGAACGCGCTCATGGCGAGCGCAATGCCGGGGCGTTCCTTGAACAGCCCCGCCATGTCTGAGATCGTCTCCATGGGCCGGCCATCCCGCGACAGGGCCGCGAGGCAGGCGAAGAAGCCGGTCACGTCCACCATGTATAGGACCATGAACACCAGCATGGCCTGAATGCCTGCGGCGTCGCCCGACGCCAGGCCAAGAACCGCGTAGCCGATATTGGCGATCGAGGAATAGGCCCACAGGCGCTTGAGGTTGGTCTGGGCCAAGCCCGCGAAAGCGCCGACCGCGACAGAGGCGAGCGCGATGATCACCAGGATCTGGCGCCATTGATCGGCTGCGCCACCGAAGCCTTCGGCCAGGACCCGGGCGAACAGCACCATGGCCGCCATCTTCGGCGCCGCGCCGAAGAAGGCCACGACCGGGGTCGGCGCGCCCTCGTAGACGTCGGGCGTCCACATGTGGAACGGGGCCGCCGAGATCTTGAAGGCCAGGCCGCAGATCAGGAACACCAGGCCAAACAGCACGCCCACATTGGCCCCGCCTTCAACCGACTGGGCGATGACGGTGAAGTGGGTGGAGCCGGCGAAGCCGTATATCAGCGAGGCGCCATAGAGCAGCAGGCCCGAGGACAGGGCGCCGAGGACAAAGTACTTCAGGCCGGCCTCAGACGCCTTGGCGTTATCCCGGTGGATGGCGGCTAGAACGTAGAGGGCCAGGGAGTGTAGCTCGACGCCGATATAGAGCGAGATCAGGTCGCCGGCTGAGGCCATCATGCCCATGCCGAGCGCGGCCAGGACGATCAGGATCGGGAATTCGAAATTGTTGATGCCCCGCCGCTGGAACCAGGGCTGGCCAAGCGGGATGGCGATGGCGCTGGCGGCATAGATGGCCACCTTGGCGAAGGCCGAGGCCTGGTCGGCAATCAACCCGCCGGAGAAGCCACGGCCCATGGGACCGAGGACAGCGGCGGCGCCGGCCGCCACCAGAAGGGCCACGGCCGCCAGGCTGAAGACCATGTTGGCGCGGCTCTGGAAAGCGCCCCAGACCAGCAGGACAAGGGCGCCCCCGGCCAGGATCAGTTCAGGCAGGGCGAGGCTCAGATCGGTGGAGAAGTTCATCTCAAAAGCCCCCTCACCCGCCGGTCGCGGCGCGGTAGATCGCGACCAGATTGTCGACCGAGGCCTGGGTGATATCGAAAACGGCGGCCGGATAGATGCCGAGATAGAGGGTGCCGATGATCAGGGGGGCGAAGATCGCCACCTCCCGCCAGTTCAGGTCCTTGATCTCGGCCAGGGCCGGATTGGTGATCTCGCCGAACACGACCCGCCGGTAGAGGCTGAGCGCATAGACGGCCGAGAGAATGACGCCGGAGGCCGCCACGATGGCCGCCCAGGTCGAGGCCTGATAGGCGCCGGCCATGGTCAGGATCTCGCCCACGAAGCCGGAAGTGCCCGGTAGGCCTACATTGCCCATGGTGAACAGCAGGAAGATGGCCGCGTACCAGGGCATCCGGTTCACCAGGCCGCCATAGAAGGCGATCTCACGGGTGTGCATGCGGTCATAGACGACGCCGACGCAGAGGAAGAGCGCGCCCGAGATCAGGCCGTGGCTGACCATCTGGAAGATGGCGCCCTGTTCGCCCTGGGCGTTGCCCGAGAATATCCCCAGCGTCACGAAGCCCATATGGGCGACCGAGGAATAGGCGATCAGCTTCTTGATGTCGGTCTGCCGGAAGGCCACCAGCGAGGTGTAGACGATGGCGATGACCGACATGGCGAAGACCAGCGGCGTGAAATAGGCCGAGGCGTCGGGGAACATGGGCAGGGAGAAGCGCATGAACCCGTAGCCGCCCATCTTCAGCAGCACACCGGCCAGGATCACCGAGCCCGCGGTGGGGGCTTCCACGTGGGCGTCGGGCAACCAGGTGTGCACCGGCCACATGGGCATCTTCACCGCAAACGAGGCGAAGAAGGCCAGCCACAGCCAGATCTGGATCTCCTGACCGAAGTCGTAGGTCATCAGTTCGGGGATCGACGACGTGCCAGTGATGCCGATCATGCCGAGCACAGCGGCCAGCATCAGCACCGAGCCCAGCAACGTGTAGAGGAAGAACTTGAAGGCCGCATAGACCCGGTTCTTGCCGCCCCAGACCCCGATAATCAGGAACATCGGCGCCAGGCCGAACTCGAAGAAGAGATAGAAGAGGATCAGGTCGAGCGCGCAGAACACGCCGATGACCAGGGTCTCCAGCGCCAGGAAGGCGATCAGGTACTCTTCGATACGATGCTCGATCGAGCGCCAGGAGGCGGCGATGCAGAGCGGCATCAGGAAGGCCGTCAGCACGACGAACAGCACCGAAATGCCGTCGACGCCCATGCGGTAATGGAGGCCGCCAAACCAGGCGAAGTCCTCGACGAACTGGAAGTCGGCCGTGGTCCGGTCGAACTGGCCGAGCATGACCAGGGATAGGGCGAGCGTCACCAGAGTGGTGACGAGCGCCACCCACTTGGCCAGCTCAGCCGATTTAGCGCTGCCCGCAGGCGCGATGAACCGCAGCGCCAGGATCGCCGCGACGCCCAGCAGCGGCGCATAGGTGATGAGCGAGAGAATGCCAGACATGACCTATCCCCGCCTCAAGCCTGCCAGAACCACAGGGCGAAGGTCAGAAGACCCGCCACCCCGAGCAGCATCACAAACGCATAGTGGTAGACGAAGCCGGTCTGCAGTTTGCCGGTCCGCCGGCCGATGGCCGCGGAGACGGCGGCCACGCCGTTCGGTCCAAGGCCATCGATGATCTTCTGGTCGCCGACCTTCCAGAACAGGTCGCCCAGACCGCGGGCGGCGCGGACGAAGGTGGCGTTGTAGAGCTCGTCGAAGAACCACTTGTTGTAGAGGAAACTCCAGACCGGACCCTCCTTGGCCGCCATCCGGGCGCCGAGCCCCTCGCGCAGCACATAGATGTAGAAGGCCACCGCCAGCCCCAGCATCGAGGCCACCAGGGGCGCATAGAGCACCCAGTGCGGCACATGGTGAGCGTGTTCGAGCACGTGGTTGGTGGGCGCGGTGAAGATGGCGCCGCGCCAGAACTCGGCCTGATGGTCGCCCACGAAGTGTTCGACGAAGGCGAAGCCCGCCGCCACGGCGCCAACGGCCAGCAATAGCAGCGGAACCACCATCACCAACGGGCTCTCATGGGGCGTGTGGGCGTGATGATGGCCATGATCATGGGCGTCCGGCAGGGGCTCGTCATGAGTCTCATGCTGGGCCGGAGCATGGGCGTGGTCGTCATGGGGCTCGTGGCCCCACTTGGCATGACCGTGGAAGGTCATGAAGGCCAGCCGCCAGGAGTAGTAGGCCGTCAGCCCCGCCGCCAGGATGCCGATGACGAAGGCGAAATAGGCGATGCCGTTCTCTTCGCCAGCGGCATAGGCCGCCTCGATGATGGTGTCCTTGGAATAGAAGCCGGCGAAGCCCAGGTGCAGGTCAGGGATGCCGAAGCCGGTGATGGCCAGGGTGCCGATGACCATCACCGCATAGGTGACGGGCAGCAGCTTCCAAAGGGCGCCCATCTTCCGCATGTCCTGCTCGTGATGCATGCCGTGGATCACCGAGCCGGCGCCCAGGAACAGCAGGGCCTTGAAGAAGGCGTGGGTGAACAGGTGGAACATGGCCGCCTGATAGGCGCCGACGCCCGCGGCGAAGAACATGTAGCCGAGCTGCGAACAGGTCGAATAGGCGATGACCCGCTTGATGTCGTTCTGAGCCAGACCCACCGTGGCGGCGAACAGGGCCGTGACCGCGCCGACCAGGGTGACGATCTGCTTGGTCACCGGCGCGTATTCGAACATCGGCGAGAGCAGGCAGACCATGTAGACGCCCGCCGTCACCATGGTGGCGGCGTGGATCAGGGCCGAGACCGGGGTCGGGCCTTCCATGGCGTCCGGCAGCCAGGTGTGCAGGAAGAACTGGGCCGACTTGCCCATGGCGCCGACGAACAGCAGGGCGCAGGCGAGGTCCACGGCGTGCCAGGTCTGGCCCGCGAACGACCAGCCGACCGAGGCGAGCTCCTCAACCCGCGGGAAGATCTCGGCGAACTCGATGGTGCCGAACATCCAGAAGACGGTGATGATGCCGAGCGCAAAGCCGAAGTCGCCCACCCGGTTGACCACGAAGGCCTTGATCGAGGCGGCGTTGGCCGTGGGCTTTTTGAACCAGAAGCCGATCAGCAGGTAGCTGGCCAGCCCCACCCCTTCCCATCCGAAAAACAGCTGCATGAAGTCGGCCGCCGTGACCAGGGCCAGCATGGCGAAGGTGAAGAGCGACAGATAGGCGAAGAAGCGCGGCCGGGAATCGTCCTCAGCCATGTAGCCCCACGAATAGACGTGGACGAGGGCCGAGACCGAGGTCACGACGATCAGCATGACGGCCGAGAGCCCATCGATGCGGATCGACCAGGCCGACTGGAAGTCTCCCACATTGATGAAGGGCAGCAGGGTCAGCGTAAACGCTTCCAGCCCGCCCCAGGTCCACTGAATAAACAGGGTCCAGGACAGGACGCAGGCCAGCAGCAGCAGGCCGGTGGTCACCGCCTGCGAGGCGAAATCACCGATCCGACGGCCAAACAGGCCCGCGATCAGGGCGCCCAACAGGGGCGCGAAAACCAGGATGATGGCGAGAGACTGAGGGGTCATAGGGTCCGTCAGCCTTTCATCACGGCGGCGTCGTCCACGGCGATGCCGCCGCGGTTACGGAAGAAGGTGACGAGGATGGCCAGACCCACGGCCGCTTCGGCGGCGGCCACGGTCAGGACGAACATGGCGAAGATCTGCCCCACCACGTCATGGAGATAGGCCGAAAAGGCGACGAGATTGATGTTCACCGCCAGCAGGATCAGCTCGATCGACATCAGGATGACGATGATGTTCTTGCGGTTCACGAAGATCCCGAAGACCCCGATCGTGAACAGGATGGCGGCGACCGCCAGATAGTGACTGAGCCCGATGGTCATTCGCCCATCCCCTCGCCCGGCTTGATCTGAACGGTGCGCATGCCGCTCTCGGCCGTGCGCGCCACCTGGTCGGCGATCACCTGACGGCGGACGCCGGGCTTATGACGCAAGGTCAGCACGATGGCGCCGATCATGGCCACCAGCAGCACCAGCCCCGCGGCCTGGAAGAAGTAGACGTAGTCGGTATAGAGCACCCGCCCGATGGTCTCGGTGTTGGACAGACCGTCCAGGGCCGACATGGGCTCGCGCGCGCCGCTGGCCGCCCCGCCCCGGGCCACCGCGGTGGCGACGATGATCATCTCGATCGCCAGGACGCCGCCCACCACTGCGCCGACCGGAGCGTATCTGGCGAAGCCCTGCTTCAGCGCGCCGAAGTCCACGTCGAGCATCATGACGACGAAGAGGAACAGCACCGCGACCGCGCCCACATAGACGACCACCAGCAGCATCGCCAGGAACTCCGCCCCCAGCAGCAGGAAGAGGCCCGCCGCCGAGAAGAAGGTCAGGATGAGGAACAGCACCGAGTGCACGGGATTTCTGACGGACACCACGGCGAGGCCGGAGCCGATGGTGACTGTCGCCAGCAGATAGAATGCGATCGCCTGCAAGGCCATGACGGCTCTACTTTCGCCCCTCAATCATCAGGTTGGTCCGCCCGCCGGGCGCATGGCCCGGTTGGGACGCCAACGTCCAAAAGCCCCGGAATCGCGCCTGTCTCTTAGCGATAGGGCGCGTCGAGTTCCAGGTTCTTCGCGATTTCCCGCTCCCAACGGTCCCCGTTGTCGAGCAGGCGATCTTTTTCGTAATAGAGCTCTTCCCGGGTCTCGGTGGCGAACTCCAGGTTCGGCCCCTCGACGATGGCGTCCACCGGGCAGGCCTCCTGGCACAGGCCGCAGTAGATGCACTTGACCATGTCGATGTCATAGCGGGTCGTCCGGCGGCTGCCGTCGTCCCGGGGCTCGGCCTCGATGGTGATGGCCTGGGCCGGGCAGATGGCCTCGCACAGCTTGCAGGCGATGCAGCGCTCTTCCCCATTGGGATAGCGCCGCAGGGCGTGCTCGCCACGGAAGCGCGGCGACTGCGGGTTGCGCTCGTTCGGATAGATGACGGTCGCCTTGGGACGCATCATGTACTTCATGCCCAGGCCAAAGGCCCCGATAAAGTCCATCAGCGCCGCGCCCTTGGCGGCCTGGCTGAGACGGGCGGCGAAACTCATCAGATCGCTCCTTGGGCCGGGCCGAACACGCGCCAGGCGGCGACCAGCACCACAGCCACCAGGGAGAAGGGCAGGAAGACCTTCCAGCCCAGGCGCATCAGCTGGTCGTAGCGGTAGCGGGGCACGATCGCCTTCACCATGGCGATCAGGAAGAAGAAGAACACCGTCTTGGCGAAGAACCACATGAAGCCGAAGAAGCTCTGTGCGGTCGCCGGCCAGCTCTCGATGAACGGCGTCGGGAACGGCGCCTGCCACCCGCCGAAGAACAGGATGGTGATGATGGCGCACATCAGGACGATGTTGGCGTACTCGCCGATCATGAACAGCAGGTACGGGGTCGAGGAATATTCGACCTGGTAGCCGGCCACGAGTTCGGACTCGGCCTCCGGCAGGTCGAAGGGCGGGCGGTTGGTCTCGGCCAGGGCCGAGATGAAGAACACGACCGCCATCGGGACCATGATCAGGATCATCGGCAGGTTGGAGAGCCCGCCGCCGAACACGTACCAGTTCCAGAAGCCGCCCGCCTGCTGCTCGACGATGGTCTGCAGGTTCATGGTGCCGGCCAGCAGGATCACCGTGATGATCACAAAGCCGATGGAGACCTCGTAGCTCACCATCTGGGCGGCCGAGCGCAGGCTGCCCAAGAAGGGATATTTCGAGTTGGACGCCCAGCCGCCCATGATGATGCCGTAGACGCCGAGCGAGCTGATCGCCAGCAGGTAGAGGACGCCGACATTGATGTCCGACACCACCCAGCCCGGCGCCAGCGGCACCACGGCCCAGGCGGCGAAGGCCAGGACGAAGCTGATCAGGGGGGCCAGGATGAAGACCACCTTGTCGGCCCCGTCGGGGATGACGATTTCCTTCAGCACGAACTTGAGGAAATCGGCGAAGGATTGCAGCAGGCCGAAGGGCCCGACGACGTTGGGGCCTTTGCGCATCTGCACGCCGGCCCAGATCTTGCGATCGGCCAGCAGCAGGAAGGCCAGCGACAGCAGAATCCAGATCATGATAGCCAGAATCTGGCCCACAGTGATCAGCGTCCAGCCGCCTGGCGTCGCCCAGAAATTGGTGGTGGCGTCCATGCCCTACTCCGCGGCGATTTTTTCGGCGCCCGGCACGAGCGCCTGGCACTCGGCCATGGTCACGCTGGCGCGTGCGATCGGGTTGGTCAGATAGAAGGCCTTCACGGGACTCGCGAAGGGCGCGTCCGACAGATCGCCCTCCCCGCCAAGGATCGACAGGTCGAGCGCGCCAGGCGCGTCCGGCACATAGTCGATTCGGCCGAAGGTGGGGTGATCGGCGAACAGGCGGGCGCGCAACTGGTCGAGGCTGTCATAGGGCAGCTTGGCGTCCAGCAGTTCGGACAGGGCACGCAGGATGGCCCAGTCCTCTTTGGCCTCGCCCTTCGGGAAGACGGACCGTTCGCCGCGCTGAACCCGGCCCTCGGTGTTCACATAGAGGCCGTTCTTCTCGGTATAGGCCGCGCCCGGCAGGATCACGTCGGCCCGATGCGCGCCGGCGTCCCCATGGGTGCCCATGTAGACGACGAAAGCATCGGTGGCCGACAGATCCATCTCATCGGCGCCCATCAGGACCAGCAGGTCTGCGCCGCCTTTGGCGGTCAGCTCCAGGGCGGTCTTGCCACCAGCCTTGGGGATGAAACCCAGGTCGAGACCGCCCACACGGGCGGCGGCCGTATGCAGCACGTTCCAGGTCGCGTTGAAGGTGTCGGCCACGCCAGCGGCGGCCTTGAGCACGGCTGCGCCATCTGCGCGGGCCAGGGCGCCTGCCCCGACGATAACCGCGGCCTTTTCAGCGCCCTTGAGGGCCTTGGCGAAATCGCTGCGGGACTTGGACAGTCCGCTGAGCGTTTCTGGGCCGGCCCCAAGATAGTCATAGCCAAAGCTCAGATCGGCCTGCTCGCCGATCACGCCGACCCGCAGTGCGCCGGCCAGCCAGCGCTTGCGCAGACGGGCGTTGAACACCGGGGCCTCCAGGCGGGGATTGGTCCCCACCAGCAGGATGACATCGGCGTCTTCAATGCCGGCGATTGTGGAATTCAGCAGCCAGCTTTCGCGGGGACCGTCGCCCAGGGCCATGCCGTCCTGGCGGCAGTCGAGGCTGGTGACGCCCAGGGCGCCGAAGAGGTCGAGGGCGGCCTTCATGGACTCAGCGTCCTGCAGGTCGCCGGCGATCACGCCCATGCGGTCCGGAGCCGTCGCCTTGACCTTGGCGGCCACGGTCTGCAGGGCTTCGGCCCAGGTGGCGGGACGCAGCTTGCCGGTCTCGCGGATGTATGGGCGATCCAGCCTCTGGCGCGACAGGCCATCGACGGCGTAGCGGGTTTTGTCGCTGATCCACTCTTCGTTGACGTCGTCATTGATGCGCGGCAGCACGCGCAGCACGGCCGGGCCGCGGGCGTCGACCCGAATGGCCGAGCCCAGGGCGTCCATGACGTCGATGCTCTCGGTCTTCTTCAGCTCCCAGGGCCGCGCGTTGAAGGCGTAGGGCTTTGAGGTCAGGGCGCCGACCGGGCAGAGATCGATGACATTGGCGCTCAGCTCGGACGTCACGGCGGCGTCAAGATAGGTCGTGATTTCAACGTCTTCGCCGCGGGAGATCAGGCCGATCTCCGGCACGCCAGCGACTTCGGTGACGAAGCGCACGCAGCGGGTGCACTGGATGCAGCGGGTCATCACCGTCTTGATGAGCGGACCCATGAACTTCTCTTCGACCGCGCGCTTGTTCTCGCCATAGCGGGAATCGTCGCGGCCATAGCCCATGGCCTGGTCCTGCAGATCGCACTCGCCGCCCTGATCGCAGATCGGGCAGTCCAGCGGGTGGTTGATCAGCAGGAACTCCATCACCCCGTGACGGGCCTTCTTGACCATCGGCGTGTCGGTGAAGATTTCCTGGCCTTCAGCCGCCGGCAGGGCGCAGGAGGCCTGCGGTTTGGGCGGGCCAGGCTTCACCTCGACCAGACACATGCGGCAGTTGCCGGCGATGGACAGGCGCTCGTGGTAGCAGAACCGCGGGATTTCCTTCCCGGCCAGCTCGGCGACCTGCAACACCGTCATGCCGGGTTCGAACTCGACCTCGACGCCGTCGACCTTTGCGATGGGCATGTCTTTTACTCCGCAGCCACGAGCGTGGCGCCCTGAACGTGCGGACGTCCGGCGCGGTACTGGGTGATGCGATCCTCCACTTCGTGGCGGAAGTGACGGAAGAGACCCTGGATCGGCCAGGCGGCGGCGTCGCCCAGACCGCAGATGGTGTGGCCTTCGACCTGCGAGGCCACATCGAGCAGCATGTCGATCTCGGTCATCTCGGCCTCGCCGGTGACCATCCGCTCCATGACCCGCCACATCCAGCCGGTGCCTTCACGGCACGGCGTGCACTGGCCGCAGCTCTCATGCTTGTAGAAGTAGGACAGCCGGGCGATCGACTTCACGATGTCGGCGTCCTTGTCCATGACGATGACCGCCGCGGTTCCTAGCCCGGAGCGCATCTCGCGCAGGGAATCGAAGTCCATCAGCGCGGTCTCGGCCATTTCGGCGGTGATCATCGGCACCGACGAGCCGCCCGGGATGACCGCCTTCAGATTGCCCCAGCCGCCGCGGATGCCACCGCAATGCTCTTCGAGCAGCTGGCGGAGCGGGATCGACATGGTCTCTTCGACCACGCAGGGGCGGTTCACATGGCCGGAAATGGCCATCAGTTTGGTGCCCGTGTTGTTGGGGCGGCCAAAGCCCGCAAACCACTCGGCGCCGCGGCGCAGGATCGAGCCCACCGTGGCGATCGTCTCGACATTGTTGATGGTGGTCGGGCAGCCATAGATGCCGGCGCCGGCCGGGAACGGCGGCTTCAGCCGCGGCTGCCCCTTCTTGCCTTCCAGGCTTTCCATCAGGGCGGTCTCGTCGCCACAGATATAGGCGCCGCCCCCGTGGGTCACATAGAGGTCGAAGTCCCAGCCATGTACATTGTCCTTGCCGATCAGCCTGGCCTCATAGGCTTGGCGGATGGCGGCCTCCAGGCGCTCGCGCTCGAAGACGTACTCGCCGCGGATATAGATGTAGCAGGCGTGCGCCCGGATCGCGTAGCTGGCGATCAGGCAGCCTTCGATCAGCAGGTGCGGATCATTGCGCAGGATCTCTCGGTCCTTGCAGGTGCCCGGCTCGGACTCATCGGCATTGACCACGAGGTAATGCGGCCGCTCGCTTTCCTGCTTGGGCATGAAGGTCCACTTCAGGCCGGTGCCGAAGCCCGCCCCGCCGCGCCCGCGCAGGCCGGAATTCTTGACCTGATCGCAGATCCACTCGGGAGTCTGCGACAGGATTTCCCGCACGCCATTCCAGGCCCCGCGCCGCTTCGCGCCCTCGAGCCCGAAGTCGTGCAGGCCATAGAGGTTCGTGAAAATGCGGTCCTTGTCTTCGAGAATCCCGACCACGCCCCTCAAACTCCTTCTTTCGCGCGCCGGAAGGCGGCGATGAACCAGATCTGCGCCGCAAACCCTGCGGCCAGAGCGACGCCGAAAATGGCGAATAGCCAGTCCTGTCCGGAAACCAGCGCGCCGATCACCGCCGCGACGGCCGCCGCCAGGCAAAGGCCGTTGATCACCGCCATGCGCATGAACCGCGCCTTGATGCCCGCCTCTGCGCTCACGCGGTCGGCTCCGCCTTGGCCTTCGCCTTGGGCGCGGCATTGGGGATCTTCTTCAGCGGCTTGGCGGCCGAGCCGTCATAGAGGGCCGGATCGGACAGGGTCAACGGACCGCCCTCGGGCGCCGATCCCTGGCGCTTGGCGGCAGACCCCGGCGCCGGCGCCTTGCCGGCGGCAAAGTCGTCCAGCAGGGCCTCGAAGCTCTCCGGCGTCAGGTCTTCGTAATAGTAGTCATTGATGGCGGCCATGGGGGCGTTGGCGCAGGCGCCCAGGCATTCGACTTCCTGCCAGGTGAACTTGCCGTCCGACGACAGGTGATCCTTTGCGCCGATCTTGCGCTTGCACACCGCCATCAGGCTCTCGGAGCCGCGCAGCTGGCAGGGCGTGGTGCCACAGACCTGGACCAGGGCGACGCTGCCCACCGGCTCGAGCATGAACATGGTGTAGAAGGTCGCGACCTCCAGCACCCGGATGCGGGCCATGCCGAGCATCTCGGCCACGGTGCGGATGGCAGGCTCACTGACCCAGCCGTCCTGCTTCTGGATCAGCCACAGGATCGGGATCACCGCCGATTGCTGGCGGCCGACCGGGAACTTGGCGATCCACCACTTGGCCTTTTCCAGCGTTTCGGGCTGGAAGGCGAAGCTCGCGGGTTGGTTGGGCGAAAGACGACGAACGCTCACATGCCCCTCACTTGACGAAGTCGATGCGGGCGATCTTGCCGCCGGCGATGGTGTAGATGGCGGCCACTTCGAAGCTGACCGGCCCGGGCTGGCGATAGACCCGCTCGTGATCGATCACCCGGTCGCCAATCACCACCCGATGGGCGAGTTCGGCGCGGTTCTGCGGATGCTCCGCGAACAGGGCCACGTGCTTGGCCCGGAAGGCCTCAAGTCCGTCCACCGTCACCGCGCCGTTGAAATCGGCGACGATCAGGTCATCGGCGAAGAAGCCGCAAAGGGCGTCCACGTCCTGGGCGTTATAGGCGTCAAGTTGACCCTGGGCGAGGTCGGCCGGCTGGGGCGCAGCTGCGGCGTTCATCGGTCGATCTCCCCGAACACGATGTCCAGCGAGCCGAGGATGGCCGAGACGTCAGCCAGCATGTGGCCGCGATTCATCCAGTCCATGGCCTGCAGGTGCGGATAGCCCGGCGCGCGGATCTTGCACTTGTAGGGCTTGTTGGAGCCATCGGAGACCAGGAAGACGCCGAACTCGCCCTTGGGCGCCTCGACGCAGGCATAGACCTCGCCGGGCGGGGTCCGGTAGCCTTCCGTGAACAGCTTGAAGTGATGGATGAGCGCTTCCATCGAGCGCTTCATCTCGCCACGACGGGGGGCGCCGATCTTGTTGTCTTCGGTCAGCACCGGGCCGGGGGTCTTTTCCAGGCGATCGCAGCACTGCTTCATGATGCGGACCGACTGACGCATCTCTTCCATGCGGCAGAGATAGCGGTCGTAGCAGTCGCCGTTCACGCCCAGCGGAATGTCGAACTCCAGCTCGTTGTAGCACTCATAGGGCTGGTTGCGGCGCAGGTCCCAGGCGATGCCCGATCCGCGCACCATCACGCCGGAGAAGCCCCAGTCGAGGGCCTCCTGCTTGCTGACCACGCCGATATCGACATTGCGCTGCTTGAAGATGCGGTTGCCGGTGATCAGGCTGTCGATGTCCTTCAACGCCTTGGGGAAGGCGTCGCACCAGGCCGAAATATCGGCCACCAGGGCCGGCGGCAGGTCCTGGCGGACGCCGCCAACGCGGAAATAGTTGGCGTGAAGCCGGGCGCCCGAAGCCCGCTCATAGAAGACCATGAGCTTTTCGCGCTCTTCGAAGCCCCACAGCGGCGGGGTGAGCGCCCCCACGTCCATGGCCTGGGTGGTGACGTTGAGCAGGTGGTTCAGGATGCGGCCGATTTCCGAATACAGGACCCGGATCAGCTGGGCCCGGTAAGGGACCTCCACGGCCAGCAGCTTCTCGATGGCGAGCACATAGGCGTGCTCCTGGTTCATCGGGGCCACATAGTCCAGGCGATCGAAATAGGGGATCGTCTGCTGATAGGGCCGGTACTCCATCAGCTTCTCGGTGCCGCGATGGAGCAGACCCACATGGGGGTCCACGCGCTCGACGACTTCGCCGTCCAGCTCCAGGATCAGGCGCAGCACCCCGTGCGCAGCCGGATGCTGGGGACCGAAGTTGATGGTGAACTTGCGGATTTCGGTTTCGGCGGAGGGGCTGTGGGCCAGCTGGGCCTCGGATGCGGGGACGACTTCGCCGGTCATGCCTTGGGCTCCGCCTTTTCGTCGCCCGGAAGGGCGGCGAAGCCGCGCTCGGCGCCTTCCCACGGGCTGAGGAAGTCCCAGTTGCGCCACTCGGTCATCTTGATGGGCTCATAGACCACGCGCTTGAGCTCGTCGTCATAGCGCAGCTCCACATAGCCGCTCATGGGGAAGTCCTTGCGCAGCGGATGGCCGTGGAAGCCATAGTCGGTGAGGATGCGGCGCAGGTCCGGATGGCCCTCGAAGAAGACCCCGTACATGTCGAAGGCCTCGCGCTCGTACCAGTTGGCGCAAGGATAGGCCGGGGTCGCGGTGGGGACAGGCGTGTCCTCGTCGGTCACCAGCTTGATCCGCACCCGCAGGTTCTTGCTCATCGACAACAGGTGATAGACCACCTCGAAGCGCTTCTCGCGCTCGGGATAATCCACCGCCGTCAGGTCGATCAGCACCTCAAACCGGTAGTCGGGGTGATCGCGCAGGAAGGTCAGGGCCTCGACGATGCGCGGCAGGGGCGCGCTAAGCGACAGCTCGTCATAGGTCACATGGGCGGCGGTCAGGGCGCCGGCGCTGTTGGCCACCATGGCCTGGCCGAGCGCCTGCAGGTCGGCGGCGGAGACGGGCCAGCTCATCGTTCGATCGTCCCGGTGCGGCGGATCTTTTTCTGGAGCTGCAGAACCCCATAGACCAGCGCCTCGGCCGTCGGCGGGCAGCCCGGAACATAGATGTCCACCGGCACGATGCGGTCACAGCCGCGGACCACCGAATAGCTGAAATAGTAGTAGCCGCCGCCATTGGCGCAGGAGCCCATGGAGATGACGTAGCGGGGGTCCGGCATCTGGTCGTAGACCTTGCGCAGGGCCGGAGCCATCTTGTTGCACAGGGTGCCGGCGACGATCATCACGTCGGACTGCCGCGGGCTGGCCCGCGGGGCGAAGCCGTAGCGCTCCAGGTCGTAGCGCGGCATCGACGCCTGCATCATTTCGACGGCGCAGCAGGCCAGGCCGAAGGTCATCCACATCAGCGAGCCGGTGCGCGCCCAGGTGATCAGGTCGTCGGCGGCCGCGGTGATGAAACCCTTGTCGGCCAGCTGGTCGTTGACCCCATCGAAGAAGGGATCGTGAACCTTGGGGTCATAGCCCTCGACGGTCGCCCGGGCGGCCGAATTGGCCGGAACGATCACTCCCATTCGAGGGCCCCCTTCTTCCATTCATAGATGAAGCCGACAGTCAGAATGCCCAGGAAGGTCATCATCGACCAGAAGGCGAACTGCATGGCTTCGGTGGGCAGGTTCATCAGGCTGACGGCCCAGGGGAACAGGAACGCGACCTCAAGGTCGAAGATGATGAAGAGGATCGAGACCAGATAGAACCGGACGTCGAACTTCATCCGCGCATCGTCGAAGGCGTTGAAGCCGCACTCGTAGGTCGAGAGCTTTTCAGGGTCCGGCGCCTTGGGCGCCAGCACGGCGGCGGCCAGCACGAAGGCCAGGCCCAGAACCGCCGCGATCCCCAGGAAAATCACGATGGGCAGGTACTGCAGAAGGAACGCGTTCATGGAGTCCTCGAAGGAGTCGCGGGCCCTTCTAGACCAGCAATGCGCAGGGTTCAAACAGCGGATTCCGACAACAGAGATACGCCATGGTCGCGCCTGCAGCGGCTGCGGCCAGACGTCGCGAGGTGAGCAGCGCGCCCAGCAGGCGGGCATTATCCGGATTATTTTGCGAATGCTTCGCAAGCGCTGCGACGGCGGTTTCCGCGCCACGCCCTGCGCCCTAGGCTGACCCCGCAGCGGGGAGGGGAAATTGACCGCAAAACCCATACTTCACCGGGCGCTCGACGCCATTGAGCGCCTGGGCGACCGCCTGCCGGACCCGGTTTTCATCTTCGCCTGGATCATCGGCGCCCTGGTCCTTGCCAGCGTCATCTGCGCCTGGGCGGGCGTCAGCGCCATAAACCCTGTGGATGGGCAGTTGCTTCGGGCGCAGAGCCTGCTGGCCCCAGACAATGTCCGCACCCTTCTGGTCGAGATGCCCAAGACCCTGACCGGCTTCGCCCCGCTGGGCTATGTCCTGCTGATCATGCTGGGCGCAGGCATAGCCGAACGGGTCGGGCTGCTGTCGGCGGCGATTCGCGCCATGATGAGTCGCACGCCGCACCGGCTGGTGACCCCGGTGGTCATCTTCCTCGGACTCATCGCCAACCATGCCGCCGATACGGGCTTCGTCATCCTGTTGCCCCTCGCTGGCGCGGCGTTCGCTGCGGTGGGGCGCCACCCCGTGGCGGGAATCGCCGCGGCCTTCGCCGGCGTGGTGGGCAGTTTCGCCGGCAATCCCCTGCCCGGCCAGTTCGACGCCCTGATTCTCGGCCTGTCAGAGCCTGCCGCACGCCTGATCGACCCGACCTGGACCGCCAATCTGGTGGGCAACTGGTACTTCACCGCCGCAGGCGCCCTGGTGTTCATCCCCGTGGCCTGGTGGGTCACGGCCAATGTGGTGGAGCCCCGCCTGGGGCCCTGGACCCCGCCCACCGACCTGCCGCCGCAGGACGCGCCTTTGTCCACTGCGGAACGCCGAGCGCTGCGGTGGTCGGGCGTGGCTGTTCTGAGCGTCATGGTCGTTTGGGCCGCCCTAGCGCTCATGCCCGGCGCGCCCCTGGTCGATGACAGTCTGGAGGGTCCCGGCCGCTGGACCCCCTTCTTCCGCTCCCTGGTGGCGGGCTTCTTCGTCCTCTTTCTGGCTGGCGGCCTGACCTATGGCAGGCTGACGGGCCAGATCCGCACGGATCGGGACGTGGTGCGCCTGGCCTCAGAGTCGATGGCCGCCATGGCCCCCTACATCGTGCTGGCCTTCGCCGCCGCCCACTTCATCGCCATGTTCACCTGGTCGAACCTGGGGGTCATTATTGCGATCAACGGCGCGGAGGCGGTGCGAGCCTCAGGCCTGCCGATCCCCGTGCTGCTGATGGCCATCGTCGTCCTGACCGCAGGCCTCGACATGCTGATCGGATCGGCGTCGGCCAAATGGGCGGCCCTGGCGCCGGTCCTGGTGCCGATGCTGATGCTGCTCGGCGTCAGCCCCGAGATGACCACGGCGGCCTATCGCATGGGGGATTCCAGCGTGAACATGGCCTCGCCGCTCATGCCCTATTTCGCGCTGGTGCTCGGCTTCTGCCAGAGATGGCGACCCGGCTTCGGGGTCGGCGGCCTGATCAGCGCCATGCTGCCCTATTCTGCGGCCATGATGAGCGCAGGCCTGATCCTGGTCGGCCTGTGGTCGGCGCTCGAACTCCCCCTCGGTCCACAGGCTGATGTGCATTATTCGCCGCCTCAGGCCACATCATCGCTCGTGCCCAGTTGACACGATTCCGGTCGGGACCTATCAGACGCCCCTCGCGGCGACGCGAGCGCCATATGCGGGTGTAGCTCAGTTGGTTAGAGCGCCGGCCTGTCACGCCGGAGGTCGCGGGTTCGAGTCCCGTCACTCGCGCCATGGTCTTCCTTGAGAAGATCTGGCGCGGCCCCCTCCTCCCAGAATTCCCATCGCCCAGTTCGCGCCAGCCCATCGACGTCTGGTCCGGCCTGAGGCTCGCCCCTTGACTATGGTTTGGTATCAAGCTTTATTAGTTTGATGTCATACTATATGGAGGCCAGTGATGCCATCGCGTCGGAAGGTGCTGAAACTGATCGGCGGCGGCGTTGTCGTCGCGGCCACCACCACAGGCGGCTTTCTCGTCATGAACCAGCCCTCCCGGGCAGCCCGCGCGCCCTGGCGAGAGGCCGGCCAGCATGAGGAGTTCCGCCGCCGCGCCCTTTCCTACGCCCTGCTGGCTCCCAACCCCCATAACCGGCAGCCCTGGCTGGTCAGACTGGACGGTGATCAGGCCCTGACCCTGTTCTGCGACCTGGGGCGACGCCTGCCCGCCACCGACCCCTTGGACCGGCAGATCACAATCGGCTGCGGCGCCTTCCTTGAGCTGCTGGTGATCGCCGCGGCGCAGGATGGCTACGCGGCGATCATCACCCCCTTCCCCGATGGGGAGAACATGAGCACCCTGGATCACCGCCCGGTGGCCAGGGTGGAATTCGTGGCCGACAAGGCGCAGCCAGACCCTCTGTTCGCCCAGATCCTGGAACGCAGATCCAACAAGACGGTCTACCATCCCCGCAACGTGCCCCAGGCCCTTCTGGTCGAGCTGGCGGAGGCTGGCGGCGCCTATGGAAACACGTCCGAGTGCGTCGGAGACACCGACCTTGCCGCTCGGCTTCGAGACCTGACGTGGCGCGGCCACATGACCGAGATGTCGACACCCGATCCGATGCAGGAATCGGTGGAGCTGATGCGGATCGGCGCGCGCGAAGTGACCGCAAATCCAGACGGGATCGAACTGGAAGGACCGCTCATCGGCGCGGGACGGCTTGCGGGCGTGGTCAACCGCGACACCCTGGGTGACCCGGCCTCAACGGCATTCCAGCAGGGGCTCGACATGTATCGCGAGATGGCCATGTCCGCCCGGGCGTTCGGTTGGCTGGCCAACGGCGACAACGACCGCACTGAGCAGCTCAATGCCGGTCGCGCCTACGTACGGCTGAACCTCAAGGCGACCGAGCTTGGCCTCGGAATCCACCCGTGGAGCCAGACGCTTCAGGAGTATCCCGAAATCTCGGAGCTATACGAGGAAGTCCATGCCCTGATCGGGCGGGGAGAGAGGCTGCAAATGCTGTATCGCATCGGCTACGCTGACCCCGTTATCCCAACGCCGCGCAGAGGACTGAACGCCCACCTTGCCTGACACGAAACCCGAACCCAGTCCCGAGCCTTCCGACGAGGCGCGGCTGTTCACCCTGTTCAATGAGATCGGCATCATACATCAGCTGAGCGGCACGGCCTTTGAGCGCGTTCTGCCCCATGGCCTGACTCAGGCTCAGTTCACCGTGCTCAACCACTGTGTGCGGCTGGGCGACAATAAGACGCCGGCCCAGCTGGCCTCGGCCTTCCAGGTCACCCGGGGCACCTTGACCAGCACCCTGCAAAGGCTCGAGGCGAAGGGCTTTGTCGAGATCGTTCCCGACGCCAAGGACGGGCGCTCCAAGCGGGTCCTGTTGACGCCTTCTGGTCGGGAGGCCGCCGCGGCGTGCATTGCGGCGGCCGCGCCGATCCTGACGCGCGCCCGCTCAGCCCTGTCCCGGAGCGAGGTGGAGGACCTGTTGCCGGGTCTGACGAAACTGCGAATCTGGCTGGACGAGAACCGGACCCTCTGAATCAGGCGGGCCGGGCCGACCCGGCGGGGTCAGAGCTTGGCGAAGGGCTTGAGACGGTCGGCTTCACCAGGGGCGAAGTCCAGGACGCCCCAGAAACCCGCGGGCTCCAGAATCGGCCGCAGGCTCCCCCGCTCCTCCTCAGACAGCTCGGCGAACATGGCCTTCAGCCAGAGCCAGCAGTCCACCGTATAGGGGCGCGCGACGCTGGCCAGGGTCGCGCCGCCGACCTCGAAGGCGCAACGCAGCTCGCCACGGCCGGCGGCCTCGGCCGAAGCCAGCATCATGGACCGGAATCCGCGGCCGGCCAGGGCGACGAGCTCGATTAAGGTCTCGTCGGGCGCCGGGGTATGCGCCCACGCGGCCTGATGGCCGGACAGGTCGTCCACCCACTGAGTCCACTGATAGGTCCGCACCGCATGCTCACGCATCAGCCGGGACGGAGTCGGATCGATGGCCAGCTGGCTCAGCATCCCGTAGAGGCCGAAGTCCGCGATCGATGGCCGCTGTCCGAACAGGAACAGCCGCCGCGACAGGCCCCGCTCCAGGATATCAAGCAGGGCCAGATATTCTGCCTCGAGCGCCGCGTGGGTGGTCGGATCGCCGCCGCCGATGAAATTTCGAACCATCTGCTGGCGGGCGGTGAACTTCTCGATGCCGACCGTGAGCGCCGGTTCATCCACATCCCCCAGCCAGCCGGCCATCTGGCGGCGCGCGCAGAAGGCGACGTCGGTCTCCGACGTCCAGCGGAAGGCCATCAGGATCACGGCGAGCCACTCGTCGGCGAAATCCTCCACCAGCCGGGCCAGGAACCGCTGTGGCGCGGTTGGCGGCACGAGACTGGGCGCGTCAGGGTGAAGGGCCTCCATCTCATGCAGGATCGGCGTGGAGTCGTTCCAGGGGGTTCCATCGGGGTAGACCACGACCGGCAACAGCCGCTTGCCGAAGGCCTTGAGCCCCTCGCTCTGGCCTGAGCCATCAAAGCCGCCGAGGGGAACCGTCCAGTCGTGGGGAATGCGCCGATAGCGCAGGGCGGCGCGGACCTTGTGCGAATAGGGCGAGCCGGGTCCTGCGAGGATCCGGTAGCGCCCGGGGCGGGGCATGAGGTCAGCCTGGTCGAAGATCACGGAGGGGCTCCATCGCCATAAATCGGCATGCACCATGACAATACCCGCCTCCCCGGGCGAGGGAAGCAGAAAGCTCAGCGGGTTTGCGCATCTCTGATGGCCGCCCGCACATCGGGTGGCAGGCCCAGGCCAGACGCCGCGACGTTCGCCTCCAGGTGAGCCAGTCGCGTGGTGCCCATCACGGCGGCCGAGACGCCGGGATGCTCCAGCACGTAGGCGAGGCTCGCCTGGGCCGCGCTCATGGTCTCCAGTCGGCGGAGAAAGCTGAAACGCTCGGCGAGCGCCACTTCCCGCCGATGGTTCTTCAGGGCCCGGGCGGCGTACCAAAGGTCCCGTACGCCTCGGAGCTTGCGGATCTGGCCGTCCACATGGCCCATGGCCAGCGGCATACCCGCCAGAACGCCCTTGCCCTGGGCGGCGGCTGTATCGATCAACACGCTGCGCTCGGGGCGCAGAACATTGTAATCCAGCATCACCACATCGAGGCTGGGGGAACCGATGATGGCGGAGATCACCCCCGGGTCGAAGCTGTTGGCGCCGAACGCGGCCACCAGACCCCGCTGACGCAAGCGCTCAAGCGCCTCGAACAGGTCGCCGTTCATCTCCGAAGCGGCCGGCCCATGAAGCTGCACCAATCCCAGTCGCTCGACGCCAAGACGGCGCAGACTGGCCTCGACACTGGTGGTGATGGCGGCAGGCGAGAAGTCTCGGCCCGTCCGTCCGCCGCCGGCATGAAAGGTCCCAGCCTTGGTGGCGATCACCAGCCGCTCAGGATCACTTCCCTTGAGGGCCCGGCCCAGGCGTGGTTCGGCCTCGCCGCGAGAATAGCCCGGCGCGGTGTCGAACAGGGTGACGCCAAGGTCCAGGGCCCGGTGAACCAGCCGCACGGCTTCGGCCTCGTCGAACCGGGGCAGCCCCCAGAAACTGGCGCAACCGAAACCGATCTCAGAAACGGTGAGCCCAGTGCGGCCCAGGGGACGGTATCGCATGGGTCCTTCGCCGAGGGATGGTGGGCGGCGAGGGGTTCGAACCCCCGACCCCCTGGGTGTAAACCAGGTGCTCTGACCAGCTGAGCTAGCCGCCCTCGCCCGCCGTCATAACGCCTCCAACGCGAGATTCGGAGCCGCATTCGGCAGGATAGACGCAAAGAGGGGACGGCCGCCCCGCCGCGGCCGTCCCCTTGAATAGTGAGCAGCCCCCTTCGATCAGCTGTTCAGGGCGTTCTTCAGTCCTTCGCCGATGCGGAATCGCGCCGTCTGTGAGGCCGGGCGATTGACGCTTTCGCCGGTCCGCGGATTGCGGGCGACGCCCGCAGCCCGGCTTACCGGCACGAAGCTGCCGAAGCCGACCAGACGCACCTCCTGGCCCCCCTTGAGCGATCCGGTGACGGAATCGACGAAGGCCTCAAGGGCGTCCTTTGCCTGTGACTTGGTGATCCCGGCCTTCTCAGCCATCGCCGAAACCAGTTCAGCCTTGGTCATGGTAGTTTCC
>Ga0208242_100238_pt1 | contig 58800 bp, 54 predicted proteins | sample SubbioAug_CSW13A_FD_184825 | JGI IMG/M metagenome (GOLD analysis project Ga0208242, IMG submission 184825) | Serpentinite rock and fluid subsurface biosphere microbial communities from McLaughlin Reserve, California, USA - CR12Aug_CSW13A (SPAdes) | ecosystem: Environmental > Terrestrial > Deep...
GCCGAGCGGCTGGTGAAAAAGCTCTCGGCCGAGTTCCGCCTCCCCCCCGTGCCACCGGCAGCTGACAAGCCGCGCGAGCTGCTGCGGCTGGAAGAAGAACTGTCGGACCGCTTTACGGCGCGGGTGGAGTTGCGGCTCAAAAACCGCAGCCGGCGCAGTGGCGGCGGTGCCGCGCAAGGCGAGTTGGCGATCGCCTTTGCCTCGCTCGACGAACTCAACGGCCTGATCGAGCGCCTGCGCGCGGCCTAAACCCCAGTCCAGCGCCCAAGCCAGCCAAGCGCTCCAAACGCCAACCCCCCCCCATGCCCGTGGAGCGCCCCCCTGGCCGCGGGGGCCGACACAGCGGCCACGCTCAAGCCGCATCTGGGGCGTCTGGGGCATCCGGGGCCACGGTCTGGGCCAGCCAGCGCCTGATCAGCTCCTCGGCCGGCTCCGGGCGGCCAAACAGGTAGCCTTGCATCAGCGCCCCGGGGTGGTGCCTAAAGAGCAGCGACTGCTCCTCGGTCTCCACGCCTTCGGCCACCACCTGCAGCTTCATCAGGCTGGCCACGGCCAGCATGGCCGCCACCAGCGCGGCGTCGCTCGGGCTGTGCGGCGCGTCCTGCACGAAACTGCGGTCGATCTTGAGCTCGTGGATCGGCAGGTTCTTCAGGTACGACAGGCTCGAGTAGCCGGTGCCAAAGTCATCGATGGAAAAGCGCAGCCCCAAGCGCGCCAGCGCGGCCATGCGTTCGATCACGCGCTCCACATCGTGCAGCACCACGCTTTCGGTGAACTCCAGCATCAGGTCGCCGGCCTGCGCTTGGCTGCGCTGCAGCAGCTCCTGCAGCAGCTCCTGCAGCAGCTCCTGCAGCCGCTCGCCAAAATCGCTCTGCTGGAACTGGCGCGGGCTGATGTTGACCGAAAGCGGTAGCCGCCGCCCTTGCTCTGGCCTTGGGTATCGACTTGCGGCTGCAGGTAGAGCCGCAGCTCGCCCTGCTCGATGCCGTGGCGCAAGTCTTGTTCCAAGGCAAAGCGCTCCGCCGCCCACTGCCCCATGTGCGGGTCGAAAAACACGGTCTGGTTGCCGCCCGCCTCTTGGGCCTGGTGCAAGGCGGTGTCGGCGTGGCGCAAGGCTTCGCTCGGGTGCTCGGCGGCCATACCCCCAAGCAAGGTCGCGCCGACGCTCAGCGTGATGCGCAGCCGCTCGCCCCCGGCTTCGAGCGGCTGCTCCAGCATTTGGTGCCAGCGGGCGGCGCGGCGCAGCAAGCTGCTGGCGGCGGCCGGGGCCTCGTGGCCCAGGTGCGGCAGCAGCAGTGCGAACTCGTCGCCGCTCAGGTGCGCCAGCAGCTCGTCCGGGTCCAGCTGCAGGCGCAGCCGGTCTGCCAGCGCCAGCAGCACCGCGTCGCCCAGGTTGCGCCCGCGCGCGTCGTTGATGGCCTTGAAGCGGTCCACGTTCACGATCAGCAAGCCCGCCTGCTCGCCGTTGCCGGGGCGCTGGCGCAGGATCTGGGGCAGCTCGGCCAGCAGGCGCTTGCGGTTGGGCAGGCCGGTGAGCGGGTCGAACCAGGCCAGCAGCTCGACTTGTTGTTCGGCGGCGCGCTGCGCGCTCAAGTCCATCTGCACCGACACGTATTGCAGCACACGCTGCGCGGCATCGCGCAGCGGCGCGACGGACACCGCCGTGTGGTAGTGGCTGCCGTCTTTGCGCGTGTTGATGAACTCGCCCTGCCAGGTCTGGTCGCTGCGCAAGGCGTCCCACATCTGGACAAAGGTGTTGCGCGGGGTGCGCTGCGAGCCCAGCAGGCGCGGGTTGCGCCCCAGCACCTCGGCCGCGCGGTAGCCGCTGATGCGCTCAAAGGCCGGATTCACGTATTCGATCTGGCCTTGGGCGTCGGTGATGATCACCGCCGCTGGGCTTTGTTCGGCGGCTTGCGAGAGCAGCCGCAGTTGCCGTTCGGCCAGCACGCGCGCACGGATGTCGCGCGTCACGCCCAAGATCTGCGCCGGCTGGCCTTGGGCGTCGAGCAGCAGCCGGGCCGAGATTTCGACCGGCACCACCGCGCCGTTGCGGTGCCGGTGCTGCAGTTCGATCACCAGCGCCTCCGTGGTATCGCCGCTGACAAAGCGCTGCACGTGGCTGGCGATCAACTGCCGCGCCTTTGTGGCCAAGGCCGGCTCGAACAGTTGTTCGATGGTAAGCTGTTCGCGCTCTTCGGACGTGTAGCCGAGCAGGCGCTGGACCGAGGGGCTGATGTAGCTCATGCGCTGCGGCTCGAGGTCGTAGAGCCAGACCACGTCGGTGGCGTTTTCGGCCAGCAGCCGGTAGTGCGCTTCGCTGCGGCTCAGATCGGCCTGCGCCCGTTGCAAGGCGGCCATGGCCCGCCGGGCCACAGCCAGCTGGTTGCGCTGCAGCAGCAGGCGCGCGCCGCCGAGCGCCAGCAGCAGCGCCAGCAGCCCAAACAGCATAACCCCGATCAGGGTACCGCGCGCGCTGGCCAGCACGGCCGCGCGGTCGATTTCGACTTGCACCAGCCAGTCGGTTCCAGCCACCGGCTGCAGCAGCGCCAGCGCCGGGCGCCCGTGGTCGTCGTGGCCGCGCACCACCTGCCCGACTTCGATCTCGCCGCGCAGCAGGCGCTGGGCAAAAGCGCGCTCGGAGTCGAAGCCCGGCACGGGGTATGACTCTGCAGGCAGGTCGCTCCAGTACTGCACCGCGCCGTCGCGCAGCGTGAGCAGGCGCGCGCTGCCCCTAGTGTAGGGCAGTGGCCACTGCTGCAGCGCGGCGTGGAAGTGGGGTGGCGGATCGACGTGCAAGGCCACCAAAGCCGGGTTGTGGCTGGGTGGGTCGAGCGGGCCCACATAGGCCAATCGCACCTGCCCTTGCGCGTCGCGCCACGGTCCCACGGCGGCGGCGTGGCGCTGCGCCAGCACCTGGACCAAGCCGGCGTTCAGGCTCGGGTGCGGGGCCGCGGCCTGGCCCTTGGAGTCCCAGAGCTGCGCCAGCGTGGCGTCAAAGAGCTCGATGCGCTGCACCGAAGGCGCTTCGGCGTAGTTGACCAAAAAGCGGTCCAGCAGCGCCGTGCCCTCGCCGGGGGCTTTGCGCTGGTGTTGCAGCCAGAGCTACCCGAGGCTTCGGCGCTGCTGCAGGAGCTGCGCCACCGCCAGCCGTTCTTGGTGCCAGTCGGCCAGGCGCTCGGTCTTGATGAAGGCGCTGGCGTGCATCTGGTCTGCAACGCGCTTTTGCGCCTGTTGCATAGCGTACCAGCCGGCAGCCAGGCCGGCGCCGATGACCGCGGCGCTGATGAGCGCGATCGCCAGCCATGGCAGGCCGGTGGGCACGCCGTTGGGCAGCGGGCCTGCCGGGTGCGCTGGGTGCGCCGGTTTTTCCGGCTGTGCCGGGGCTGGGTTCATGACAACACCTTGCCCGGGTTGAAGATGCCTTGCGGGTCGAGCGCCTGCTTGAGCGCGCGCATGAGCGCGATGCCCTCGGGGCCGCATTCTTGCTGCAAAAATTCGATCTTGTGCAGCCCCACCCCGTGTTCGCCGCTGCAGGTGCCGCCCAGCGCCAGCGCGCGCGCCACCAGGCGCTGGTTCAGCACCTCGGCTTGGGCGCGCTCGGCGGCGCTGTGCGGGTCGATCAGGTAGCCGAAGTGGAAGTTGCCGTCGCCGACGTGGCCCACCAAAAAATAAGGCAGGCCGCTGGCCTCGGCGTCGGCCACCGACGCGAGCAGGCAGTCGGCCAAGCGGCTGATGGGCACGCAGGCGTCGGTGGTGATGGCGCGGCAGCCGGGCCGCGTCTGCAAGGCGGCAAAGTAGGCGTGGTGGCGCGCGTGCCACAGGCGGCTGCGCTGCTCGGGCGTGTCGGCCCAGTCAAAGGCGCTGCCTTGGTGCTCGGCGCAGATGGCTTGCACCAGCTCGGTCTGCTCGCGCACGCCAGCTGGCGAGCCGTGAAACTCCATCAGCAGCAGCGCTTCGGCGCGCAAGCCCAGCCCGGCGTAGGCGTTGACGGCGCGCACGGTGGCGGCGTCGAGCAGTTCGCAGCGCGCGATCGGTATGCCCATCTGGATGATGGCGATGGTGCTGCGCACCGCCGCCTCGAGCGTGGCAAAGGAGCACACCGCCGCCGCCACCGCTTCGGGCAGCGGGTACAGCCGCAGCGTGAGCTCGGTGATCACGCCCAGCGTGCCCTCGCTGCCCACGTACAGGCGCGTGAGGTCGTAGCCGGCGCTGGATTTGCGCGCCCGCGTGCCGGTGCGCGCCGGCACGCCGCTGGCCGGCACGACCTCGAGCGCCAACACGTTGTCGCGCATGGTGCCGTAGCGCACCGCGTTGGTGCCGCTGGCGCGGGTGGCGGCCATGCCGCCGAGGCTGGCGTCGGCACCGGGGTCGATGGGGAAGAACAGCCCCTGGTCGCGCAGCGCAGCGTTGAGCTGCATTCGGGTCACGCCCGGCTGCACGGTGGCGCACAGGTCGTCGGGGTAGATGGCGAGCACGCGGTTCATGCGGCTCAGATCGAGGCTGATGCCGCCGTGCAGCGCCAGCAACTGGCCCTCGAGCGAGGAGCCGGCGCCGTAGGGGATGAGCGGCACCTGGTGCGCGGCGCACAACTGCACCGCGGCGCAGACGTCGGCGCTCGATTCGGCATAGACCACCGCCACCGGCGGCGGCACGTCGATGTAGGCCGATTCGTCGCGCCCGTGTTGCTCGCGCACGGCCAGCGCGGTGCTGCACTGGTCGCCGAAGCACTGGCGCAGTGCCGCCAAAAACGCCGGTGAGGCGCTAAGCGGCATCGGGGGTGACGGCTGGGTTTGGCTATGGGTCATGTAAGTGCCTATTGAAAGTACTCCCACGCGCTGCTTGGATTGCAATCTTTTAGCATAATATACATTTTACTGCCACGCAAGGGGCATTTATGACAGGAGCACCAACATGGGCAACCGCCTGAGCCAGATCGCCACCCGCACCGGCGACGCCGGCACCACCGGGCTGGGCAACAACCAGCGCGTGAGCAAGAGCAGCCTGCGCATCCACGCCATGGGCGAGGTCGATGAGCTCAACTCGCAGCTCGGTCTGCTGCTGTGCGAGGCGCTGCCGCCCGAGGTGCGCGCGCTGCTCGATTCGATCCAGCACCAGCTCTTCAACCTCGGTGGCGAGCTCAGCATCCCCGGCTACGAGCTGCTCGGCAGCGCCGCCGTGCTGGAGCTCGACGAGGCGCTGGCGCATTACAACGCCCAGCTGCCGCCGCTGCAGGAGTTCATTTTGCCGGCCGGCAACCGCGCCGCCGCGCAGGCGCATGTCTGCCGCACGGTGGCGCGCCGCGCCGAGCGCCAGCTGGTGGCGCTGGGCAACGAAGAAGCCCTGCACGAGGCCCCGCGCCAGTACCTGAACCGCCTGAGCGACCTGCTGTTCGTGCTGGCGCGCGTGCTCAACCGCGCCGACGGCGGCGACGACGTGTATTGGCGCAGCACCCGGCTGCAGCGCGCCGCGCCCGAGGCGGATCAGGCCTAGGGTGGCGCTCCTGGCGCCACGCCCCCTCTGCGCCGTGTCAGCAATCCCCCTACAAGGCCCGGCGCAAACCCCGACGCACGCACCAGCCGTCTTCTGATTCAAGTAGAACTGGCCTGCTTTCACAATCCATTTCATCGCTTCAACGTTTTAGCGCCGTGCCACCGGCAGACGTTTTGAGGCCCTAACTGGAAAGTGAAAATGAACGCCACCGCCATCCCCGCTGCCGCCCCGGTCGCTGCCCCCGATCCGCTGCTGGAGCAAATCCGCGAAGTCAACTTCACCTACCTGATGCTGGCGCAGCAGCTGATCCGCCACGATCTGGCGGCCGCGGTGTACCGCCTGGGCGTGAGCGAGGAGTCGGCCGAGCTGATCGCGGCGCTCTCGCCGGCGCAGGTGCTCAAACTCGCCAGCAGCAACACCTTGCTGTGCCGCATGCGCGCCGACGAGAACATGGTCTGGAGCCTGCTCACCAGCCGCCACAGCCCGCAGCGCAGCGGCAACGACACCACGCAGCAGCTGCACGCCAGCATCCTCATGGCTGGCCGGCTGGCCAACGCCTGAAGCCTAGGCCCAGCCCCAGCGCACCCACCCGTTTAGGAGCAGCACCATGAGCACCGCCACCAAAAGCCTGGTCAGCGAAAGCAAAGACATCGAACGCGCCGTGGCGCTGATCCATCTGGGGGCGCGCTTGCAGGTGCTCGAGAGCGAGACCGAGCTGTCTTACGAAAAGCTGCTGCGCCTGTACAAAGAGGTGGCGGGCAAATCGCCCAGCAAGGGCCAGCTGCCCTTTTCCACCGACTGGTTTCTGAGCTGGCAGCCCAACATCCACGCCTCGCTCTACGCCAACATCGCCGGCTACCTCGACAAAACGGTGGCCCTCGATTCGATCGAGGTGGTGATGAAGGCCTACCAGCTCTACACCGAGCAGATGCAGATCTGCGGCATCGAGCCGCTGCTGAGCTTCACCCGCGCCTGGCGCCTGAGCAAGTTCATGGCCGCCAACATGCTGGTGCGCACCCGCTGCACCTGCTGCGGCGGGCAGTTTGTCACCGACCCCTACGAGAACACGCGCTACTACGTGTGCGGTCTGTGCAAGCCACCGGCGCGCGCGGGCAAAGGCCGTGTCGCTGGGGGCCTGCGGCTGGGGTGAGCGGCGGCCGCGCCCCCTGCCTTAGCTAATGGAGCTGGCTGGCGCCGTTAGCCGCCCAAGCCGAACCCTTATATTTTTTGGGAATAAAGTAACGATATTTTATTGGTTGTGGTTTTTAGTGATCCCTCGCATGATCGTGCCCTCATCGGCCGACCACACGAGGACTCCATGCCAAACCGCCGCCACTTGCTGCACCTGCTGGGTGCCAGCGCCCTAGGCCCCGCCGCTTTCGGCCTTGCCAGCGCCTCCACCCCCGCCCGCAGCGCGCCGCTGACGCTGCTCAACGTCTCTTATGACCCGACGCGCGAGCTCTACGCCGAGTACAACCCGCTCTTTGGCCAACGCTGGCGCGAGCGCACCGGGCAGGTGCTGCGCTTTCAGCAGGCGCATGGCGGCTCGGGTCGGCAAGCGCGCGCCGTCATCGACGGCTTGGCCGCCGACGTGGTCACGCTGGCGCTGGCGGCCGACATCGACGCCTTGCACACCCACGGCAACTGGGTGCCGCGCGACTGGCAGCGCCGCCTGCCGCACAACAGCACGCCCTACACCTCGACCATCATCTTTGTGGTGCGCAGCGGCAACCCAAAAAACATCCGCGACTGGGGCGACCTGGTGCGGCCCGATGTGCGCGTGATCACGCCCAACCCGAAAAGCTCGGGGGGGGCGCGCTGGAACTACCTCGCGGCCTGGGAGTTTGCGCGCCGCCAAACCGGCAGCGCCGCTGGCGCGCGCGACTTTGTGGCTCGCCTGTACCGCAACGTGCCGGTGCTCGATGTGGGCGCGCGCGGGGCGGCTACCAGCTTTGCCCAGCGCAACCAGGGCGACGTGCTGCTGGCCTGGGAAAACGAGGCCCACTTGCTGGAAAAGGAGTTTGGTCAGCGGGTTGATTTCGTTTACCCCAGCATCAGCATTCTGGCCGAACCGCCGGTGACGCTGGTGGATCGCAACGTCGATCGCAAAGGCAGCCGCGCCGCCGCCCAGGCCTATCTGGAGCACCTCTATAGCGAAGAAGCGCAAGACCTGATCGGGCGCCATTTCTACCGCCCGCGCTCAACCGCTGCGCTGGCGCGCCACGCTAGCCGCCTGCCGCACCTGCCAATGTTCACCATCGACGAAGCCTTTGGCGGTTGGACTGCGGCCACGCGCGAGCACTTTGCCGAGGGCGGCGTGTTCGATCAGATTTTTACGCTGCGCTAAAAAGCCTGCCACGCCTCAGATTCAAAAAGCATAACGAAACAGAAACAAAGTCGTTTGCGATCTGACGAAGCGCTGGCACACTGCCCCTCTGTCTGATTTCAAGCCCACAAAACCAGCCTACTGCCATGACCACACGCCGCCACCTCCTGCACCTGCTCGGTGCCACCGCCTTGGGCCCTGCCGCGCTGATGAGTGCCCACGCCAATCCGGTGGGTAACTTGCTCAACGTCTCGTTCGACGTGTCGCGCGAGTTCTACCGCGAGATCAACGCCGCCTTCATCGCCCAGCAGCAGCGCAGTGGCGCGGCGCTGCGCATCGATATGTCGCACGCCGGCTCCAGTGCCCAGGCGCGTGCCGTGGCCGACGGGCTGGCGGCCGATGTGGTGACCATGAACACCGTCACGGACATCGACTTTCTGGTCAGCCGGGGCGTGGTGGCGCCTGACTGGCGTCAGCGTTTTCCGAACCAAGCGGTCCCAACCACGTCGACCATGCTGTTTCTGGTGCGCAAGGGCAACCCCAAGAACATCCGCGAGTGGCGCGACCTGATCCGCCCCGGGGTGCAGGTGGTGGTGGTGAATCCGAAAACCGGCGGCAACGGCCGCATGGCCTATCTGGCTGCCTGGGGCTTTGTGCGCAGCCAAGGCGGCAGCGACGCCGACGCCGCCGCCTTTGTGCGCCAGCTCTACCAAAACGTGCCGGTGCTGGCGCGCGGCGGGCGCGACGCCACGGGGGTGTTTTTGCAGCGCAACATCGGTGACGTGCTGGTGACGTTCGAGTCCGAAGTGATTTCGGTCGAGGGTGAGTTTGGTGTCGGGCGCGTCGATGTCGTGCACCCAAGCGTGAGCCTGCAGACGGAAAACCCGGTGGCGCTGGTGGAGCGCATCGTCGAGCGGCGCGGCTCGCGCGAACTGGCCACGGCCTACCTGAACTTTCTCTACAGCGAGCAGGGGCAAGAGATTGCGGCGCGGCACCACTTCCGCCCGCGCAACCCCGAGGTGTTGCGCCGCCACGCCCAGCGTCTGCGCCCGATCCGGCTCTTTACGGTGGAGCCGTATTTCGGTTCTTGGGCCGAGGCGCAGCGGGTGCATTTCAACGACGGGGGCAGCTTCGACCAGATTTTTGAGGCGCGGCGCTAAATGACGGCAGCTTCCACTCTGGTGCGCGCGGGCGCGGCGCAGGAGCCACCCAAGCGGCGCGCGGTCAAGCGCGTGCTGCCCGGCTTTCACTTGGCGCTGGGTTACACGGTTTTTTACCTCAGCCTGATTGTGCTGATTCCGCTGGCGGCGATGCTGCTCAAAACCTTTGAGATGAGCTGGGCCGAATTCTGGGAGGCGGCGACCACGCCCCGGGTGCTGGCGGCGTACCGGCTCTCGTTTGGGGCGGCTTTGTTGGCGGCCTTGTTCAACGTCGTGTTTGGGCTGCTGCTGGCCTGGGTGCTGGTGCGCTACACCTTCCCGGGCAAAAAAATCGTCGATGCGCTGGTGGACCTGCCCTTTGCCCTGCCGACTGCGGTCGCGGGCATTGCCCTGGCTGCGATTTTGGCCGGCAACGGCTGGATTGGGCAGTTCTTTGAGCCGCTGGGGATTCAGCTCGCCTTCAACCCGACCGGGGTGGTGATCGCGCTCATCTTCGTCGGCCTGCCCTTTGTGGTGCGCACGGTGCAGCCGGTGCTGCAAGACGCCGAGCGCGAACTCGAGGAGGCTGCTCAGTGCCTGGGGGCGACGCGCTGGCAGATTTTCTGGCGTGTGATCTTGCCGACCATCGTGCCGGCGATCATGACCGGATTTGCCATGGCATTTGCACGCGGAGTGGGTGAGTTTGGATCGGTGATCTTTATCGCGGGCAACATCCCCATGGTGTCAGAAATCGTTCCGCTGGTGATCATCGGCCGCCTAGAAGCCTTCGACTACCAAGGCGCGGTGGCGGTGGGGACCGTGATGCTGCTGTTTTCTTTCATCATGTTGCTGGTGATCAACACGCTGCAGGCTTGGCAGCGGCGCCGCGCCGGGGGTGGTCTATGAGCCCCGCAGTCGGGCGCGCTGGGCGCGTGGGCGTGCGCCAGGGCGAGTCGCCTTGGGTGCGGCGGCTGCTGATCGGGCTGGCGCTGGCCTTTATGTTCTTGTTTTTGGTGTTGCCGCTGCTGGCGGTGTTTACCGAAGCGTTGCGCTTGGGCTGGGGCGCGTACTTTGTGGCCCTGCGTGACCCCTACGCCATGGCCGCGATCCGCCTGACGCTGCTGGTGGCGGCGATCACGGTGCCGCTGAGCCTGGTGTTTGGGGTGGCCGCGGCGTGGGCGGTGGCCAAGTTCGAGTTCTGGGGCAAATCATTCCTGACCACGCTCATCGACCTGCCATTTTCGGTCTCGCCGGTGGTGGCAGGCCTGATTTATGTGTTGGTGTTCGGGGCCCAGGGCTGGTTTGGACCGTGGCTGGACGAGCGCGGCATCCAGATCATCTTTGCCGTGCCCGGCATCGTGCTGGCCACGCTGTTCATCACCTTCCCCTTCATCGCGCGCGAGCTGATTCCGCTCATGCAAGCCCAGGGCACAGAGGAGGAGCAGGCAGCGCTGGTGCTCGGGGCCAGCGGCTTGCAGACCTTTTGGCGTGTTACGCTGCCCAACATCAAGTGGGGCCTGATCTACGGCGTGATTCTGACCAACGCACGCGCCATGGGCGAGTTCGGCGCGGTCTCGGTGGTATCGGGCCATATCCGCGGCCAGACCAACACCATGCCGCTGCACGTGGAGGTGCTGTACAACGAATTCCAGTCGGTGGCGGCCTTTGCCGTGGCCTCGCTGCTGGCGCTGCTGGCGCTGGTGACGCTGGTGATCAAGTCGGTATCCGAATGGCGCATGGAGCGCGAAATGAAAGCCCTCGACGCCCTTGCACCCGAGCGCCCCGGCGCTGCGTCCGACGCCGCCAACCCGCCCTGGGCCGGGCGTTCGGCTTAAACCGACCCGCCAACGAACACCCTGAAAGACCAGCCATGAGTATCGAAATCCGCCAAATTTCCAAGCATTTCGGCAATTTCCACGCGCTGAAAAACATCGACCTCGACATCGAATCGGGCGAGCTGCTGGCGCTGCTGGGCCCCTCGGGCTGCGGCAAGACCACGCTGTTGCGCATCATCGCCGGACTGGAGACGCCCGAGAGCGGCCACATTCTGTTTAGCGGCGCCGACACCACCGACGTGCACGTGCGCGAGCGCAACGTGGGCTTTGTGTTCCAGCACTACGCGCTGTTTCGGCACATGACGGTGTTTGAAAACGTGGCCTTTGGGCTGCGCGTGAAACCGCGCCGCGAGCGCCCGAGCGAGGCCCAGATCCAGGCCCGCGTACACGAACTGCTGGGCCTGGTGCAGCTCGACTGGCTGGCCGATCGCTACCCCTCGCAGCTCTCGGGCGGGCAGCGCCAACGCATCGCGCTGGCGCGCGCGCTGGCGGTGCAGCCCAAGGTGCTGTTGCTCGACGAGCCCTTTGGCGCGCTCGACGCCAAGGTGCGCAAGGAACTGCGGCGCTGGCTGCGGCGCTTGCACGACGAGCTGCAAGTGACCAGCGTCTTTGTTACCCACGACCAGGAAGAAGCGCTGGAGGTGGCGGACCGCGTGGTGCTGATGAACCAAGGCCGCATCGAGCAGGTGGGCACGCCGCAGCAGGTCTGGGAGCACCCGGCCAGCCCCTTTGTGTATGGCTTTTTGGGCGACGTGAACCTGTTTCACGGCCGCGCCCACGAGGGCCAGTTGCACCTCGAAGGCGTGGCGCTGGCCACCCCCGAGCACGCGCAAGCTCATCACGCGCAGGCCTTTGCCTACGTGCGCCCGCACGACCTCGAGGTCGAGCGCTGGCGCGCCGGTGCGGTGGGCATCGCGGCCGAGCTGCAGCGCGCCGTCGTGGTCGGGCCGATCGCGCGGCTGGAGCTGCTGCCGCTGGACGCCGAAGCCCCGGACGGGCACGACCCGCTGCTGGAGGCGCAGATTCCGGCCGAGCGCTTTCGCGAACTCGGGCTCAAAGAGGGCGACCGGGTCCTGCTCTCGCCCAAAAAGGCGCGCGTGTTTTTGCAGCCGCAGGCGGCTTGATACGGGCCGATGGGGGGGGCCGACAGGTGGACGGACTGTGGCGCTCTCAGGCGCCCTGTTCCAGCAGGCGCCGCAGCAGCGGGTGCGCCACCCGGCGCTCGAGGCTCAGAGCGTAGCAGGGGGCCGAGACGCCTTCGCACACCCCCACCAACACCGCGCCGTGGCGCTGTTGCAGCGTTTCGGCCAGCGCCAGCGCAGCCGGGAACACCCCCATGCCTTGGCCGCCAAAGGTTTCGAGCAGCGCGCTGTCTTCGAACTCGCCGGCGATGCGCGGCGTCAGGCCATGGCGCGCCAGCCACTGGTCGAGCTGCGCGCGCACGCTGGCGTGGCGCGTGGGCAGCAGCAGCGGCAGCCCCTGCAGGGAAGCCGGGAACGGGCGCTGGGCCGCCTGCAGCCACGGCGGCGCGGCAAACCAGCCGTAGGCGCTGCTGGCCAGGCGGTGGTGGTGCACCTTGAGGTGCGCGCGGCTGCTCACCGGGTGGTCGGTCAAGACCACGTCGAGCCGGTGCGTGGCCAGTTCGGCCAGCAAATCGTCGATCTCGCCGTCGTGGCAGATCAGGTGCAGGTCGGGCACATCGAGCACCGGGCGCAGCAGGCGCAGTACCTCGAGCTTGGGCAGGCCGTCGGCCATGCCCACCGCCAGCCGCACCCTGGGCGCCAGCGCGGATTGGCGCAGCAGCGTGGGCAGGGCTTCGCCGAGCTCGAAAATCTGCTGCGCTTGGCGCGCCGCCAGCACCCCGGCCTCGGTCAGGGCCACGCCGCGTCCAGCCGGTTTGAGCAGCTGGCAACCCAGCGCCTTTTCCAGCTCGCGCACCTGGGCGCTCACGGTCTGCACCGCCGTGCCGAGCCGCGCGGCGGCATTGGACATGCCGCCCTCTTGGGCCACGATCCAAAAGTAGTACAGGTGGCGGTAGCTGTAGGTGAGGCTCATGTTCAGCCCAAAGAGATGCAAGGTAGCCCGGTATTGTGCGGCACCAGCGGTGGGTGGGTGGCGGGCACAAGGTGGGCGAAAAAAAACCTGGCTCTAAAGGAGCCAGGTTTGAAAGCCTTTTTGCTGTCACACACAAAGGCACCCGCTCAGGGAGGAAAAGCGGGGGGCCGGGATTAACCAGCCCAGCGCAAGTGTAAACCAAGTTCAGCACAAGCATCAACTCGGGCTGCCAAAAATCCCCTATTGCGGAAATATGTATGCGCTATTGAGGGGGCTGGCTTTCGGGGCGGGTGCCGGCGCCGGCGCGGGGCGTGCGTGCGCTGCCCGCCACGAGGTCGAAACGAAACAGGCGGCACTCGATCGGGCCGTTCCACAGCGGCACCCGGCGCGAGGGTTTGAGCCGCATCTGTCCCGGCAGCTGCGGGTCGGGGGTCAGCAGCCAGGCGGTCCAGCCGGCGTAGTGTTTTTTCCAGTGGCTGGCCAGTTGCGCGAAAAAATCGGCGTTCTCCTGCCCATCGGCGTGGCGCGCGCTTTCGCGGCCTGCACCCTGGGCGGGGCCCGGGGGCGAACCCGGTTGCGCTCGCGCCCGCTCCTGTGCCGGCTGGCCGGCCACCCCGGCGGCAGCGATGCGCTCGCCATAGGGCGGGTTGAGCAGCATCACCCCGGGCGTGGGGCATGGCGGCAGGCGCTCGAGGGCGTCGCCGCCGCGCCACTCGATGGCATGCGCCACGCCAGCGCGTTCGGCGTTGCGGCGCGCAAAATCGACCATGCGAAAAGACACGTCGGAGCCAAACACCAAGGGCTGGCCACCGGGCAGGGGGCGCTCGGCGGCCTCGGCTTGCAGCCGCAGCGCCTGCCAGCGTTCGGGCCGGTGTGGCAGCAGGCGCTCGAAACCAAAGCGGCGCAGTTTGCCCGGCGCGATCTGCAAGGCGCGCTGCGCGGCTTCGATGGCCACCGTGCCGCTGCCGCAGCAGGGGTCGTAGAGCGGCTGCGGCTGACCTTGGGCGTCCAGGCCAGTCCAGCCGCTGGCGGCGATCATCGCGGCGGCCAGCGTTTCTTTGAGCGGCGCATCGCCCGTGTCGCTGCGCCAGCCGCGCTTGAACAGCGGCTCGCCCGAGGTATCGATGTAGAGCCAGACCTGATCCGGCCCCAGGTGGGCGTGCAGGCGCACCTGGGGTTGCACGGTATCGACGCTGGGGCGCTGGCCAAAGCGCTCGCGCATGCGGTCGCAGACCGCGTCTTTGATGCGCAGGGCGGCAAAGTTCAGGCTCTGGAACGGGCACTGGTGGGCCGTGAGCTCGACCTTGAAGGTCTGCGCGGGCGTGAACCACAGCTCCCACAGCACCTGGTGGGCGGCTTGGTAGAGCGCGTCTTCGTGCGGGCAAGGTTGCAGCGCCAGCCGCACCAGCACGCGCTGGGCCAGCCGGCTGTGCAGGTTGAGCCGCAGCACATCGTCCCAGGTGCCGGTGAGCTCGACGCCGCCGCGCTGGCGCTGCGCGCTGGCGGCCGCCGCTGGGCAGATGGCTTGCACTTCGGCCAGCAGGAAGTCTTCCACCCCGGCGGGGCAGGGCAGGAACAGGGTCAGGTTGTGCATGGTGGGCTGGGGCCGCTTAAAGTGCGCGGCGCAGATGGGTGGGGGCGATGCGCAGCGCCTCGCGGTATTTGGCCACGGTGCGGCGCGCGCAGGCGATGCCCTGGGCCTTGAGCAGGTCGGCGATCTGGTTGTCGCTCAAGGGTCGCTGGGGGTTTTCGGCGGCGATGAGCTGCTGAATCAGGGCGCGTACGGCGGTGCTGGAGGTGTGGGCGCCGGCTTCGGTGGCCAGCGCGGAGCCAAAAAAGTATTTGAATTCGAAGGTGCCTTGCGGCGTGGCCATGAACTTGGCGCTGGTCACGCGGCTGATGGTGGATTCGTGCAGCCCGACCTCGTCAGCGATTTCGCGCAGCACCAGCGGCCGCATGGCCAAGTCGCCGTGGCGGAAAAACTGGTGCTGGCGTTCGACGATGGCCGTGGCCACGCGCAAGATGGTGTCGAAGCGCTGCTGCACGTTTTTGATGAACCAGCGCGCCTCTTGCAGCCGCTGCTGCAGGCCGGCGTGGGCCTCGCCGCCCCGGCCTTGGCGCAGGGCCAGCGCGTAGGCGTCTTGCAGGCGCAGCCGCGGCAGCACCTCGGGGTTGAGCGCGACCTTGAAGCCGCTGCCTTGCACCGTCACGATCACGTCGGGGCGCAGCTGGTGCGGCTCGAGCACGGCAAAGCGACGGCCGGGCTTGGGTTCGAGGCGGGCGATGAGGCCAAAGGCGGCGCGCACCAGCGCTTCGCTGCAGCGGCACAGCTGCGCCAGGCGGCGGCTGTCGCGCCGCGCCAGCAGATCGAGCGGCTGCTGGCAGATGGCCAGCGCGGTGCGGCTCTCGGGGCTGTTGCGCAGCTCCAGTATCTGCAGCTGCAAGCACTCGGCCAAGTGGCGCGCGCCCACACCGGTGGGCTCCATTTGCTGCAGATGCTCGAGGGCCTGCTGCAGCGCGTGCAGCCAGTGTGTGAGCCGCGGGTCTGGCGCTGGTGGGTCGGGCGGCCCAGCGCGGTTGCTGGTGGCGGGTGCGCTTGCAATGAGGGATTCGCTGGCCTTGATCGCCTCAAAGGCGCGCTCCTGGGCGCACAGCGCCGCAGCCAATTCGTCGAGCGCATCGGCCAGGTAGCCGTTGTCGTCGAGCGATTCGATCAGCGCGTGCAGCGCCAGCGCCACGCTGGGCTCGAGCCGCAGCGCCCCGGCTTGCTGGTGCAGGTGCTGCGCCAGCGACTCGGGCGCGCGCGCCCAATCGGGGCCCGAACCGTCGTCGGCGTCGGGCGCGGCGCCGTTGCGCAGCGCGCCCGGTTCGCCCCAATCGAGGCCTTCGCCCTGCGCTCCCAGCTCGCCTGGTTCGCCGGCCTCGGCTTGCGCGCCCATTCCCAGCGCCGCTGCCTCGCCATCCCAGGCGGCTTCGAAGGCGGTGTCGAGCGCCGGCATTTCGTGGGCTGATACCTCGTGGGCCGATACCTCGTAGGCCACAGCCGAATCCATGCCGGATTGCGCATCCGCTTCGGGGCTGGCTGCGGCCCAAGGCGGCTCGGGCGGAGCGAGCGCGCTGGCTTCGGGCGCGCCGCCTAGGCCGTCATCGGAGGTGGAAGCTAGGCCACGGTCGGGGCTGCCATCGAGGCTGCCATCGAGGGAGTCGCTTGGCGTGTCGTCCGAGGTATCGCGCTCCAAAAAGGGGTTGTCGTCGAGCATCTGCCCCAGCTCTTGCTCCAGCTCCAGCGTGCTCAGCTGCAGCAGGCGGATCGATTGCTGCAGCTGCGGCGTGAGCGCCAGGCTCTGGCTCAAGCGCAGCGACAGTCCTTGCTTCATGGCGGCAGCGTGCTCAAAGGCGGAAGTGCTCGCCCAGATAGACCCGGCGCACCTCGGGGTTGGCCACGATCTCGGCCGGGGTGCCTTGGGCCAACACGCGGCCGTCGCTGATGATGCAGGCGTGGTCGCAGATGCCCAGCGTTTCGCGCACGTTGTGGTCGGTGATCAGCACGCCGATGCCGCGCTCTTTCAAGTAGCCGATGATGCGCTGGATCTCGATCACGGCGATCGGGTCGATGCCGGCAAAGGGCTCGTCGAGTAGGATGAAGCGCGGGTCGGTGGCCAGGGCGCGGGCGATCTCGACCCGGCGCCGCTCGCCACCCGACAGCGCCGGCGCGGGGGCATCGCGCAAATGGCCCACGTGCAACTCGTCGAGCAAGGCCTCGAGGCGCTGCTCGATGCGCTGCGGCGACAGCGGCCGGCCGTCGGGGTCGCGCTGCAATTCCAGCACCGCACGCACGTTCTCGGCCACCGTGAGCTTGCGAAAAATCGAGGCCTCTTGGGGCAGGTAGCCCAAGCCCATTTGGGCGCGGCGGTGGATGGGCAAGCCGTGGATCGCCTGTCCGTCCAGAAAGATGGTGCCGGCGTCGGGCCGAATCAGCCCCACGATGAGGTAGAACGAGGTCGTCTTGCCGGCGCCGTTGGGGCCCAGCAGGCCCACCACCTCGCCGCTGGCCACGCGCAGCGACACGTCTTTGACGACTTGGCGGCGGCCGTAGCTTTTTTGCAGCCCGCGCACGTCCAGGCTGCTGCGCGCTGCATCCGCCTTCACCGGCGCGGCTCCAGTTGCGGGCTGGGTTGCAGCGGCGGGGCGGGAGCGCGAGGTGCGGTGGCTGGCGTGGTGCCAGGTGCTGTGGCGGGCGTAGCGCCCGGTGGTGCCTCCGGTCGGGGCGTGATCACGGCGCGCACGCGCCCCAAGGGGTTTTCGGGGGTGCGCGCTGCCGTGCCGCCCTCGACCGAGAAACGCTCGGTTTGGCGGTTGATGACGATCAGGCTGCCGCTGGCTTGGTCGCTTAGCGCGCCAGCGCGCAGTCGGCGCAGCACCGCCTGGTCGATCAGGCGCAGCACACCGGTGGCGCTGTCGTACTCGATGCGCAGCGCCTCGCCTTCGAGCAGTTCGTTCAGGCCCGGGCGCTGCTGGCGAAAAAACGCGCGTTGGCCTGCGGCGCCTTGCAGCACCCCGGACTGGTTGCCTTGGGCATCCTGGCGCAACTCGGCGCGTTGCCCGCGCAGCAGCAGCGTGCCTTGGGTGATGACCACGTTGCCGGTGAACACACTGACCATCCCGGCTTGATCGTGGTTGAGGGCATCGGCCTCGATCAGCATGGGTTGCGCCGGTTGTGCGCCCTGTGCCGGCTGCGCGTGCAAGCCGGGGGCCAGACCCAGCGCCAAGGCGGCGCTCAAGGTCAAGCGCGCCAGCACTTGGCGCAGTGGCATGAGGCGATTGGAAGCGCAAAAGGGGCGCGGCACGGAAATTGCATAAGCCATAGCCAGCATTGTAGCCACGCCTGCGCTACTTGGCTTAGTCGGCAGATTTGCACTGCCGCAGCGCGCAGGGCCAAGGCTGGCCGTGGCTGAAGGCGGCGGTACTCAGATCACAGGCGGTAGCCAGAGCCAAAGCCCGACTTATTAAGCCCGACTCCTTGAGCCCAACCCGTTGTGCCCGCCGCCAAACTTAAGACCGCCCTTGGCCCGCCCGCACCCGAGCGATCAGGGCGTCGGCAATCTGCACCGTGCGCTGGGCTTGGCCCGGGATGTAAAAGCGCCCGGCTATGCCCAGCGCCGGGGTGCCCTCGACCTGGTAGGCGTCTTGCAACTGGGTGGCGCGGCGCACCCGCCCGACCACGGCGAAGGAGTTGTAGGTTTGGGTGAACTGGGCCCGATCGAGCCCGGCGCTGGCCGCCCATTGGGCGATGGCTTCGGCGTTGTGCAGGCGCTGGCGCTGCGGGCCGTGGACGGCTTGGAACACGCGCTCGTGGTGGCTGTCGAGGCGGCCCATGGCTTCGAGGGTGTAATACAGGCGCTGCAGCGGCTCAAAATCGGGCGTAAAGCCCACCGGCACATGCCGCACCAGCACATCGGCGGGCACGGTCTGCTTCCAAGCCTTGAAGACCGGCACGAAGTTGTAGCAGTGGATGCAGGTGTAGGCGAAAAACTCCAGCACCTCGATGCGCCCAGCCGGGGCATCGACCGGCGCCGGCTGGCGCAAGCGGCGGTAGTGCGTGCCTTCACGAAAAGCCCCGGCAGTGGGTGCAGACACCGTTTGGGCGGCAAGGGGCAAAGCGCTGCCGGCGGTGGCAAGGCCGCCCAAGCCCATCAGGGCTTGAGAAAAGAGTCGTCTGTGCATGGTGCGTCCTCGGTTTGGATAGGGCACAAAAAAAGGGCTGCGCGGTCGTGCTCTGATTGGGGGTTGGACTGGGCCCTTGAAGTTCCGCGGTTTTACCAGCTGTTGCAAACCTGGGGGCAGGCTTTAGCGCGCCACGCGCACCAGCGCGGTTTCCACGTTTTGCGCTTGTAGGCGCTGGCCGATGGCGTCGGCTTCGGCTTGGGTGGCAAAGGGGCCCAGCCGCACCCGGAACATGGTGCGGCCATTTTGTTGGCGCTCGCTCACGCTGGCATCAAGGCCCAGCATGGCGAGTCGGGCGCGTTGGGCCTGCGCCTCTTCGGCGCTGCCAAAGGCGCCTGCTTGGACGAAGTAGCTGATGCCGGCGGCGGCAGCAGTTGCGGGAGTGGCGGCGGCAGCAGCGGTGCGTTGCTCGATCAACTGAGCCAGCGGGTCGGCAGCGGGCGCGGGTGCGGCGGCAGCGGGAGCGGCAGCGGGAGTGGGTGCAGGTGCCGCGGGAGGGGCCGCAGCCGCATCCGGGGATTGCAGCGCAGCCGGCGCGGCCGGCCGGGTCGAGAGCCCGGCGTTGGGGTTCCAGTTGCGGTTTTGTTCGGCCTCCAGTGCCGCAGACCCGGCCGGCCGCTGCGTGTTGCGCTCCTCGAGGGGGGTGGCCGAGCGCGTGACGTAGAGCGCCACCAGCAGCGCCAACGCCAGCCCCAGCAACAGGCCGGCAGCGAAACCCAACAGAGTGCCGCCACGGAGGCGGGAACGGGGCGTGGTGTACATCGGTCGTATTGCGGTGCGAGAGGGGTGGGTGGAGGCGGGTTTCACATCTTCGTGGGCGCGCTCACACCGAGCAGCGCCAAGCCATTGTGCAACACTTGCGCGGTCGCCGCCACCAGCGCCAGCCGGGCGTGTTTGAGCAGCGGGTCATCGACCAAAATCCGCTCGGCGTCGTAGTAGCTGTGGTACATGGCGGCCAGTTCGCGCAGATAAAAGCTCAGGTCGTGCGGGGCAAAATCGGCGGCGGCGTTGCTCAGCATCTCGGGGTAGCGCGCCAGCAGGCGCAGCAGCGCTTGCGCTTGCGGGCTTTGCAGCGGGCTCAGGTCGGCCGCTTGCAGCTGCTCGGGCGCACCGCCCCAAGCCGCCAGCACCGAGCAGATGCGCGCGTGAGCGTACTGCACGTAGTAGACCGGGTTGTCGTTGTTTTGTTGCAGCGCCAGATCGACGTCGAAGGTGTATTCGGTGTCGGGCTTGCGCGAGAGCAGGAAAAAACGCACGGCGTCGCGGCTGGTCCACTCGATCAGGTCGCGCAGCGTCACGTAGCTGCCGGCGCGCTTCGATATTTTGACCTCTTGCCCGCCGCGCAGCACGCGCACCATGGTGTGCAGCACGTAGTCGGGGTAGCCGCTCGGGATGCCGACCCCGGCCGCCTGCAACCCGGCGCGCACGCGCGCGATGGTGCCGTGGTGGTCGCTGCCTTGGATGTTGATGGCGCGCGCAAAACCGCGTTCCCACTTGCTGATGTGGTAGGCCACGTCGGGCACAAAGTAGGTGTAGCCGCCCTCGGTGCGGCTGCCGTCGGCGCCAACGGTGGCGGACTTGCGCATGACCCGGTCTTTGTCGTCGCCAAAAGTGGTGCTGCGCAACCACAGCGCGCCGTCTTGCTCGTAGGTGTGGCCCGATTCGACCAGGCGCTGCACGGTTTGCGCCACGCGGCCGCTGCTGTAAAGGCTGGACTCGAGGTAGTAGTGGTCAAAGCGCACCGCCAGCGCCTGCAAGTCCAGGTCTTGCTCATGGCGCAGCCAAGCCACGGCAAATTCGCGCATGCCGTCGAGGTCAGCCGGGTCGCCGCTGGCGCTGTAGCTGCGGTCGTCGGCGCGCACGCTCTGGCGCGCCAGAAAACCGGCGGCGATGTCGGCGATGTAGTCGCCGTTGTAGGCGGCCTCGGGCCAGTCGGGGTCGCCCGGCTTCAGCCCCTGGGCGCGCAACTGCACGCTGCGCGCCAGCGACTCGATCTGCACCCCAGCGTCGTTGTAATAAAACTCGCGCTGCACCTGCCAGCCTTGGGTTTGCAGCAGGTTGCAGATGGCGTCGCCCAGCGCCGCTTGGCGCGCGTGGCCGACATGCAGCGGCCCGGTCGGGTTGGCCGAGACGAACTCGACCAGCACGCGCTGGCCGTGCTCGGGCTGGTAACCAAAGCGCGCCCCGGCTTGCAGCACCTCGCGCACCACCTGCTGCTGCGCCGCCGGCTGCAAGCGCAGGTTGATGAAGCCCGGGCCGGCGATTTCGAGCGCCTGCACCCAGCGCGCAAAAGCCGCCGTGCCTTGCAAGGCCGCAACCAACTGCTGCGCCAGCTGGCGCGGCTGGGTTTTGAGCTGCTTGGCCAGCGGCATGGCGGCGGTGCAGGCCCAGTCGCCGTGCGCGGCGAGCTTGGGCGATTCGAAGCGCGCCAAGCTGGCGGCACCGGGGGCGAGGCGTTCCAGCTCGAGCGCCAAGGCGGCGAGCAGTTCGGATTTGACACTGAGCATAACCCTTGATTTTAGGCCTTCGGCGCCGTTGTACCTAAAAATGTGCCTCAAAATGCACCGAAGCCAGCGGCTGGCCGCAGCCCCTTTGCTTCATGGCTGAAATCGGCGTTCACTACGCGTTCATCAAACACCTGCATGTGCTCAGCGTGGCCTGCAGTCTGGCGCTTTTTGCGGCCCGATGGCTGGGGGGGTGTTGCGGCAGGCGCCTTGGCCCATGCGCCCAAGGGTGCGCGGCCTGAGCGTGGCCATCGACACGCTGCTGCTCGTGGCCGGGCTGGCGTTGTTGCTGGGCCATGTCAGCCCTTGAGCATCCGCCCCCTCAGCCGCTCAGCCCCTCAGCGCTCGAACATCGGAAAGAGCACGTTGTTTTCCAGATGGATGTGGTGCATCAGATCGTCCACCAAACGCTCGGTGCCGGCGTACAGCGCGCGCCAGGTGGTGCAGGCGCCGGGCGGCGGGGTGTGGTTGCAGGTCAGCTCGGCGAGGCGCTCGAGCCTGGCACCGTGTTCGAGGTGCTCGTGGCGCATGACCGCAATCGGGCCCCGAATCGGCGCCTGGCCACTGCGGCGCAGCAGCGGAAACAAAATCTGCTCCTCTTTGGCCATGTGGTTTTCGAGCTCGGCTTGCATCTGCTCCAGAAAATCGGCCAGCCCGACGGGCACCGCAGGATGCGTCTGGTGCACGGCCTCGACCCGGCGCGCCATCCGCGCCAGTTCGGGCAATTGTTGCCGGTGGGTGTCGTGGTAGCGCTCCAGAATGCGGTCGATCAACTGCGCCGGGTCGCTGCAGGGGGCCAGCGGCGCGCTCTGGCGCTGCAGCGCTTCGAGCTGCTCGAGCAGGGCCGGCAACTCGTGGGTGCGCTCGGCGCAGGCCAAGGCCAAGGTGCGTTCGCCTTGGCAACAGAAATCCAGCTTGTGCTGGCGCAACAAGGCCGTGGCCCCGGGTATGGCCAGCGCGATCTGGCCCAAGGTTTGCTGCAGCAGCGGGTGCGCGATCGATGGGGTGTGCATGATGTTCCTTGCTTGAATAACCAAGCTTTATTGTCGGGAAAAAACCTGCATCCAGGGGGCGTAGGCCCCATCCTCCCAAAGTCGTATCGGCCCCTTCCGGAGCTCAGCCTCTCAGCCCGTGCGCCAAGGCGGCGAGCAGTTCGGATTTGACACTGTGCATGGGGGAATTTTAGGGCTTGTCGGGTGCGGCCGCGCCGGTGGCCGCCTCGGTGGCTGTACCGGGCTTTGGCAGCGCCGCCGCCGCTGCGGCCTTGACGGCCTCGGTCAGGCGCTGCGCGCTGAGCGGCTCGTGCGCCCAGTGGTGCCAGTACAAGGCCACCGCCACGCTGGCCCCGGGCAGCAGGTCCACCAGCGGCACCGCCGTGGCCGCCCGGCGCAGCAGGTGCAGCTCGGGCACCATGCCCCAGCCCAGCCCGAGGTCGATCGCTGCCTCGAAGGCGTCGATGGCCGGGGCGAAGTGGCGCGGGTAGTGCGCCTGGTGCAGGCCGAAGTGTTGCGCCAGAAAGCGGTCTTGCAGCGCGTCTTTGCGGTTGAAGATCACCGCTGGCCACTCCAGCAGGCGGTGCACCGACACCGCCCCTGCGGGGCTGCGGCTGCGCTGCGCCACCTCGGGCGTGGCCACGCAGCGGTAGCGCATGGTGCCCAGCGGCTCGGCCATGCAGCCGCGCATGGCCTGCGCCAGCGTGCTGACGCAGCCGATCACCTCGCCGCTGTGCAGCGCGTCGTGGGTGTGGTCCTGGTCGTCGATCCAGACATCGAGCAGCAGGCGCTGCTGCAGCAACAGGGGCGCGACCCCGGGCAGGAACCAGCTCGCCACCGAGTCGGCGTTGACGGCTACCGACAGGCTGTGCCAGTGCGTGCGCCGCTGCAGCTCGGGGGCCGCACCGGCGATCGCGTTCAGCAGGTCGGCCTCCATCAGCTGCACCCGTTTGGCGTGCGCCAGCAGGGTCTGGCCGGCGGCGGTGGCGCGCACCTGCTTGCCGCGCACCAGTAGGCGCTGGCCGAGCGCATCTTCGAGCGCCTTGAGGCGCAACGACACCGCTGCCACCGAGAGCGACAGGCTGCGCGCCGCAGCGGCAAAGCTGCGCTGCTCCACCACGGCGCTCAGGGCTTGCAGTTGGCGTGGGTCGAGCATGGGCGGTTGGGCTGGGAGTAGCAAAGGAGGTAGGCGCGTGGCGCAGCGCGGAGCCGGTGCACCGCGTTAAGTGTAATTTAAGCAAATCAATTTAATTTAAAACCCTTAAATTGCGCTGCGGCTTGCGGCACACTGCAAGGCAACCCAGCCGGCGTTGCGCGCGCCAGCCGCCCCCGATTTGTAGGAGTGCCGTCTTGACCCTGACCCTGTCCCCCCCGGCTTTTTTTGCCGGCCTGCTGCTGAGCCTGTCGCTGATCATGGCGATCGGGCCGCAGAACGCCCACGTGCTGCGCATGGGGCTGCAGCGCCAGCACGTGGGCCTGACGGTGGCGGTGTGCGTGCTGGCCGACTTGGTGCTTATCGCCCTCGGGGTGCTGGGGCTGGCGCAGTTGGGTGGCTTGTCGGACAGGCTGCACGGGGCGCTGGTGGGCGCCGGCGTGGTGTTTTTGCTCATTTACGGCTGGTTGGCCTTCCAGCGCTGCCGGCAACCGCTCGGCGCGGCGGCGCCTGTGGCCGCATCAGGGGCCACGGTTGCGACCGATGCGGGCACGGGCTTGGTAGCGGGTCAGGCCAACGCAGCGGCCCCGATCACGCGCCGCCAAGCGGTGCTGGCGGCCTTGGCTTTTTCATGGCTCAACCCGCACGCCTGGCTGGACACGGCGGTGCTGATCGGCACCGCCTCGCTAGCTTGGGGGGCTGCCGGCACCGACTTTGGCTTGGGTGCGGCCACCGGCTCGGTCCTGTGGTTTTTGGTGCTGGGCGGGGCGGCATTTTGGCTGGGGCAGCGCCTGCAGTCGCTGCGCCTGTGGCGCGCCCTCGATGGGCTGGTGGCGCTGATGATGTGGGGCATGGCGGCGCTGCTGCTCTACAGCCTGTTTTGAGCGATTACACTTAAATGTTGCGGCCGCCGCCAGACGGGGCGTGCCCATTCGTTCTTATTGGAGCCCTAACCCCATGTCCACCGCCCGCACCGCCGTCGGCCGCCTGCACGTAGCCAGCGCCTTGTACGAATTTGTCAACCAGCAGGTGCTGCCCGGCACTGGCGTCGATCCGGCGGCCTTTTGGGCCGGTTTCGATGCCATCGTCGCCGATCTGGCGCCCAAAAACGCCGCCCTGCTGGCCGAGCGCGAGCGCCTGCAGGCCGAGCTGGACCGCTGGCACCGCGCGCACCCCGGCCCCATCGCCGACCTGCCCGCCTACCGCCAGTTCCTCGAGGGCATCGGCTACCTGGTGGCGCCGCCGGTGGGCGTGCGCGCCAGCACCGCCAACGTGGACGCCGAACTGGCCCTGCAAGCCGGGCCGCAGCTGGTGGTGCCGATTTTGAACGCGCGCTACGCGCTCAACGCCGCCAACGCGCGCTGGGGCTCGCTCTACGACGCGCTCTACGGCACCGACGCCATTTCTGAGGCCGGCGGCTGCGAGCGCGGGCGCAGCTACAACCCGCTGCGCGGCGCGCGCGTGATCGAATTTGCGCGCGACTTCCTCGACCAAGCGGCGCCGCTGGCGATCGAATCGCACAAAGACGCGCGCAGCTACCGCGTGCAAGGCGGCCAGTTGCAAGTGGCGCTCGACGACGGCGCGCACACCGGCCTGCGCCACCCCGGCCAGCTGCTGGGCTACCGCGGCCAGCCCGAGGCCCCCAGCGCCCTGCTGTTGCAGCACCACGGGCTGCACTTTGAGATCGTGCTCGATCGCAGCACCGCCATCGGCGCCACCGACCCGGCTGGCATCGCCGACGTGGTGCTCGAAGCCGCGCTGTCCACCATCCTCGACCTCGAGGACTCGGTGGCCGCCGTCGATGCCGAAGACAAAATCTTGGGCTACCGCAACTGGCTCGGCATCCTCCAAGGCACGCTCACCGAAAGCTTCGACAAAGGCGGGCGCACGCTCACGCGCGGCCTCAACCCCGACCGCCGCTACACCCGGCCAGACGGCAGCGGCGAGCTGCGCCTGCACGGGCGTTCGCTGCTGTTCGTGCGCAACGTCGGGCACCTGATGACCAACCCGGCCGTGCTCTACACCGACGCCCAAGGCGTGCAGCGCGAAATCCCCGAGGGCATCCTCGACGCCGTGCTCACCACCACCATCGCCTTGCACGACCTGCAGGGCCACGGCCGCCTGCCCAGCGGCGAGGCGGTGCGCAACAGCCGCAGCGGCAGCGTCTATATCGTCAAACCCAAGATGCACGGCCCGCACGAAGTGGCTTTTGCCGCCGAGCTCTTTGGCCGCGTCGAGCGCCTGCTGGGCCTGCCCGACAGCACCGTCAAGCTCGGCATCATGGACGAAGAGCGGCGCACCTCGGTCAACCTCAAGGCCTGCATCGCCGCCGCCGCCAGCCGCGTGGCGTTCATCAACACCGGCTTTCTGGACCGCACCGGCGACGAGATGCACAGCGCCATGCAGGCCGGCCCCATGGTGCGCAAGGGCGAGATGAAAGCCAGCGCCTGGATCGCCGCCTACGAGCGCAACAACGTGCTCGTGGGGCTGGGCATGGGCCTGCGCGGGCGGGCGCAGATCGGCAAGGGCATGTGGGCCATGCCGGACCTGATGGCGGCGATGCTGGAACAAAAAATCGCCCACCCCAAGGCCGGCGCCAACACCGCTTGGGTGCCCAGCCCGACTGCAGCCACCCTGCACGCGCTGCACTACCACCAGGTCGATGTGGCCCAGGTGCAGCAGCAGCTCGAGCGCACCGACGCCGACGCCGAGCGCGACACCCTGCTCACCGGTTTGCTCACCGTGCCCGTGGCCACCAGCCCGAACTGGAGCGCCGCCGAACGCCAGCAGGAGCTGGACAACAACATCCAAGGCATACTGGGCTACGTGGTGCGCTGGGTGGACCAAGGCGTGGGCTGCTCCAAGGTGCCCGACATCAACGACATCGGCCTGATGGAAGACCGCGCCACGCTGCGCATCAGCAGCCAGCACGTGGCCAACTGGCTGTTGCACGGCATCGTGACCGAAGCCGAGGTGCGCGCCAGCTTTGCGCGCATGGCGGCCAAGGTCGATGCGCAAAACGCCGCCGACCCGGCCTACCGCAGCCTGCTGGCCCACCCCGACGGCGCCGCCTACCAAGCCGCGCTCGACCTGGTGTTCAAAGGCTGCGCCCAGCCCAGTGGCTACACCGAGCCGCTGCTGCACGCTTGGCGGCTCAAGGTCAAGGCAGCGCAGCGGGCTTGAGAGACCGAGAGCCCTAGCCCTAGGCTGAGCTCGCAGGGGTAGCGGACGCGGTGGCAGCGGCGGTTTGATCCACCGCCTTGCCTTCGCCCGCCTGCGCCAGCCTTTTGAAGCGCGCGCTCAGCTCAACGCCCTCGTCGGTGGCGCGGCGCTGCAGCTCGATGCCGCCGTCGGTAGCCGCCAGCTGGCGCAGCAGCAGCCATTCGATCGCGTCGTGCAGCAGGCGCTCGGCGTCCACGGCCTGGCCGCTGTCGCGCGTGCGCACCCGCAACAGCGCGCAAGCCTGAAGCGGGTCGCGCTCTAGGCACAGCTCGAGGTGCTCACCAAAGCGCTGCGCCCAGTCCACCATCGCGTGGCACAGGCTGTAGCCCAGCGTCGGGTCGATCAACAGCTCCACCGGCTGCAGCTGCAGCTGCAGCGTCAGCCCTTGGGCCACCCATTCGTCACGCCGGTCGTCCAGCGCGGCCTCGATCACTTGCGCCAGATCGATTTTTTCGTGGGTTTGCCGCGCCTGCCCGCTTTGCAGGCGCAGAATCTGTTGCGCCTGCTTGGCGCATTGCTGCAGCCGCAGGGCCGGGGTGGCCAGCACGCGCATTTCGGCGGCACTCAGGCGCTCGCGCTGGCGCAGCAGCTCGAGCCCGCGCAGCACCCGGTCCGCCGCTTCGGCGGCTTGGGTGCTCAATGCTGCGCTGAGCTCGGGCCAGTGCTCAGCCATGCGCCACACCGGGCCTGGCGCAGCGGGCGGCGGCTCGCTGGCGCTCGGGCTTCGGGTGGTGGGCGCTGCGTCTGAATCGGATAAGGTCATGGGGACGCACTTCGGGGGCGGTTAGGCTGGGGCAAGCTGGGGCAAGCTGGGGCAAGCTGGGGCAAGCTGGGGCAACCTAGGACGAGGCGTACGGGCCCCAGCGCACCCTTGCAGCAGAGTTTGCCACAATACGCCCATGAGCCTGTCCCCCGCCCCCTACCCCCTGTCACGCCCGCGCCGCCTGCGCCGCGACGCCTTCAGCCGCGACTTGGTGCGCGAACACCACCTGACGGCGCACGACCTGATCTACCCGGTGTTCCTGCTCGACGGCGCCAACCGCTGCGAGCCGGTGGTTTCCATGCCGGGCGTGGAGCGGCTGAGCCTCGATCGGCTGCTGCCGGTGGCCGAAGAATGCGTCGCGCTGGGCATCCCGGCGCTGGCGCTGTTTCCAGTCATCGACCCGGCGCTCAAAACCCCCGACGGGCGCGAAGCCCTCAACCCCGACGGGCTGGTGCCGCGCGCGGTGGCGGCGCTGAAAGGCCGCTTTCCGGCGCTGGGCCTGCTCACCGATGTGGCGCTGGACCCCTACACCAGCCACGGCCAAGACGGCCTGCTCGACGACAGCGGCTACATCGTCAACGACACCACCGTGCAGGTGCTGGTGCAGCAGGCGCTGTGCCAAGCGGCGGCTGGGGTCGATATCGTGGCCCCGAGCGACATGATGGACGGGCGCATCGGCGCCATCCGCCAGGCGCTGGAGGCGCAAGGGCACGTACACACGCGCATCATGGCCTACAGTGCCAAATACGCCAGTGCCTTTTATGGCCCCTTTCGCGACGCCGTGGGCAGTGCCGCCAACCTTGGGCGCGCCGACAAAAAGGTCTATCAGATGGACCCCGGCAACAGCGACGAGTCGCTGCGCGAAGTGGCGCTCGACTTGGCCGAAGGGGCCGATATGGTGATGGTCAAACCCGGCATGCCCTACCTCGACATCGTGCGCCGGGTGAAAGACGAATTCCGCGTCCCAACCTTTGCCTACCAGGTGAGCGGCGAATACGCCATGCTCAAGGCGGCGGCGCAAAACGGCTGGCTGGCGCACGACGCCGTGATGCTCGAGAGCCTGCTGGCCTTCAAGCGCGCCGGCGCCGACGGCGTTCTGAGCTACTTTGCGCGCGAGGCGGCGCGGCTGCTGCAGCGACAATAAGGCCATGCAACACCTCTTACCCCGCCAAGCTTGGGAATGGCTGCAAGCACGCCGCGCGGCAGATGCGGAGCCGCTGTTCGTCGATGTGCGCATGGAGGTCGAGTCGCTCTACGTCGGGCGCCCGCCCGGGGTGGTGCAGGTGCCGTGGTACGAGTACCCCGAGCTCAAGCCCGACGCGCAGCGCTTCGTGCAGCAGGTGGAGCGCGAAGCCGGCAGCAAAGAGCGCCCGCTGCTGCTGATCTGCCGCAGCGGCAAGCGCACGCTCGAAGCCGGGGCGGCGCTGGAAGCGGCCGGCTTTAGCGAGGTGGCGCACGTGTTGCACGGCTTTGAGGGCGACCTCGACGCCCATTTTCACCGCTCCACGCGCAACGGCTGGCGCTTCGACGGCCTGCCGTGGGAGCAAATGTGAAGCCGGTTTTGACCGCGTTGACTGCGCTCCGTGGCTGAAGCGGCGCTGGCACCCTTGGGGGCGCTGCAGCCAGAGCCCGGCCTTGGCTTGGCGCCAGCGGCACCAGAGCCGGGCGCGCTGGCGGCGCCTGCCGCTCCTGCCGCCCAATCTGCCACGGCAAACCGCTGCCTGCAGGTGCTGCAAGAAGTGTTTGGCTACCCCGCCTTCCGGGGCGCGCAAGCCGAGATCGTGGCGCATTTGAGCGACGGCGGCGACGCGCTGGTGCTCATGCCCACCGGCGGCGGCAAATCGCTGTGTTACCAGGTGCCGGCAATCGTGCGCCAGCGCGCCGGGCTGGGGCTGACGGTGGTGGTCTCGCCGCTGATCGCGCTCATGCACGACCAAGTGGGCGCGCTGCTCGAGGCCGGTGTGGAAGCGGCTTACCTCAACTCCAGCCTGAGCCCGCAGCAAGCCAGCGAAGTCGAGCGGCGCATGCTCAGCGGGGAGCTCACGCTGCTCTACGCCGCCCCCGAGCGCTTGGCCACGGCGCGCTGCATGGCGCAGCTGCAAGCGCTGTACGAGCGCGGCGCATTGAGCCTGTTCGCCATCGACGAGGCGCACTGCGTGAGCCAGTGGGGGCACGATTTCCGGCCCGACTACCGCGGGCTGGTGGCGCTGCACGAGCGCTTTCCCGGCGTGCCGCGCATCGCCCTCACCGCCACCGCCGACGCGCTCACGCGCGCCGACATCGTCGAGCAGCTGCGCTTGCAACAGGCGCGCGCCTTCGTGAGCAGCTTCGACCGACCCAACATCCGCTACCGCATCGTCGAGAAAAAGGACAGCCTGCAGCAGCTGCTGCGCTTCATCGAGCGCGAGCACAGCAGCGTGGTCAACGGCCAGCGCCAGCACGACGCGGGCGTGGTCTATTGCCAGTCGCGGCGCAAGGTCGAAGACGTGGCGGCGCAGCTGGCGGCGCACGGCCTGCAGGCGCTGCCCTACCACGCCGGGCTCGATGCGGCCATGCGCCAGCGGCACCAAGACCGCTTTTTGCGCGAAGACGGGCTGATCATGGTCGCCACCATCGCCTTTGGCATGGGCATCGACAAGCCCGACGTGCGCTTCGTCGCCCACCTCGATTTGCCCAAAAATATCGAGGGCTACTACCAAGAGACCGGCCGCGCCGGCCGCGACGGTGTGGCCGCCAACGCCTGGATGGCCTACGGCCTGCAAGACGTGATCCAGCAGCGCAGCCTGATCGACGCCAGCCCGGCCGCCGACGAGTTCAAGCAGGTCATGCGCGGCAAGCTCGACGCCCTGCTGGCCTTGGCCGAGGCCAGCGACTGCCGCCGCGTGCGCCTGCTGGGCTATTTTGGCCAAGGCGCGCAGCCCTGCCACAACTGCGACAACTGCCTCGCGCCGCCCCAGACCTGGGACGCCAGCGAGGCGGCGCGCAAGCTGCTATCGTGCATCTTCAGGGTGCAGCAGGCCAGCGGCGGTGCCTTCGGGGCCGGGCACCTGATCGACATCCTGCGCGGCAAGCTCACCGAGAAGGTGCAGCAGCACGGGCACCAGCGCCTGAGCACCTTTGGCATCGGGGCCGAGTTGGGCGAGAGCGAATGGCGCAGCCTGCTGCGCCAGTTGATCGCGCGCACGGCGGTGTGGGTCGATGGCGCGCACTTCAACACCTTGCGCTTGGGCGAGGGCGCGCGCGCCGTGCTCAAAGGCGAGCAAAGCGTGAGCCTCAAGCTGCAAACCCACACCCGCACCGCCCCGGCCAGCACGGCGCGCGCGCGCAGCGCCGCCCACACGCTGCCGCTGGCGGCGCGCGAAACGCTGGCCGCGCTCAAAGCCTGGCGCGCCGAAGTGGCGCGCGAGCACAACCTGCCCGCCTACGTGATCTTCCACGACGCCACGCTCGAGGCGCTGGCGCAGCGCCTGCCGCGCACCTTGGCCGACCTGCAAGGCATCCCCGGCCTAGGGCAGAAAAAACTGCAAGCCTACGGCGAGGAAGTGCTGCGCGTGCTGGAGCGCCGTCTTTGATATACCAGACGGTCACCCCCGGTTCGTAATAAAATCTTAACAATCTCTTGCGCTTTTCATGAAGTTGATCTCCAGCTTACAGGCCGCCGTTTAGGCGCACTCCCGCAAAGCCCAAAAACCGATTCGGAAAGCCCCTCGCTCAGGGTTTTTCCACATCCGTTTTTAGACTTTGGAGTGGATTGCATGAACGCACCTGCGCAACTGGGCTTGGCCCTGAACGCACCCGATTGGGTGCTGCACACCCGCCTGCAGGCTTGGGTGGCCGAAATCGCCGCCCTGTGCCAGCCCGAGCGCATCGAGTGGTGCGATGGCTCCGAGGCCGAATACGACCGCTTGTGCCAGCAGATGGTCGCTGCCGGCACCCTCGAGCGCCTGAATCCTGCCAAGCGTCCCAACTCCTACCTCGCCCGCACCGACCCCTCCGACGTGGCGCGGGTCGAAGACCGCACCTACATCTGTTCCGAACGGCCCGAAGACGCCGGCCCGACCAACAACTGGATGGCCCCGGCGCAGATGCGCGCCACCCTGCAACCGCTCTTTAGCGGCTGCATGCGCGGGCGCACGCTGTACGTGATCGCTTTTTCCATGGGGCCGCTGGGCTCGCCGATCTCGCACATCGGCGTCGAGCTTTCCGACAGCCCCTACGTGGTCGTCAACATGCGCCACATGACGCGCATGGGCCGCGCGGTGTACCAGGTGCTGGGCCGCGACGGTGAGTTCGTGCCCTGCGTGCACACCGTGGGCGCGCCGCTGCAGTCGGGGCAGGCCGATGCGGTCTGGCCCTGCAACCCGGCCACCAAGTACATCGTGCACTACCCCGAGACGCGCGAAATCTGGTCTTATGGCTCCGGCTACGGCGGCAACGCGCTGCTGGGCAAAAAGTGCCTGGCGCTGCGCATCGCCTCGACCATGGGGCGCGCTGCCGCTCAAAGCAGCGGCAGCAACCCCGGCTGGCTGGCCGAGCACATGCTGATTTTGGGCGTGACCAACCCGCAAGGCAAAAAGTACCACGTCGCCGCCGCCTTCCCCAGCGCCTGCGGCAAGACCAACTTCGCCATGCTGATCCCGCCCAAGGGCTTCGAGGGCTGGCAGGTGAGCACCGTGGGCGACGACATCGCCTGGATCAAGCCCGGCGCCGACGGGCGGCTGTACGCCATCAACCCCGAGGCCGGCTACTTTGGCGTTGCCCCCGGCACCAACACGCTCACCAACCCCAACTGCATGCGCAGCCTCGAGCGCGACGTGATTTTCACCAACGTCGCGCGCACCGACGACGGCGACGTCTGGTGGGAGGGCATGGGCCCGGCCCCGGCGCACGCCATCGACTGGCAGGGCCGCGACTGGACGCCACAAGGGGCCCAGGCCAGCGGCGCCAAGGCGGCGCACCCCAATGCGCGCTTCACCGTGTCGGCCACCAACAACCCGGCGCTCGACGCCGCTTGGGACGACCCGGCCGGGGTGCCGATCGACGCCTTCATCTTTGGCGGCCGGCGCAGCGACACGGTGCCGCTGGTGACGCAGGCGCGCGACTGGAACGAGGGCGTGTACATGGCCGCCACCATGGGCTCCGAGACCACCGCCGCCGCCTTTGGCGCCCAAGGCGTGGTGCGGCGCGACCCCTTTGCCATGCTGCCCTTTTGCGGCTACCACATGGGCGACTACTTCCAGCACTGGATCGATCTCGGGGCCAAGCTGAGCGCCAGCGGGGCCAAGCTGCCGGCGATTTTCTGTGTCAACTGGTTTCGCAAAGGCGCCGACGGCAAGTTCGTCTGGCCCGGCTTTGGCGACAACATGCGCGTGTTGCACTGGATGCTGCAGCGCCTCGAAGGCCAGGCGCAAGGGCAGGAGCACGCTTTTGGCACCAGCCCGCGCTACACCGACCTGAACTGGGACGGGCTGGCTTTCAGCGCGCAGCAATACGAGGCCGTGAGCGCCGTCGATGCGCAGCAGTGGCGGCAAGAACTGGCCAACCACACCGAGCACTTCGACAAACTGGCGCAGCGCCTGCCACCCGAGCTGTGGGCGGTCAAGGAGCGGCTGGAGCAGCGCCTAGAAGCCGAGGCGCTGGCCTGAGCTGCACGGCCCGCGCCACCCACTGCGGCTGCCTGCCGCTGCGGTTGCCGCCCCTGCTGCGCTGCGGGCTGCATCCAGCTGGCCCTGGCCGCACCGGTCGCGGGCAACGTCGGCTTGCCCCATGAAAATCCAGCTGCTGAGCGATCTGCACCTCGAAGTCCAGCCCGGCTGGCAAGCCAGCCCGGCCCGCGGTGCCGATGTGCTGGTGCTGGCCGGTGACATCGGGTCTTACCAAAGCGCTCCAGTTTCCCCCGCCACGCCTGCGGCCGCTGCTTCGGTGGCTGCTGCCCACGCGCCGCCCCTGCCGCACGCGCTCCCTCCCCCGCCCCCGGAGCCGCCCCGGATGCGCGAACCCGACTGGGGGTTGCGCCGCTTTTCGCCCTTGCCACAATACGCCGGCTGGCCCACGCCGGTGCTGTTTTGCCCCGGCAACCACGAATACGATGGGCTCGATTTCGACGCCACCCATGCGGCGCTGCGCGCCTGCTGCGAGCGCCTCGGCATCGTCTGGCTGGAGCGCGAGCAGTGGCTGTACCAAGGGGTGCGCTTTGTGGGCACCACCTTGTGGAGCGACTTTGACGCGCTGGCCGATCTGCCCCCCAGCGGCCGCGGCCTGCCCGCCGACCCGCTGGCGCGGCGGCTCAAGCTGCGCGAGCGCGCCTACCGCGCCGCCAACCACTACCTGCGCAAAATGCACACCCGGCGCCACGGTCAGGGCTTTGACGCCGCCGCCATGCGCGAGCAGGCACTGAGCTGCCAAGACTGGTTGCGCGCCGCCCTGGCGCAGCCGCACGCCGGGCCGACGGTGGTGGCGACGCACTTTGCCCCCAGCCTGCGCAGCCACGACCCGCGCTATGGCATCAACCCCGGCACCGCCGGGTTTTGCAATGCCCTCGACGAACTGCTGCCGCAAGCCGATCTGTGGCTGCACGGGCACCTGCACTGCGCCCAGGACTACCGGGTGGGGCGCTGCCGGGTGGTGGCCAACCCGCTGGGCTACGCCGACAAAAACGAACAAGCTGGGTTTTTGCCTGAACAGCTGATCGACTGCCCGGCCCCGCATCCTGATTCCAGCTAGGTTTGGCACCTGCCGGCGCCCGGTTTGCAACTGCCCGTTGGGTGGCTGAGCGTGGGAATGGGGCAAAATGGACCGGTCTAAGGGTCAACGGGTCCGGAGCGGCCCACGAAAGGAGTCTGAATGCGTGTCGTGGTCCTCGGGGCGGGCATCATCGGTACCTGCAGCGCCTGGCATTTGTTGCAAGCCGGGCACGAGGTCACGCTGGTGGATCGGCAAAGCGATGCCGCGCTGGAAACCAGCTTTGCCAACGCCGCCCAAATCTCGGTCGGCTACAGCGTGCCCTGGGCCCACCCCGACACCCCTTTGAAGGCGCTGGGCTGGATGCTGCAGCACCAGGCGCCACTGCTGTGGCGGCCGCAGTGGGATCGGGCCCAGTGGTCGTGGCTGTTGCGCTTTTTGCGCCAGTGCACGCACGGCGCCTTTGCCCACAATCTGCGCCAACTGGTGGCGCTGGCGCGCTACAGCCAACAAGCGCTGCAAGACATTTGCGCGCACACTGGCATCGAGTACGAACGCAGCCAGCGCGGCATTGCGCTGTTTTGCACCGATGCCGCCAGCCTGCGGGGCGCCGAGCGGGTGAGCGCCATGGTGCGTGCGCTCGGGGTGCCACGGCGCGCGCTCAACCGCGACGAGCTGCTGCAACTCGAGCCGGCGCTGCAGCCCTTTGCCGAGCGCTTGGTGGGTGGCTGCTACACGCCCACCGACGAACACGGCGATGCCCGGGTTTTCACCCAGGCGCTGGCGGCGCGTTGTCAGGGCGCAGGCGCGCAGCTGCTGTACGAGCAGCACATCGAACACCTGGCGCTCGAAGGCGGCGTGCTCAAGCGCGCGGTGCTCAAGCACCAGCACACCGGCGTGACCCGGGTGCTGCAGGCCGACGCCTTTGTGCTGGCTTGTGGCAGCGATTCGGTGGCGCTGGCGCAGCCGCTGGGTTTGAAGTTGCCGGTCTATCCGTGCAAAGGCTACAGCGCCACGCTGGCGCTGCTGCAACCCGAGCGCGCGCCCAACATTAGCCTGATCGACGATGAATGCAAAATCGCCGTCTCGCGCCTCGGGGACCAGTTGCGGGTGGCGGGCACGCTCGAGCTGGCGGGCATGGACCGCGCGCTCGATACGCCGTTGGCGCGGGCCCGCTGCGCCCGTCTGTTGCAGCGCATCGAAACGGTGTTTCCTGGGGTGGCCGACACGCGCTTGCCCGAGGCCGGTGGCCAGCCGCAGTTTTGGTGCGGTCTGCGCCCCACCACCCCCAGCAATGTGCCGCTGATCGGCCCCAGCCGCATCCCGGGGCTGTGGCTCAACGTCGGGCACGGCACCCTGGGGTGGACGCTCGGGCCCGGTTCGGGCCGCGCGCTGGCGCAATTGATGAGCGCTCAACGGCCAGAGCTGGATTTTTCGTTTTACGGGGCTTGATTGAAGCCAGCCTATGGCGCACAATGCAGGGCTTTGCTATATTGCCTAAATAAAAAGTTTCAAGGGGTTCAGGTTGGCCAAACGGTTGTTGATAGTGGATGACAGTCGCGTCTCGCGCATGATCATCAAAAGCAAGGTCGCATCTTTGGGCGTGGATTGGGAGCTGCAGGAGGCCGTGTCGGGCGACGCCGCGCTGGAGCAGGCACAGCACTGGCAGCCCGATTTCGTCACCATGGACGTGAACATGCCCGGCCTCAACGGTTTCGACGCTGCAGAGCGTCTGCGCGCGCTGCTGCCCCAAGTGTGCGTGGTGCTGCTCACGGCCAACGTACAGGAAAGCAGCCGCGAACGCGCCGATCTGCTGGGCATCCATTTTGTGCCCAAGCCCGTGACCGAAACCGCCATCGAACAGGTGGTGCGGCATTTCCGGGCGGCGGCATGAAGCTGAGCGAACTCGAACACGATGCCTTGGTCGAGGTCTTCAACCTCGGCGTCGGGCAAGCGGCCAGCGCCCTGAGCCAGTTGGCCGGCGAGCCGGTGCGGCTGACGGTGCCCAAAGTGGAGCTGCTGAACAAGCAAGCGGTGCTGGATCAGTTTAGCGGCCTCGTCGAGCAGCGCATCAGCGCCGTGCGCCAGACTTTCGAGGGTGCGCTGTGCACCGAAGCCCTGCTCATGTTCCCGGCAGCGCAGAGCCTGCGCCTGGTGCAGATCATGGTCGGAGAAAACCTGCCGCTCGAAGACTTGGGCGAAATGGAGCAGGAGGCCTTGGCGGAAATCGGCAACATCTTGCTTAACTCGGTGTTGGCCTGCGTCTCGGATCAGCTCGAACTGGCGCTCGAGGGTTCTTTGCCCGAGGTCGAGCTGGGGGCGGTCTCGGAGGTGTTGCTGGCCGCGCACGACATCGGGCAGCCGCTGCTGAGCCTGCAGGTGCGCTTTGAAGTCGCTTCTAGGCGCATCGAAGGCTACTTGGTGTTTGTGCTCGATGTCTGTTCGGCAGCAATGCTCAAGAGCAAATTGGCCGCGCTGATCGAGCGCTTGCAAAGCGAAGCATGAGCCACCACGCGGCGCCTTCTACCTTGGGCCTCGAGTGGGTCTTGGGCAACGTGCAGTTGGGCGTGCTGGTGCTCGACAGCGCGCTGCAGGTGCGTTTTGCCAACCCTTGGCTGCTGCGTCGCGCGCGCCTGCAAGCCCAGGGGGTGCTGGGGCGGGCGCTGTACGAAATCTTTCCGGGCCTGCGTGGCGGCCAGTTCGAGGCGCGCTTGCGGCACTGCCTAGACACCGGTTTCTCGGCCCTGCTGTCCGAGACCCTGAACCCGACCGAGCTGCCCCTGTACGCCACCACAGGCCCGGCGACCCCCGATAAGCGGCTCAAGCAATCGATTCAGATCATGCCCATGCCCGCCGAGGTGGCGCAGGCCGTGGGCGAACGCTTGGTTTTGATCCAGATCAGCGACGTGACGCCGGCGGTGGCGCGCGAACGCCTGCTCAAGCAGCAGGCCGAGCGCATGCACGCCATGGCGCACGTCGATGCGCTCACCGACATCGGCAACCGGCGCCATTTCGACCTCACCTACGCTCGCGAGTGGCGCCAAGCCCTGCGCGCGTGCAGACCGCTGGCGCTGGTGCTGTTCGACGTCGATCATTTCAAGCGCTACAACGACCTCTACGGCCACGTGCAGGGCGATGCCTGCCTGAAGGCCGTGGCGGGTGTGATCGAGTCCTTGGCCAACCGCCCGCGCGACGTGGTGTGCCGCTACGGTGGCGAAGAAATCGCCATGCTGTTGCCCGAAACCGATTTGCACGGGGCGCTGCAGCAGGCGCAGCTGGTGCTCGACCGGGTGCGCGAGCGCGGCTTTGAACATATGGGCGGCGAGCGTGGTGTGCTCACCCTGAGCGCCGGCGTGGCGTGCGAACTGCCCGAGCCCGGCCTGGCCGCCGACACCTTGTTGCTGATGGCCGACCGGGCACTGTACCAAGCCAAAAAACAGGGGCGCGACCGGGTTTCGACCTTGCAGCAAGCGGATACGCTTTAAGATCCAAGCCGCGCCGCTTGGGCGCTCGTTCACCCCGATGCAAGCACCAAATTCCAATACCTTCCGCGCCGCGCTGGGGCGTTTTGCCACCGGCGTGACGATCGTCACCACCCGCTCCAGCACCGGCCAGCCGCTGGGGCTGACGGTGAACTCCTTCAACTCGGTGTCGCTGCAGCCGCCGCTGGTGCTCTGGAGCCTGGGGCTGCGTTCTGGTGCCTTGCCAGTGTTTATGCAAGCCCAGCACTACGCCATCCATGTGCTGAGCGCGCAGCAGCGCGATTTGGCGTTGCGTTTCGCGGCGCAGGGGGTGGATCGCTGGCAGGGGGTGGAGTTTGCTTCGGGTGTGGGTGGCGTGCCCTTGTTGCCCGGGGTGGTGGCCAGCTTTGAATGCCGCAGTCGCAGCCGCCACGAAGAGGGCGACCACGTGATTTTCGTGGGCGAAGTCGAGCGCTGCCAGCACCGCCTCGAGGTGCGCCCCCTGCTCTACCACGGCGGGCGGTTTTACACCGAGCACCCGCTGTAGCGCGCCACCCGGGCGGCGGTCATGGCCACGTCGGCGCTGGCGAGCAAAAAAAAGCCAGCTCGAGGCTGGCTGGGTGCTTGCGCTGCGGGGGTGCTCTTGATGGCACCCTGGTGCGAACCGCTTGATGCGCTGGACTGGAGTTGTGGCTTGAAATTGTGATGTGTACGACGCGTCTCTTCTGCCCTTTGTTGCCCGCAGCTTTGGTTTCTGCGTGCAACGAACCGGTTGATTCTATGCGTGTGCACTACGCTTGTGCATAGGGACTTACCCGGGGCGGGCGTCCACATCCGGGTCGTCGTCGCGCAGCGCAAACTCGCCCCGCAACCAAGCTTGACGGATCGCCTCGGCCTCGGCCCAGCGCCGCTGCGGCACCATGACGCGCGCTGGAATCGCCTGCGCCAGCAGGGAATAGGTCTGCGCCATCTGGTCGTCGGCCACCATGGTGGGCACGCCGCAGGCTTGCAGCCGGCCTTGCAGCAGCCACGCCTCGGTGGCCACGGCAAAGGTGGTGAGGGTTTGCCAGTCGCCTTGTTCGGGGTCGTAGGGGCTGTTGTCGGGCATGGGGCGCTGCTGGGGTTAGGGTGGATTGTGCGCTAGCATGGCGGCCATGATATCTGCCCCCCCAAGCGATGCCTTCGACTACCTGATCGTGGGAGGCGGTTCGGCTGGCTGCGTGCTGGCCGCGCGCCTGAGCGAAGATCCGGAGGTGACGGTGGCGCTGCTGGAGGCCGGCGGCGAGGGCCGCGACTTGCCCATCCGCCTGCCCGCCGGGGTGGTGGCGATGCTGCCTGCGCGCCCCTGCAAATACCACAACTGGGCTTTCGAGACCGTGCCCCAGCCGGGCTTGCTCGGGCGCTGCGGCTACCAGCCGCGCGGCAAGGCGCTCGGCGGCTCGTCGGCCATCAACGCCATGCTGTATGCACGCGGCCACCGCAGCGATTACGACGACTGGGCCGCAGCCGGGGCAGCGGGTTGGTCGCATGCCGAGGTGCTGCCGTTTTTTATGCGCAGCGAGCACAACCAGCGCGGCCCCAACGGCTGGCGCGGCGTCGGCGGACCGTTGCATGTGGCCGATCAGGTCAGTCCGCGGCCGATCACGCACGCATTTGTCGAGGCCTGCGCGCAGCACGGCATTGCGCCCAACCCGGACTACAACGGCGAGCGGCAGGATGGGGCTTTCTTGTTTCAGGTCACGCAGTTCCACGACGCGGCCCGGCGCGGCCAGCGCTGCTCGGCGGCGGCGGCCTTTGTGCACCCGGTGTTGCAGCGCCCCAACCTGACGCTGCTCACCCGCACCCACGCCACCCGCGTGCTGTTCGAGGGCCGGCGCGCCGTGGGGGTGCAGGCGCGCCAGCGCGGCCGCAGTTTGAGCCTGCGCGCGCGGCGCGAGGTGGTTTTGTGTGCCGGCGCCTTGCAAACGCCGCAGTTGCTGCTGCTCTCGGGCGTCGGGCCGGCTGAGGAATTGCAGCGGCACGGCATCCCGCTGCTGCACCGCCTGCCCGGGGTCGGGCAGAACCTGCAAGACCACTTGGACTTGACGCTCTCGTACCGCAGCGACCGCACCGATCTGTTCGGCATTGGCCTAGGGGCCGCATGGCAGCACTGGAAGGCATGGCGGCAGTGGCGGCGCGACGGCAGCGGGCCGCTGAGTTCGCCCGGCGCCGAGGGCGGCGCCTTCTGGCGCTCGCAGCCCGAGCTGGATCGCCCCGATCTGCAGCTGCACTTTTGCGTCGGCATCGTGGACGATCACGCGCGCAAGCTGCACTGGGGCTACGGCTTTAGCTGCCACGTCTGCGTGCTGCGGCCCCATTCGCGCGGCCGGGTGGGGCTGCACAGCGCCGACCCGCTGGCCGCGCCGCTGATCGACCCGGCCTACCTGTCCGATGCGCGCGACCTGCAACTGCTGGTGCAAGGCGCGCAACAGATGCGCGAGATTTTGCTGCGCAGCCCCTTGCAGCCGTGGCGCGGTACGCCGCTGTTTGACGAGCAGTTGCAGGGCCAAGCGGCGTGGGAGCAGCTGGTGCGCAGCCGTGCCGACACCATCTACCACCCGGTGGGCACCTGCCGCATGGGGGCCGACGAGGGTGCCGTGGTGGATGCGCAGCTGCGCGTGCACGGCCTGGTGGGGTTGCGCGTGGCCGATGCCTCGATCATGCCCACGCTCATCGGCGGCAACACCAACGCGCCCTCGATCATGATCGGCGAGCGCGCGGCGGCGTGGCTGCGGGCAGAGCGCGGTGCCTGAGCGATGGGTCCCCGGCCACCGACAAAATGCGCAAAATACGGGCACGAAATCAAATCTATTTGACATATCGCAAACCGGATTCCTGCGCTTTTGGCTAGCATACGCTCCCTGAGCCCGCTCATGGGGGCTCGGATTCGACCCATGGAGACACTTTGATGACCGCCCCTACCCGCCGCCGCATCTGGGCCCAACTGTTGCTCACCATCGCCGTGGCCTTGATGCTGGTCTGGACGGCGGTGATCGTCTGGCAGGGCCATGTGGCGCGCCAAGCGGCGATCGAGCAGGCGCGGGTGTTCACCGCCAGCCTGCACGACGCCACCATGGCCGGCCTGACCAGCATGATGATGACCGGCACCATCGACCAGCGCCATCTGTTCCTCGAGCAGCTCAACGCGCTCGGCAGCATCGAGGACGTGCGGGTGGTGCGCGGGCCCGGGGTGGCGGCGACTTTCGGCCCCGGCACCGACGCCGACCTGCGCCCCGACGCTGCCGAGCAGTGGGTGATCGAGACCGGGCAGGAGTACGCCGAGGTGCTGCAAGACGAACGCGGCGAATTTCTGCGCGTGATCCGGCCCACGCTCAACTCCACCAACTACTTGGGCAAAAACTGCATGACCTGCCACGCCGTGCCCGAAAACGCGGTGCTGGGCACGGTGAGCATGCGCGTGCCGCTGGCCGAAGTGAACCAGCAAATGGACACCCAGCGCTGGCAATCGATCCTGCTGGCGCTGCTGACCAGCATCCCGGTGCTGCTGCTGATCTACCCGTTCATCAACCACATGGTGACCAAGCCGCTGCGCCGTTCGGTCGCTTTGGCGCAAGACATCGCTGGCGGCGATCTGTCGCAAGAGGTGGTGGTGGACTCGCGCAACGAAATCGGCCTGCTGCAGACGGGTTTGCGCGACATGACGCTGAGCCTGCGCAAGCTGGTCGGGCGCGTGCAAGCGGGCACCGATTCGATCCTCGCGGCTTCCGGCGACATCGCCAGCGGCAACAACGACCTGTCGCAGCGCACCGCCTTGCAGGCCGACTCGACCGAGCAGATCGTGGGCGCGCTGGAGCAGCTGGCCGAGGTGGTGGGCCAAAACGCGGCGCACGCGCGCTCGGCCGATGCGCTGGCGCAGTCGGCCTCGGCGGTGGTCGGGCGCGGCGGCGAGTCGGTGCGGCAGGTGGTGCAGACCATGGAGGCGATCGAGGCCTCTTCGCGCAAGGTCGCCGACATCATCGCCGTGATCGACACCATTGCCTTTCAAACCAACATCCTGGCGCTCAACGCCGCAGTCGAGGCGGCGCGTGCGGGCGAACAGGGGCGTGGCTTTGCGGTGGTGGCCGCCGAGGTGCGCGCGCTGGCGCAGCGTTCGGCGCAGGCGGCGCGCGAGATCAAGGCGCTGATCGACGCCTCGGTGCAGCAGACGTCGGCCGGCACCGCGCAGGTGCACCGCGCCGGGCAGGACATGGCCGAGGTGGTGCGCTCGATCCAGGCGGTGACGCAGCTGATCAGCGACATGGCCTCTGCCGGCGCGCAGCAGGCGCAGGGCATCGAGGGCGTCAAGCGCTCGGTGTCCGAGATCAGCGACGTGACGCAGCAAAACGCGGCGCTGGTCGAGCAGGCGGCGGCGGCGGCCAGTTCCTTGCGGGAGCAAGCGGCCGAACTCGATCAGCTGGTGGCCACCTTCAAGCGCTGAGGAGGGGCTGAGGGGCTTTTTTGCCGCTGCTTGGCTGCTGCTTGGCTGCTGCTTGGCTGCTGCTTGGCTGCTGCTTGGTGCTGTCTAGCCGCGCCAGAAAAACAGCGCGCTCATCACCAGCCCGGTGCACACCACCACTGCGCGCACGGTGCGCATAGACAAGCGCCGGGCGTGGCGCGCCCCCACATAGCCGCCCAAGGTGGCGGTGGCCATCATCAGCAGCGCCGGGCCCCAAGCGATCACGCCGGCCAGCACGAAGGTGAGCACCGACAGCAGCGACAGCACCAGCGAGTTGAGGTTTTTGAGCGCGTTGGCGCTGTGCAGGTTTTTTTCGCCGCTGGCGCTGTAGAGCGCCATGAGCAAGATGCCCAGCCCGCCGTTGAAATAGCCGCCGTAGGTGGCCACCGCCAGCAGCCCGGGGTTGCGCCAGCGCGGCTCTGCACTGGCCGACGCCGCAACTAGGTGGCGCGCCAACCAGGGGCCAAGCAGAAACAGCGCGGTGGCAAAGAGCAGCAACCACGGGATCAGGCCGCGAAACACCTCGGCCGGGGTGACCAGCAGCAGCAGCGCCCCCAACACGCCGCCGGCGGCCGAGAGCAGGGTTTCGCGCAGCAGCCGCCGGCGCGGCAGTTGCGCCAGCTCGGCCCTGAAGCCCAGCGTGCTGCCCAAATAGCCCGGGCTCACGGCCAGGGCGCTGGTGGCGTTGGCCACGATCGGCGGCAGCCCGGCCACCAGCAGCGCCGGCAGGGTCAAAAAACTGCCGCCGCCGGCGATGGCGTTGAGTGCGCCAGCGGCAAAACCGGCGCCGGCGAGCAACAGGGCGATGCTGAGGGTGTCCATGGGTTGATTGTGCCTAGCGCTGCCTGCGAGCTCAGCCTCTCAGCCAAAGCGGCCTAGGCGAGGGCCGCTGGCTGGTGATGCGGATTGTGGCAGGGGCGGTGCTGGGGCGGTGAGTGCGGTTTAAGGCAGCGGCTCGACCGCAACCGGTACCCGCGCGGCCAGCGCGCACATCAGCTCGTAGCCCAAGGTGCCGGCGGCGTGCGCCACCTCGTCGATCGGCAGCAGCGCGCCGCAGCGGCTGCGGCCCCAGAGCGTGACTTCATCGCCCGCGTGGCACGGTCCCAGCTGCGCCTCGACCGGGCCCAGATCGACCGCCAGCATGTCCATGCTCACGCGCCCGACCAAGCGCGTGCGCACGCCGCGCACCAGCACCGGGCCGCCTTGGGCGTTGCTGCCGGGCGCATGACGCGGGTAGCCGTCGGCGTAGCCGCAGGCCACGATGCCGATGCGCATGGCGCCGGGGGCGGTGTAGGCGGAGCCGTAGCCCACGGTTTCGCCGGCGGCCAGCGCTTGCACGGCGATCAGCTGGCTGGCCAGCGTCATGGCGGGTTCCAGCGCCCAGTGTTCGGCGCTGTGGGCGGGGAAGTCGGGCGAGCTGCCATAGAGCGCGATGCCGGGCCGGGTCCAGTCGGCGGCCAGCGGCTGTGCCTCGGGGCCGCTGCCCAGCCGCAGTGCCAGCCCGTGGCGCAGCAGGGCGGCGCTGTTGCACAGGCTGCGCTCGCCGGGCAGGTCGTGGCTGGCGCGCACAAAGGCCTCGAGCTGGTGCTGCACGCCCATCTGGCCGGCGCGCTGGCCGTCGGCGTCGCTGAAGTGCGTCATCAGACTGATTTCTTCGACCTGGGGCAGGTGGCTCAGGCGCGTGTAGGCGGCGCGAAAGGCCTCGGGGCGCAGGCCGAGCCGGTTCATGCCCGAGTTCATTTTTAGGAACACGCGCTGCGGTGTTTCGCACTTGTGCGCCGCCAGCCAGTCGATCTGCTCGCTGCGGTGCACCACGTGCCACAGCTGCAGCCGCGAGCAGGTTTCGAGGTCGCGGGGCTCAAAGGCGCCCTCGAGCAACAAAATGGGGCCGCGCCAGCCCAAGGCGCGCAGCCGCTCGGCCTCACCCAGGTCCAGCAGCGCCAAGCCGTCGGCGGCGCGCAGCGCGTCAAACACGCGCTCGATGCCGTGGCCGTAGGCGTTGGCCTTGAGCACCGCCCACACCCGGGCCGAGCCACCGGCGCGGCGGCAGCGTTGTAGGTTGTGCTGCAGCGCAGGCAGGTGGATGGTGGCGAGGATGGGGCGCGGCATGGTGGGGCTGCAATCAGGCCATAGAGGCTTCGGAGGCCTCGGTGGTTTCGGCGGCGGCGCTGAGGGCCTCGTCGAGCGCCTCGACCCAATGCCGCACCGGCGTCTGGGTGCCGCTTTGCAGGTGCGTGATGCAGCCGATGTTGGCCGACACGATCTGGTCGGCCCCCAGCTCGCCCAAGTGCCCGAGCTTGCGCTCGCGCAACTGGCCCGACAAAGCGGCTTGCAGCACCGAATAGGTGCCGGCTGAGCCGCAGCACAGGTGCGCCTCGGTGCGCGCCGTGTGCACCTCAAAGCCGAGTGCGCGCAAGCCCTGCTCGACGCCGCCGCGCAGTTGCTGCCCGTGCTGCAGGGTGCAGGGCGGGTGGTAGGCCAGCTTGGGGCGTGGCCGGGCCGCGGCGTGGGCCAGTTTGCGTTGCAGCGCCGGCACCAGATCGGGCAGCAGTTCGCTCAGGTCGCGCGCCAGGGCGCTCACCCGCTGCGCCTTGGCGGCGTAGGCCGGGTCGTGGCGCAGTTGGTGGCCGTAGTCTTTAAGCAGCACGCCGCAGCCCGAGGCGTTGCTGACGATGGCCTCCACCGGTTGCGTGCTGTCGGGGCGCACGTAGGGCCACCAGGCGTCGATGTTGGCGCGCATGTGGACCAAGGCACCGCTGTGGTCATCTAGGTGCAGCCGCAGCGCGCCGCAGCAGCCGCCTGCGGGCAGGCGCAGCACCTGCACCCCGGCGGCGTCGAGGACGCGCGCGCTGGCGTGGTTGATGCTGGGCAGCATGGCCGGCTGCACGCAGCCTTCGGGCAGCAGCACGCGGCGCGGATGCGCCCGCTGTGGCCACGCACCTGCGGGCAGGCGCTGCGGCACCTTGGCGCGCAGCGCCGCCGGCAACAGGGGGCGCATGGCTTGGCCTAGGCGCATGGCCGGGGCAAACCAGCGCGACGTCAGCCCCTCTTTGAGCAGCCAGCGCAGAGCGCGCTGGGGGCTGCTGCGCGGCACCTGCGCGGCCACCACCTTGCGCCCGACGTCGAGCAGCTTACCGTATTCGACCCCGCTCGGGCAGGTGCTTTCGCAGTTGCGGCAGGTCAGGCAGCGGTCTAGGTGCTGCTGCGTGCGCTCGGTTGGGGTTTCGCCTTCGAGCACCTGCTTGATGAGGTAGATGCGGCCGCGTGGGCCGTCGAGCTCGTCGCCCAGCAGCTGGTAGGTGGGGCAGGTGGCGGTGCAAAAGCCGCAGTGCACGCATTTGCGCAAGATCTCCTGCGCCGTCAGACCGTCGGGGGTGCCCTGGTAGGGCGGGGCGAGTTGGGTTTGCATCGCGGGCGGGGCGGGCTAAAAGAGGGATGAACAGAGATGAACAGGCGCTATCGGCGCTCAAGGGGCGAACAAGGGGGTGGTTACAAACCCCAGCCCCACCGGCCGGGGTTGAGCAGGCCGTCCGGGTCGAATTCGGCCTTGAGGCGCTGGTGGATGGCTTGCAAGGCCGGGGCCGGGGGGGTGAGGCGCATGGCCGCCTGTGTGGCAGTGGCATTGTGGTCGGCGTCAGCCACCGCTGCGCTTTGTGGGCTGCGCCACAGGGTGGCGTGGCCACCTTGGGCCTGTGCCCAGGCGCGCAAGGGGGCGGCCTGGTTCAGCGGGGCCCAGACCCAGCGCAGCCCGCCGTGCCACTCGATCAGGGTTGGCCAAGGGGCATCCAGTGTGGCGCTGGTGGGGGCCACGCTCAGGCGCCACAGGGCGGCGTCGGGCGCGGGGGGTTGGGTGAAAAAAGGCAAAGTCTGCTCGCGGCAGGCCTGCCAGTCGGCGGCGCAGGCGGTGGCGTCGAGCCGCTCACCGCGGGCCGCGGTCAGCATCTGTGGACAGGCCGCGGCCACCGCGGCTGCGGCGCCGCGCAGGCGCACGTAGAGGTGTTCGGGGGCGTGTGCGGCGCTGAGGTCGCGCACCCAGCAGCTGGCGTTGAGCGGCAGCGGCAGGGCGCGCCAGCGCGCCAGTTGCTCGAGCGCGGCCGCCTGGGGCAGATCGAAGCGCAAGGTGGCCTCGGCCGGTGGCAGCGGCAGCACCTTAAGCGAGGCCTGGGCCAGCACCCCCAAGCTGCCCCAGCTGCCCGCGAGCACGCGGCTGAGGTCGTAGCCGGCCACGTTTTTCATGACCTGACCGCCAAACTCGAGGTATTGGCCGCGCCCGTTGAGCACATGCACCCCGAGCACGAAGTCGCGCAGAGCCCCGGCGCTGGCGCGCGCCGGGCCGCTCAAACCAGCCGCCACGGCACCGCCGAGCGTGGCCCCAGGGCCGAAATGCGGCGGCTCAAAGGCCAGATGCTGGCCCTGCGTGGCCAACAGCGCTTCGATCTCGGCCAGCGGCGTGCCGGCGCGCGCCGTAACCACCAGCTCCGAGGGTTCGTAGGCCACGATGCCACGGTGCGCGCCGGTGTGCAGCGCGAGCGCATCGGGCGCCGGGGGCGGGCACAAAAAAGCCTTGCTGCCGCCGCCGACGGGATGCACAGGTCGGCCATCTAGGCGCGCCGCCTGCAGGATTTCAATCCAACTTTGGAGCGCGGGGGCCAAGGCGCTGGCAGCGGTCTCTGGAGGGGCTTGCATGGGCGCAATGGTAACGAGCTGAAAGGCTGGTGGCGTGATTTTTTTTAACGCCCGGCATCAGTCCCAGTACAGCGGTGCGGGCTGGCCGGGGGTGTCGACGCGGCGCGCAAACACCGCCCCCGATTGGGGATAGCGCTCAAGCTCGGCGGCACCGCGGCCCGAACGCATGGAGGTTACAAACAGGGTGCAACCGTCTTCTCCACCCAGGCACACGCCGGTGGGATACAGGGCCGGCACGTGCAGGTCGAGCACGGTGCGCCCGTTGCCGTCTAGGCGCCGCACCCGGCCGGAAGCGATTAGGGTCACCCAATGGTGGCCGGTTTGATCGAGGGTGCCGCTGCGGGGCAGGCCCTCGAAGGGCGCGGTATTGGGGCTGGGCGGGGCGCTTGATGCGTCCGGTGGCATCGCAAAGCGCGTCAGCGGCATCGGGGCGCTGAGTTCGGGCGGCCAGCGGCCGGGCTGCGACAACGCCGCTTGCACCACTTCACCGCGGCGGGGGTTGCACCAGGTCACGCTGCGGCCATCTGGGGCCCAGCACAAGCCGAGGCCGTCGCCCACTTGGTGCCGAATCGGCTCCAACGGCGGCGGATTGGAGCTGCGCGCGCGCAGGCAGTACAGGGTGCTGGAGTGCGCCGCGCGATGGGTGGCGTCGCGGGTTTGCGCCACCAGCCACAGGCGGCCCCAGGGGTCGCAGGTGCCAGCGCGCCACAAGGCCTCGGCACCGACCGAAGGCAGCACAGCCAGCAAAGTGGGGATGTCGAGCCAAGAGTGGGCGTGGTAGACGCCATCGGCCAGCAGCAGCAGAAAGCCGCCACTGCGGCAAGGCGTCAGGCCGCTGATCCGGTTGGCAAAGCCCCAGTGCTCTGCGCGGCCGCTGGGCACGTGCAGCCGCCAGGCGCGCTTGAGCGGCGGGTCGATCCAGTACAGGCGCTCCTCGCGGGCGCTCCAGAAAGGCGCTTCGCCCGCGGCGCACAGCACATCGCTCACCACTTGCCAGTCGGTGCCGCTGGTGTCGGCCATGCTTTGCATCCTTTCCCTTGTTTGAGCTACGGGCTACACTAGCCCCATGTTGTGGGTCAAAGCCTTTCATATTATCTTCGTAGCCAGTTGGTTTGCGGGCCTTTTTTATTTGCCGCGCATTTTTGTCAACTTGGCGCTCGTTGAGCCCGACAGCGTGGCCGAGCGCGATCGCCTGCTGCTGATGGCGCGCAAGCTGCTGCGCTTCATGACACTGCTGGCGCTGCCGGCCTTGGGGTTGGGGCTGTGGTTGTGGGTCGGGTATGGCATAGGTTGGGGTCCGGGCAACGGTTGGATGCACGCCAAATTGCTGGTGGTGGTCGTGCTGTTGGCCTACCATGGCTATTGTGCCCAGCTGCTGCGCGATTTCGAGGCGGGCCGCAACCGCCGCAGCCACGTCTGGTACCGCTGGTTCAACGAAGCGCCGGTGCTGTTGCTGGTGGCGGGCGTGTTGCTGGTGGTGCTCAAGCCTTTTTGAAGCCGGTGGCACAAGCGCCTGCTGCTTTGGTTTGCCCAACGGCCTGACCCAACGCGCCCGATGAACACCCTCGGCTCCCTGTCGTCGGCCTCTAGGCCCTACCCGTTGGCGCTGGTGTTGGTGCTGCTGTACGCGGCGCTGGTGGTTTACGCCAGCCTCTACCCATTCAGTGGCTGGCGCTACCAGGGGGTGGCGCTGTGGGCGTTTTTGTTTGCCCCTTGGCCGGCCCACTGGACGGGTTTTGATGTGGCTGCCAACCTGCTGGCCTACGTGCCGCTGGGGCTTTTGCTGACCCTGGCCGTTGCGCGCAGCGGCAGCGCGCGCCTGGCGGCCAGCGTGGGCTTGCTGCTGCCGTGCCTGTTGTCGCTGGCACTCGAGAGTGCCCAAGGGCTGCTGGTGCAGCACCGGGTGCCTTCGCAAGTGGATTGGATCCTGAACACGGTGGGTGCGGCCTTGGGGGTGGGGCTGGCGCTGTGGCTGTTGCGTTCGCGCTGGCCGGCGCGCTGGAACGCCTTTCGCCAGACCGGACTGATGCCGCAGAACCACGGTGCGCCGGCGCTGTTGGCGCTGTGGCCGCTGGCCTTGGTCTACCCGACTTCGGTGCCCTTTGGTCTGGGTCAGGTCTGGTACCGGCTCGAGGGCACGCTTTACGCGTGGGCCGAGGGCAGTTTTTTGCAACCTTGGCTGCCTGTGCCTTTGCCCGAGCCGCCCCTGAGCCCGCTCACCGAGGCGATTGTGGTGGCCTTGTGCGTCTGGGCGCCGCTGCTGCTGGGCTATGCGGTGCTGCGCCGGGTTGGGCAGCGTTTGCTGTTTATGCTGCTGGCGCTGGCGCTGGTGCTGGGGGCGTTGTTGCTGTCTGCCAGCCTGACGTGGGGGCCAGCGCACGCCTGGGCCTGGCTCACGCCGTCGGCGTCTTTGGGGTTGAGTTTTGCTGTGGCGCTGGCGTTTTTGAGCCTGGCTTTGGGACACCGGGCTGCGGCCGTTTTGTCGCTGCTGGCCTGGGTGTTGGCGCTGACCTTGCTCAACCGCGCGCCCGCTGAGCCGTATTTCGCCCAGTCGCTGCAGCTGTGGGAGTGGGGCCGCTTCATCCAGTTGCACGGCCTGACGCAGTGGCTGGGGGCGCTGTGGCCCTTTGCCGCGCTGTGGGTGGGCTTGCGGCTGGCCTTGCGGGCCGCGCCAAGGCAGGTCTACAATCGCCGCGCATGAACCCCGCCACACCCGCGCCAAGCTATTATGAGCGCCATATTTTCTTTTGCCTCAACCAGCGCGACAACGGCCAAGCCTGCTGCGCCGCGCTCGGCGCCCAGCAAGCCTTTGACCACTGCAAGGCGCGCGTCAAGGCCTTGGGCCTAGACGGCCCGGGCCGGGTGCGGGTCAACAAGGCCGGTTGCCTAGACCGCTGCGCCGGCGGGCCGGTGGCGGTGGTCTATCCGCAAGGCACGTGGTACACCTACCTAGACCGCGCCGATCTGGATGAGATCATCGACTCGCATCTGTGCGACGGCGTGCCGGTGCAGCGCCTGTTGCTCGATCCCGAGGTCGGGCGCTGAGAAGCCCAGCGCTGCAGCCCGCATGAACGCGCACACCCAGACCCGTCTGCTCCCGGGCCCGCAAGGGGCGCTGGAGGTGGCGATCGACGAGCCGGCGCAGCCCCGTTCCGGTGGCGGACTCGCGCTGATCGCGCACCCACACCCGCTGTTTGGCGGCACGCTGCACAACAAAGTGGTGCAGACGCTGGCGCGGGCGCACGTGCAGCAGGGCTGGCGGGTGTTGCGCTTCAATTTTCGCGGTGTTGGGGCCAGCGCCGGTGTCCACGACCACGGCGTGGGCGAGACCGACGACCTGCTGGCGCTGCTGCAACTCGAGGCCGCGCACGGGCCGCTGGCGTTGGCCGGCTTTTCTTTTGGCGCCTACGTGGTGCTGCGCGCGCTCGAGCGCTTGCCGGCGCAGCGCTTGCCGCAATCGGTGCTGCTGGTGGGGGCGGCGGCCAGCCGCTTCGAGCTGCCCGTGCTGGCGGCTGAACTTCACGAGCGCACGGCGCTCATACACGGCGAGACCGATGACACGGTGCCCTTGGCCGCCGTGCTCGACTGGGCGCGGCCGCAAAGCCTGCCGGTCACCGTGGTGCCCGGGGTCGAGCATTTTTTTCACGGCCGCCTCGGCTTGCTCAAAGCGCTGACGCTGCGGCATTTGCGCGCCTGCGAGCCAGCGTCCTTCAAGCCCTGAGGCGCGTCGCGGCCACAACCTCACTGCCGGCGCCCCTAGTCCATCCACCGATCCGACCCTTCGCACACCGCCTCACCATGACGCTGCCCCACCTGAATCGTGTATCCTTTTTCGTCCTGCTGTGCGTGGGCTGGCTGCTGGGCGCGGCCAGCCCGGCTTGGGCCAGCAGCCCGCAGCCGCCCGAAATCGCGGCGCGCGCGTTTGTGCTGCTCGACGCCACCAGCGGCCAGATGTTGGCCGAGCGCGAGGCCGACCGCGAGGTCGAGCCGGCCTCGCTGACCAAGCTGATGAGCGCCTACTTGGTGTTCGAGGCGCTGCGCGCCGGCCGCATCGAGCGCACGCAAACGCTGACGGTGAGCGAGCGCGCCTGGCGCATGCCGGGCTCGCGCCTGTTTGCCCCCCAAGGCGCGCAAGTGCCGGTGGATGCCTTGCTCAAGGGCATGATCGTGCTCTCGGCCAACGACGCCACCGTCGCCTTGGCCGAGGGCGTGGCGGGTTCGGTGGAGCGCTTTGTCGAGCGCATGAACCAGCAGGCGCAGGCGCTGGGCCTGACGCGCACGCGCTTTGTCAACCCCGAGGGCATGAGCGCCCCCGGCCACCGCAGCACGGCGCGCGACCTGGCGCAGCTGGCGGCGCGCCTGAGCCGCGACTTCCCCGAATTCATGGCCTACTTTGCCATCCAGCGCTACCACTACCCTGGCGCGCCGGCGGTCAACGTCAGCAACCGCAACCTGCTGCTGCTGCGCGACCCCACCGTCGATGGCATGAAAACTGGCCACACCGAGGCCGCGGGTTACGGCATCGTGGCCAGCGCGCAGCGCCCCTTTGCCGCGCTCGGCCCCGGGGCCGCTGGGCAACGCCGGCTGATCGCCGTGGTGCTGGGGGCCAGCAGCGAAAACGCCCGCGCCGCGCAGAGCCAGACCCTGCTCAACTGGGGCTATGCGGCCTTTGAGGCGGTGCGCCTGTTTGCGCCCGGCCAAGTGGTGTCGCAGCCGCCGGTGTGGCAGGGCCGCGCTTCCACGGTGCCGCTCGGGCGCCTTGAGGGCGTGGTGGTCACGGTGCCGGCCGGGCAAGCGGCGGGTTTGCGCACCGAGGTGCTGCGGCCCGAGCCGCTGCTGGCGCCGCTGCTCAAGGACCAGCCGCTGGGCACGCTGCGGGTGCGCAACGCCCGTGGCGACGTGGTGGCCGAAGTGCCGCTGTTCGTGCTCGAGGCGGTGCCGCAAGCCGGCCTGCTGGGGCGCTTCTGGGGCGCGCTGCGGCTCTGGATCCAGTAGCCGAGCAGCGCACTCGGGTACGCGCTGGTCAAGCGCCGCGATTCGTGCCAGACTGAGGTCGGACACGTGGCAGCGCTCGAGGCGGGATCGGCCTTGGTGGCTGGGCGCGTGTGGAGCCCACAACCCCAAGGAGCAAGCATGACTGCCATGATGAAAGCCGCCATCTTCGTCGAACCCGGCCGCATCGAGCTGGCCGACAAACCCATCCCCGCGGTGGGGCCCAACGATGCCTTGGTGCGCATCACCACCACCACCATCTGCGGCACCGACGTGCACATCCTCAAAGGCGAGTACCCGGTCGCCAAGGGGCTCACGGTGGGTCACGAGCCGGTCGGCGTGATCGAAAAACTCGGTTCGGCCGTGATCGGCTACCAAGAGGGCCAGCGCGTGATCGCCGGCGCCATCTGCCCCAACTTCAACTCCTACGCCGCCCAAGACGGAGCGCCGTCGCAAGACGGCAGCTACTTGGTGCCGTCGGGGCGCTGCGGCTGCCACGGCTACAAGGCCACCGCCGGCTGGCGCTTTGGCAACCTGATCGACGGCACCCAAGCCGAGTACGTGCTGGTGCCCGACGCCCAAGCCAACCTGGCCCCGGTGCCCGAGGGCCTGAGCGACGAGCAGGTGCTGATGTGCCCCGACATCATGTCCACCGGCTTCAAGGGGGCCGAGAACGCCAACATCAAAATCGGCGACACCGTGGTCGTGTTCGCCCAAGGCCCGATCGGCCTGTGCGCCACCGCCGGGGCGCGTTTGTTGGGGGCCAGCACCATCATCGGCGTCGATGGCAACGAGCACCGGCTGGCGATCGCGCGCCAGCTGGGGGCCGACATCACGCTCAACTTCAAGCAGTGCGACGTGGTGGCCGAGGTCATGCGCCTGACCGGCGGCAAGGGCGCCGACTCCTCGATCGAAGCGCTGGGCCTGCAATCGACCTTCGAGGCCGCGCTGCGCGTGCTCAAACCCGGCGGCACGCTCTCGAGCCTGGGGGTGTACTCCGAAGACCTGAAGATTCCGCTCTCGGCCTTTGCCGCTGGGCTGGGGGACCACCGCATCGTCACCGCGCTGTGCCCGGGCGGCAAGGAGCGCATGCGCCGGCTGATGAACGTGGTCGCCAGCGGACGCCTCGATCTGGGCCTGCTGGTGACGCACCACTACCGGCTCGACGACATCGTCGCCGCCTACGACTTGTTTGCCAACCAGCGCGACGGCGTGCTCAAGGTGGCGATCAAACCCTGAGAGGCTGCGCAGAGCGGGCCGCTTTTGATGCGCTGCAACAACGGTCGCGGATTTTCGTTATAGTGCGGCACGGAACTTGGGGCGGCTGCGCGGCCTCCTAGGTTGTGCTCATTATTTTGAAAGCTCTGCGTGAAACTACTGCTTTGGGTCGTGACCCTTCTCGTTCTGGCTCTCTGGACCGGCACCATCTGGGTCTTAACCGGCTTGGCCGACTGGCTGGCGGCGCAAGTCGCCACCGGCGAGGCCGCCAACTTGGCCGACATCATCGCGCAGTGGCCGGTGCCGCCCGAGTTGGCGCCGTGGATCGGCGAAGCGTTTTTGCTGCCGCTGCGCGACCTGTTCGCTTGGACCGTGGGGGTGCTGGAGTCGCTGCTGCCCTTCCTGCCGGGCTTGGTGGGGATTTTGTCGGTGATTTTGTGGATCGTCTGGTTCATCGTCACCGGCCTGATCGTGGTGCTGGCTTTGCTGGGCCATTGGGCGCTGAGCAAGGCACAGCGCTTGCGCACCAACCTGCGCACCACCTGAAGTTGCCCGCTCCGCCCGCATACCTGCCCGCGTTTGGCGCCAAACCCCGCTTTTCGCCTTTAGCCACGCTGCTGCCCGCATGAACCACGGCCCCGAAAACTGCCCGCGCACTTGGGCGCAGCGTTGTCGTGCTTGGGCCGAAGGCTTGGGGGCGGGGGGGCTGGGCGCTGCGGCATCGGGCCCGGCAGAGGCGCCGGGCGCACCAGCTGCAGTGGGTGCTGAAGCTTCTGCGCGGGGCGCGCCGGGCATCAGCATCGCTGAGTTGGTCGATCTGCACGGCCATGGCGGCTCGCGGCCCTTGTTGCTCATGCTGCTGGCGTGCCTATGCCTGCCGCCCATCATGGGCTTGGGCACCGCCATGAGTGTGGCCATCATCGCCATTGCTTGGCAGTGGGGGCAGCCCACGGCAGCGGCGTTGCCACAGCGGCTGGCGCGCGCGCGCCTGAGCCCCGCCTGGAGCCGGCGCACGCTGCACGCGCTGGCCTGGTTGCACGACTGCGCTGCGGCTTGGATACGCCCGCGCCTGACGTGGTTGGCGCACCACAGCTTGAGCGGCCTGTGGGCGCTGTGGATCGTCTGGATGGCGCTGCTGATCTTTATACCGTTGCCTTTGGGCAACATCTTGCCCGGCCTGAGCCTGATCGCGCTCTGCTTGGGCTGGATGCACCGCGACGGCCTGCTGCTGCTGCTGTCGCTGCTCGTCGGCGCCATCGGCAGCGCCTATGCCTCGGGCATCGTGGCGGTGGCCGTGCTGGCGGCTTGGCGTGCTTGGGGGTCGGTCTATCCACCTTTGGCTTGACCGCTGCGCGCCTTTCGTGCTACATTCACGGGCTTTTCGGCATTTGGCCGAGAGGGTCAGCCGTTTTTCAAACGTTTAGGGACGTTTTTTTCAATGCCAACCATTAATCAACTCGTGCGCCAGGGCCGGGAGGTCGAACAGACCAAATCCAAAAGCCCGGCCATGGAAAACTGCCCGCAGCGCCGTGGCGTCTGCACCCGCGTCTATACCACGACGCCCAAAAAGCCGAACTCGGCCTTGCGCAAGGTCGCCAAAGTGCGCCTGACCAACGGCTTTGAGGTGATTTCGTACATCGGCGGCGAAGGCCACAACCTGCAAGAGCACAGCGTGGTGCTGGTGCGCGGCGGCCGGGTCAAAGACTTGCCCGGCGTGCGCTACCACATCGTGCGCGGCTCGCTCGACTTGCAAGGCGTGAAAGACCGCAAGCAGTCGCGCTCCAAATACGGCGCCAAACGGCCCAAAGCCAAATAAGCCGCAGCCCAGAGGCTGTAGCTTGTGTTTCGTTGCCCAAGGCCAGCGCGCAGCGCGTGTGTCTTGAGCGTGTAGGCCCCAAACGCACGCTGTGTGCGCGGGTCAAGTAAGTGGGAGCCGCGCATGGCTCTCGCGGCAGCACCCAAGGGTGCGGCCAACTGAAGTTTTTGAGGTGTAAAAATGCCACGTCGTCGCGAAGTCCCTAAACGTGAAATCCTGCCGGACCCCAAGTACGGCAATGTCGAGCTGTCCAAGTTCATGAACGTGATCATGGAAGGCGGCAAAAAAGCGGTCGCCGAGCGCATCATTTACGGCGCGCTCGAGACCATGGAGAAAAAATCCGGCAAAGACCCGCTGGAGCTGTTCACCACCGCCATCAACAACGTCAAGCCGATGGTCGAGGTCAAGTCGCGCCGCGTCGGCGGTGCCAACTACCAGGTGCCGGTCGAAGTGCGCCCGGTGCGCCGGCTGGCGTTGTCGATGCGCTGGATCAAGCAGGCCGCACGCAAGCGCGGCGAAAAATCGATGGCCTTGCGTCTGGCCAATGAGCTGCTCGAGGCCAACGAAGGCCGTGGCGGCGCCATGAAGCGCCGCGACGAGGTGCACCGCATGGCCGAGGCCAACAAGGCCTTTAGCCACTTCCGCTTCTAAGCCACGCTGGCCTGCTGCCGTCCGTCACGCTAGCGGCGCACATTACAGGCACCCAGCTTATCGCCCATCCCCAAAGCCCGCCGCACTCGAGCACCCGAGTGGGCGGGCTTGGCCCGTATCTTTCGGAGATTTTTTCATGCCCCGCACCACGCCCATCGAGCGTTACCGCAACATCGGTATCTCGGCCCACATCGACGCCGGCAAGACCACCACCACCGAGCGCATCCTGTTTTACACCGGGGTCAACCACAAAATCGGTGAGGTGCACGACGGTGCGGCCACCATGGACTGGATGGAGCAAGAGCAAGAGCGCGGCATCACCATCACCTCGGCGGCCACCACCTGCTACTGGAAGGGCATGGACCTGTCCTACCCCGAGCACCGCTTCAACATCATCGACACCCCCGGCCACGTGGACTTCACGATCGAAGTCGAGCGCAGCATGCGCGTGCTCGACGGCGCTTGCATGGTCTATTGCGCCGTGGGCGGCGTGCAGCCGCAGTCCGAAACCGTGTGGCGCCAAGCCACCAAGTACAAAGTGCCGCGCTTGGCCTTTGTCAACAAAATGGACCGCACCGGCGCCAATTTCTTCAAGGTCTATGAGCAAATGCGTTTGCGTCTGAAGGCCAACCCGGTGCCGGTGGTGATCCCGATCGGGGCCGAAGAGCACTTCAAGGGCGTGGTCGATCTGCTCAAGATGAAGGCCATTCTGTGGGACGAAGCCTCGCAGGGCATGAAGTTCGAGTATCAAGAGATTCCGGCCGAGCTCGTCGCCAGCGCCGCTGAATGGCGCGAAAAAATGGTCGAAGCCGCCGCCGAGGCCAACGAAGCGCTGATGAACAAGTACCTCGAAGAAGGCGACCTGACTGAGGACGAAATCAAGCTCGGTATCCGCACGCGCACGATCGCCTGCGAAATCCAGCCCATGCTGTGCGGCACCGCGTTCAAAAACAAGGGCGTGCAGCGCATGCTCGACGCCGTGATCGACTTCCTGCCGTCGCCGGTCGATATTCCGCCGGTGGTGGGCAGCGACGAAAAAGACCAGCCCATCAGCCGCAAAGCCGACGACGGCGAGAAGCTCTCGGCGCTGGCCTTCAAGCTCATGACCGACCCCTTCGTCGGCCAGCTGACCTTTGTGCGCGTCTATTCGGGCGTGATCAAAAAAGGCGACACGGTCTACAACCCGATCAAGGGCAAAAAAGAGCGCATCGGCCGCATCGTGCAGATGCACGCCAACAACCGCCTCGAGGTCGAAGAAATCCGCGCCGGCGACATCGCCGCCTGCGTCGGCCTCAAGGAAGTCACCACGGGCGAGACTCTGTGCGACCCGTCGGCCGTGATCACGCTGGTGAAAATGGTCTTCCCCGAGCCCGTGATCGCCCAAGCCGTTGAGCCCAAGACCAAGGTCGACCAAGAAAAAATGGGCATCGCCCTGAGCCGGCTGGCGTCCGAAGACCCGTCGTTCCGCGTCAAGACCGACGAGGAATCGGGTCAGACCATCATTGCCGGCATGGGCGAGCTGCACCTCGAGATCATCGTGGATCGCATGAGGCGCGAGTTCGGCGTCGAGGCCAACGTCGGCAAGCCGCAGGTGGCCTACCGCGAGACCATCCGCGGCACGATCGAAGACTCCGAAGGCAAGTTCGTGCGCCAGTCGGGCGGCAAGGGCCAGTACGGCCACGTGGTGTTCAAGATTGAGCCGCAAGAGCCGGGCAAAGGCTTCGAGTTCGTCGACGCCATCAAAGGCGGCGTGGTGCCGCGCGAGTACATCCCGGCGGTGGAAAAAGGCGTGATCGAAGCGCTAAACACCGGCGTGCTGGCCGGCTACCCGGTGGTCGATGTCAAGGTCACGCTGCACTTTGGCTCCTACCACGATGTGGACTCGTCCGAGCAGGCGTTCAAAATGGCGGCCATTTTCGGCTTCAAGGAAGGCTGCCGCAAGGCCCAGCCGGTGATCCTCGAGCCCATGATGGCCGTGGAAGTCGAAACGCCTGAAGACTACGCCGGCAACGTGATGGGCGACTTGTCGAGCCGCCGAGGCATGGTGCAGGGCATGGAAGACATGGTCGGCGGCGGCAAAACCATCAAGGCCGAAGTGCCGCTGTCCGAGATGTTTGGTTACTCGACCACGCTGCGCTCGATGTCGCAAGGCCGCGCCACCTACACGATGGAGTTCAAGCACTACTCGGAAGCGCCGCGCAACGTGCAAGAAGCCATCATTTCTGCGCGCGCCAAGTAAGTTTTTCAGCCCAGCGTCGCCGCACCGCAAACCGGTTGCGGCACACGCTGGCCCCGGTCTGCGGTGCCCCTAAGTGGGAGGCGGTGTTGCCCGTGACGCCGCCGCCAGCGCAGACCTTAAACCCGCACGGGCTTTGTTCTTTTTTTGATTGAAGGATTTTTGCATCATGGCAAAGGAAAAATTCCAGCGGACCAAGCCGCACGTCAACGTGGGCACCATCGGTCACGTGGACCACGGCAAAACCACGCTCACGGCGGCCATCACCACCGTGCTGGCAGCCAAGTTTGGCGGACAGGCCAAGGCCTACGACCAGATCGACGCCGCCCCTGAAGAAAAAGCGCGCGGCATTACCATCAACACCGCGCACGTCGAATACGAAACCGCCAGCCGCCACTACGCCCACGTGGACTGCCCCGGCCACGCCGACTACGTTAAGAACATGATCACCGGTGCCGCGCAGATGGACGGCGCCATTCTGGTCTGCTCCGCCGCCGACGGCCCGATGCCGCAAACCCGCGAGCACATCCTGCTCGCGCGCCAAGTCGGCGTGCCCTACATCATCGTCTTCCTCAACAAGTGCGACATGGTGGACGACGCCGAGCTGCTCGAACTCGTCGAGATGGAAGTGCGCGAGCTGCTCGACAAATACGACTTCCCCGGCGACCAGACCCCGATCGTGCACGGCTCGGCCAAACTCGCCTTGGAGGGCGACAAAGGCCCGCTGGGCGAACAAGCCATCATGAAACTGGCCGACGCGCTCGACAGCTACATCCCGCAGCCCGAGCGCGCCGTCGATGGCGCCTTCCTGATGCCGGTTGAAGACGTGTTCTCCATCTCCGGCCGCGGCACCGTGGTCACCGGGCGCATCGAGCGCGGCATCATCAAAGTCGGCGAAGAGATCGAAATCGTCGGCATCGCCACCACCCAGAAAACCACCTGCACCGGCGTCGAGATGTTCCGCAAGCTGCTCGACCAAGGCCAAGCGGGCGACAACGTCGGCATCCTGCTGCGCGGCACCAAGCGCGAAGACGTGCAGCGCGGCCAAGTGCTGTGCAAACCCGGCAGCATCAAGCCCCACACCCACTTCACCGGTGAGGTCTATGTGCTCTCCAAAGACGAAGGCGGGCGCCACACCCCGTTCTTCAACAACTACCGGCCGCAGTTCTACTTCCGCACCACCGACGTGACCGGCTCGATCGAGCTGCCCGAAGGCAAAGAGATGGTCATGCCGGGCGACAACGTCAGCATCACCGTCAAACTCATCGCCCCGATCGCCATGGAAGAAGGCCTGCGCTTTGCCATCCGCGAAGGCGGCCGCACCGTGGGCGCGGGCGTGGTGGCGAAGATTTTGGATTGAT
>Ga0208242_100239_pt1 | contig 58657 bp, 46 predicted proteins | sample SubbioAug_CSW13A_FD_184825 | JGI IMG/M metagenome (GOLD analysis project Ga0208242, IMG submission 184825) | Serpentinite rock and fluid subsurface biosphere microbial communities from McLaughlin Reserve, California, USA - CR12Aug_CSW13A (SPAdes) | ecosystem: Environmental > Terrestrial > Deep...
TTTCGGCGCTTGAAGGGTTACCGTCGCATCTTCTCGCGGTTCGAAAAGCTCGATTCGATGTTCCTGGGCTTTCTCAGCTTCGTGCTGGTGGCCGACGGCCTTCGTGGTTTGTGTTAACAGGCCCTAGCCCACTGAGCCGATCGATGCAAGCCAACGGGTATGGCATATGCAAGGACGCCGGTTCATGCGGTGACTTCAAACGCATCCTGAATCCGCATGACCTCGCCTGTCCTGGCGGCTTCGTAGCCCTTGAGCGCGGCCACCTGCGCACGGAAGGCCGGCGACTGCAGCGTGGTCCACACAGACGCAAAGTCACGGCGTTGCAGCGATTCGGCGCTGACCGCAAAGAAATACCGCTCCCTGAGCAATGGGATGAAGTGCAGGCCGAAGCGGTCAGCCGCGGTTTGCACGCCCATGCCCACGTCGGCCATGCCGCTGGCGACAAAGGCCGCCACCGCCGCGTGGGTGAATTCGGTGTGGTCGTAACCGCTGATGCGGCGCCGGTCGATGCCCTGGTGGCGCAGCATCAGGTCGGTCAGAAAGCGGGTGCCCGAGCCCTCGGGCCGGTTGACAAAACGCAGACCAGGTCGGGAGAGGTCGGCCAGGCCTTGCAGTTTCAGCGGGTTGCCGGGCGCCACGAACAGGCCCTGGGTGCGCACCGCCAGGTGCACCAGCCGGTGTTCGGCCGGGCGCAGCCACTGCAGGTAGCGCTGGGCCGCGGCGCTTTCGAACCGACCCAGTGGCACGTGAAAGCCCGCCAGGTCGCAATCGCCCTGGGCCAGGGCCGCCACCGCTTCCAGGCTGTTGCGGTAGGTCAGTGCCACTGGCAGGCGTCGCACGGCCAGCTGTTCGCACAAGGCCGCCACGGCAAAGCCGTGGCTGGCGTGCAGGCGCAGCGGCGCCCGGGCTTTGCGTTGCGAGCGTCCGAGTTCGGACTCGAGTTCCGAGGCCAGCGAAGCCAGCAGGGGTTGCAGGCGCGCGCCCACCCGCGCATCGGCCCAGACCAGTCGCTGACCCAGCTCGGTCAGGCGCGAACCCTGGCCCCTGCCGCGTTCGAGCAGTGCCTGGCCCAGCAAGTCCTCAGCACTTCGCACCAGACCCCAGGCATGCCGGTAGGACAGGCCCAGCTCACGACCGGCCTGCGCGATGCTGCCACCGAATTGCACAGCCGACAGCAGCGCCAGCAGCGTGTCGGCCTCCAGCGGCACATTGCCATCACGAAGACCGATGCGCCAGCGTGGGGTGAGTTCGATCTGCAGCATGGTTGGCGTGTGTCAAATATGTTCGAGTGAACATATTATGAATGCACGGGACTGCTACGCTGCCGTCATGAACATCTCCACCAACCATGGCAGCGACACCTTGGCGGGCACCCGACGCGTCGTGCCGATTGCGGCCGAACCCGTCCCCCGCCAGCCCCGCTTCCAGCCCAAAGGGCGTCAGGTCCGACCCGTTGACCGCGAGCGGGTGGATGTGCTGTGTCATGGCCTCGAACCGCGTGCCGATCTGCTGATCGAGCACCTGCACCGGTTGCAAGACGCCGAAGCTGCCTTGCGCAAAGGGCACCTGGCGGCGCTGGCCGAACGGCTGCAACTGAGCCAGGTCGAGGTGTTCGAAGTGGCCAGCTTCTACCATCACTTTCAGGTGGTCGAAGACGAGACCGACGTACCGGCGACGGTCGTGCGCGTGTGCACCAGCCTGTCCTGCGCCATGGCCGGGGGTGAATCCCTGCTGGCGGATCTGCAGGCCTGCCTGGGCCCCCAGGCGCGCGCCGAAGCGGCTCCCTGCATCGGCCTGTGTCATGGCGCGCCGGCCGCCTGTGTCGGGCAGCGTCAGTTGCCGCAGGCCGATGTGGCGGCTGTGCAAGATCTGCTGGTCCGGGGTGAAACCGGCCCGCGCAAACTGCCTGCGCCAGTGCCATCCGACTTGCCCCGGTTGCGACGCCTGCTCTCAGGCGAGCTGACGGCCGAGTCCGTGCTCGCCGAGCTCAAGGCCTCCGGCCTGCGGGGGCTGGGAGGGGCCGGTTTCCCGGCCTGGCGCAAGTGGGAGACCGTGCGGGCGCAACCAGGCCCGCGCCACCTGGTGGTCAACATCGACGAAGGTGAAGTGGGCACCTTCAAGGACTGGGCGGTACTCACCGATCCCCAGGCAGGCGCCCTGCAGATGCTGGAAGGCGCGCTGATCGCGGCGCAGGTGGTGGGCGTCGAGCGGGTCTGGCTCTATCTGCGGGACGAGTACCACGACGCGCGCGTGCACCTGACCCGGGCGCTGGACCTGCTGCAGTCTGTGCTTACCGCGCTTGGGCAGGCGTTTCCTGATTACCAGGTGCCGGCCATCGAACTGCGCCGTGGCGCCGGCGCCTACATCTGTGGCGAAGAATCGGCCCTGATCGAATCGCTCGAAGGCAAGCGCGGCATGCCGCGCCTGAAGCCCCCCATCGTGGCGTTGCAAGGGGTCTTCGGGCAACCCACGCTGGCGCACAACCTCGAGTCGCTGTGGTGGGTGCCGGCCATCCTGGACCGGGGCGGCGCCTGGCTGGCGGCACAAGGCCGACGCGGGCGCAGCGGTCTGCGGCGCTTCTCCGTCTCCGGTCGTGTCAACCGGCCCGGCGTGCATCTGGCACCCGCCGGCATCACCTTGCGCGAGCTGGTCGACGAGTTCGCGGGCGGCATGGCACCGGGTCATGAGCTGTACGCCTACCTGCCCGGCGGCGCGTCGGGTGGCATCCTGCCCGCCCGCCTGGCCGATGTGCCGCTGGACTTCGACACCCTGGCCGAACACGGCTGCTTCATCGGCTCCATGGCGGTGGTGGTGCTCAGCCAGCACGACCGCGCGCGCGATGCCGCGCTCAACCTGATGCAGTTTTTCGAACACGAGTCCTGCGGCCAGTGCACACCCTGCCGCGCCGGCACCACCAAGGCGGTTCAGCTGCTGCAGGCGCCGGTGTGGGACGCGGCCCTGCTGGGCGAGTTGTCTCAAGTGATGCGCGACGCCTCCATCTGCGGCCTGGGCCAGGCTGCGCCCAACCCGGTGGACTCGGTGCTCCGTTTCTTTGCCCATGAAGTCAACGGGGAGGACGCCCGATGAAGACCGACGACCTGCCCAAGGACATGACGCCCATTGCTTTCACGCTGGACGGCCAGCTGCAGGAAGCCCGCCCTGGCGAGACCCTGCTGCAGGTGGCGCAGCGCGTGGGCATCGAGCTGCCCCACCTGTGTCACGGCGACCGCCTGGGCAGCCCGGGCAACTGCCGGGCCTGTGTGGTCGAGATCGAGGGCGAGCGTGTGCTGGCACCCTCCTGCTGTCGTGCCCCCCAGACCGGCATGGTGGTGAAAACAGCCAGTGATCGCGCGAGCTCGGCCCGCAAGACCGTGCTGGAGTTGCTGCTCAGCGATGCGCCGGACACCACGGCGTTCAGACACGACAGTGAACTGGCGCAGTGGGCAACGAAGGCCGGCGCTCAACCGGGTCGTTACCCCGCCAGACCCGCGGCGTCGCAGGACCTGTCCCATGTGGCGATGGCCGTGAACCTGGACGCCTGCATCCAGTGCACCCGCTGCATCCGCGCCTGTCGCGATCTGCAGGGTAACGATGTGCTGGGGCTGGCCTTCCGTGGCGGGCACGCGCAGATCGTGTTCGACCAGGCCGATCCGATGGGTCAGAGCAGTTGCGTGGCCTGCGGCGAGTGTGTGCAGGCCTGTCCTACCGGCGCCATCGCACCGGCCAACGGCGCGTATGCCCGGCCATCGCAGCAACAGGTCGATTCGGTCTGTCCATACTGTGGGGTCGGTTGCCAGCTGACCTACCATGTGAGCGACGGACGCATCGGGCATGTCGAAGGCCTGGCAGGTCCGGCCAATGAAGAACGGCTGTGTGTGAAGGGCCGCTTCGGCTTTGACTACGCCCACAGTCCGGACCGGCTGACCCGGCCGCTGATTCGGCGCGAAGGCGTCGCCAAGGACCCGAGCGAGGTGGTGCACCGCCTCACGCCCGATCAGGTGCGGGCGCGCTTTCGCGAAGCCAGCTGGGACGAGGCGCTGTCTGTGGCGGTCGCTGGCTTTGAGCGGGCCATGGCCAGCAGCCCCGCGCGCGGCCAGCAATCTCCGGTGGCCGGCTTCGGTTCGGCCAAGGGAACGAACGAAGAGGCCTACCTGTTCCAGAAGCTCATCCGCAGCGCCTTCGGCACCCACAACGTGGACCACTGCACGCGCCTGTGCCACGCCTCCAGTGTCGCCGCGCTGATGGAAGGGCTGGGGTCCGGGGTGGTCAGCAACCCGCTGCGTGACGTGGCGCATGCCGAAATCGTCATCGTCATCGGGGCCAACCCTGCGCAGAACCACCCGGTCGGTGCCAGCTGGATCAAGAACGCCGTCCGCCAGGGCACGAAGCTGGTGCTGGCCGATCCGAGGCGCACCGAGCTGGCCCGCCATGCCTGGCGGCATCTGGGCTTCAAGCCCGGATCGGACGTGGCCCTGCTCAACGCCATGCTGCACACCATCATCACCGATGGGCTGGCCAACACCGCCTACATCGAGACCCACACGCTCGACTACGGACTGCTCAAGGCGCATGTGGCCGATTTCAGCCCCGAAGCCATGGCCCCGGTCTGTGGTATCGATGCGGACACCATCCGGGAGGTGGCGCGGGCCTACGCCACCTCCCGTGCCAGCATGATCTTCTGGGGTATGGGGGTGAGTCAGCACACCCACGGCACCGACAACGCGCGCTGCCTGATCGCGCTGGCCATGGTCACCGGCCAGATCGGTCGACCGGGCACCGGCTTGCACCCACTGCGTGGGCAGAACAATGTGCAGGGCGCCAGCGACGCCGGGCTCATCCCCATGGTGCTGCCCGATTACCGCCGTGTCAGCGAGCCCGATGCACGCCACCAGGCCGAGGCCCTGTGGGGGCTGCCACAGGGCACGCTGGGCGAGGAACCGGGCCTGACCGTGGTCGAGATCATCAACGCCGCCCATGACGGCCAGATTCGCGCCATGCTGATCCAGGGCGAGAACCCGGCCATGAGCGACCCCGATGCGACCCACGCGCGTGAAGCCCTGGCCCGGCTCGATCACCTGGTGGTGCAGGACATCTTCCTGACCGAAACCGCCAGTCTGGCCGATGTGATCCTGCCGGCCACCGCCTGGCCCGAGAAGACCGGCAGCGTCACCAACACCGACCGCTGTGTGCAACTGGGCCGCAAGGCCGTGCCCGCGCCGGGCGATGCCCGGGCCGACGCGTGGATCACCGAGCAGCTGGCACGCCGCCTGGGCCTGCCCTGGCGCTACGACATCGCACCCGACGGCAGCGCCACCGATGACGCACGCATCGGCGTCGGTGCCGTGTTCGAAGAGATGCGCCGGCTCATGCCGAGCATCGCAGGTCTGTCCTGGGGCCGGCTGTTGCGTGAGCGTGCCGTGACCTACCCGGTGGCCAACGAACAGGATCCCGGGCAGCCGGTGGTGTTCACCGAAGGCTACCCCACCCCCACCGGGCGAGCCCGGCTGGTGGCCGCCACGCTGCGTCCCCCGGCCGAGCAGCCGGACGCCGAGTACCCGCTGGTGCTGATCACCGGACGGCAGCTGGAGCACTGGCACACCGGCAGCATGACGCGTCGGTCGTCGGTGCTCGACGCGGTCGAGCCGGGGCCCGTGCTGAGCCTGCATCCGTCCACGGCTCTTCGGCTGGGGCTGCTCGCGGGGCAGCCGGCGCGCCTGAGCACCCGGCGTGGTGCCATCGAGTTGCCCGTGCGCCTGGACCAGGGCATGCCTGTCGACACCGTGTTCGTGCCCTTCGCCTACGCCGAGGCTGCCGCCAACCAGCTCACCAATCCGGCGCTGGATCCACAGGGCAAGATCGCCGAACTCAAATACGCCGCTGCGGCCCTGGGGCCGGTCACGTGAGGGCGTGGCTTGATACGCCTCAACCGCAATGCACCATGGCTGCGATAGGATAGACCCACGACCCGCAGCCCTTCCGGTTGCGGCCCGCTCTCACCACAGGAGATCGATCATGTTCAAGAAAATCCTCGTTCCCACCGACGGCTCCAAGCTGGCTGCCAATGCCGCAAGCTCGGCCGCCAAGCTGGCCAAATCGCAGTCCGCGCAGGTGGTTGGCGTGTATGTGATCGACCCCTTCCCCTACATCGGCATCGGCGATGCGTCGGCCGTTGGTCTGCAAGCCTATCTGGCCGAGGCCAAGAGTGCCGCCGGACAGGCGCTGGAAACCGTGTCAAAAGCGTGCGAAGCCGAGGGCGTGCCCTTTGCCGGCGACACCATCGAACGCAACGTGGTGTACGAAGGCATCCTGGAAACCGCCGAAGCCGAGGGCTGTGACCTCATCGTCATGGGATCGCATGGCCGTCAGGGCGTGAAGGCCCTGATCCTGGGCAGTGTCGCGCAGAAAATCCTGACCCACGCCAAGGTGCCGGTGCTGGTAGTCAAGAACTGACGGGGCCGGCTTCTGCCGGATACGCTGCCGTTCGGGTGCCGCTGCGCACCTTTGGTCCGGGCTTTGTGGATTTGCGTAAGCGGACTCGCCGGCTGTTACGTTTTGTTGCATCGGCTTCGCTGTGTCTCGGGGGTGGAAGCTACATTCCGCCTCCATGAGCCCCACTGCCCCCCATCCCATTTCCGATCCCGGCAGGTCACGGATTCGCCCGGGCGGCGGACTGGTGGCCATGTTGCTGTTGTCGCTCGCGCTGGCCGCCTGCGGCGGCGCAGAGCAGACGTCAACGGCGTCCGCCACAACGACCGAGCGCAGCTCGCTGCTCGATGGCTGGCTGGCCGGAGATGCCGGGGGCGATGACACGGCTGAAGACGAAGCCTTCGAGGACCAGGAACCCTCGATGGGGGGCGACGATCCGTGGCAGCAACCCGAAGACGAGGTGTTTGCCAAATCCACCCTGAGGGGCGGCAACAGCGTGCAGGCCACGCCGAAGTCCACCGGTGGCAACCTGCGCAACACACCGACCAGTCAGCTCGATGCGGTGCGACTGGCCCATCAGGCCAGCTTTGGCCCGACGGAAAAACTGGTGGTGCAGATCCGGCAGCAGGGTCCGGCGCGCTGGATCTCGGGCCAGATGAAGCTGGCCCCGTCCAAATACACCCGGGGCGGATCCGACGCCATTCACAAGCACACGGATGCCAGTCGTGGCTTCTGTACCGGCCGGGGCGACCAGTGCTGGCGTGACTGGTACTCGAGCACCCCCCTGTTGTGGGACTTCTACCGCAATGCCACCACACGCCCCGATCAGCTGCGTCAGCGAGTGGCCTTCGCGCTGCAACAGATGCTGGTGGTCTCCAACCTGGAGGTCGAGGGCACCTACGGGCTGCGCAACTACCACAACATGCTGCTCAGCCAGGCGTTCGGCAACTACCGTGACATCCTGCGCCTGGTCACGCTGTCCCCGATCATGGGCGACTACCTGAACAACGCCAACAACGATCCGGTGGCACCCAACGAAAACTTCGCTCGAGAGCTGCTGCAGCTGTTCTCCATCGGCACCTGCGAGCTCAATCAGGACGGGAGCCTGCGAGGCGGCATCTGCCAGGCCACCTATGACAACGACACCGTGAGGTCCTACGCGTACGCATTGACCGGCTGGACCTACCCGCCTGGCGGCCGTTCGCCCTGGGGCTGTGGGTCGTCCGGTGTCAATTGCCGATACTACAAGGGCAACATGGTGCCCGTGGCGGCGCGCCACAACAGCAACGAACTCGGCCTGCTGTCCGGCGTGGAACTGGATCCGGGGCACACGGCGCCGCAAGCCCTGGAGGCCGTGCTCGACAGCCTGATGAACCACCCCAACATCGGGCCCTTCGTCGGGCGTCACCTGATCCAGCAACTGGTGAGCAGCAATCCCAGCCCCGCCTACGTGGCGCGGGTGGCGCAGGCCTTCCAGACCGGTCGGTTCCAGGGTTTTGGCCTCGGGAGACCCGGGGACATGAAGGCCACCGTGGCGGCCATCCTGCTGGACCCGGAAGCCCGCACCGAGTCGCCGTCGGCACAAGCCGGTCGCCTGCGTGAACCCGTTCAGCTTTTCACCGGTGTGCTGCGGGCCCTGAATGGCCGGACCGACGGCGATGCCCTGGCCTGGTGGTGGGGTGAGGACCTGCGCCAGCATGTCTTCCGGCCGCCGTCGGTGTTCAACTTCTACCCGCCCGATTACCCGGTGGCCGGCACCTCGCTGGTGGGGCCCGCGTTCGGCATCCACAACGCGAACGCCGCCCTGCAGCGCCTGAACTTCATCAACTACCTGGTTTTCTGGGGCGGGTCCCAGCCGGACCGCTCCGTTCCCAAAGCCCTGGGCACCCAGGTCAACCTCAAGGCCTTCATCAACGACGCAGAAGACGCGGGTCGGCTGGTCGACCGTCTCAGCCTGCTGCTGCTGGGTGAAGTTCTGCCGAACGACCAGCGCACGGTCGTCATCAACGCTGTCAACACCTACGCCGTGCGCACCACGACCAAGGCCGAACGAACCGACTCGCTCACCAACCGCGTGCGCCAGGCCGCCTACCTGGTGCTGGCCACCCCGCAGTACCACCTGACCCGCTGAGATCGCCACCATGACGCATTCAACCCAAATGGAAGCCGGCGAGCTGACCCGACGGCAGTGGCTCAGGCATGCCGGCGTGCTGGGCGCGGCCCTGGGCACAGGCTCCCTGGCCGCGCTGGCCCCCCTGACCGCGCAGGCACAGTCTGGCTACCGGGCGCTGGTCTGCGTGTTCCTGTATGGCGGCAACGACGGGGCCAACATGGTGGTGCCCACCGACAATGCCCGCCATGGCGAATACGCGAGCATCCGGCAACGCCTGGCCCTGCCGGTGAACCGGCTGGTCGCCCTCAATGGTGTCCAGTATGGCCTTCATCCGGCGATGGCCAGCCTGCAGGCGGCATGGAACAGCGGGGATCTGGCACCGGTGTTCAACGTCGGACCGCTGGCCCGGCCCCTGACCAAGGCGCAGTACCGCAGCCTGCCATCGTCGTCGCCCGATGTCCCGGACAACCTGTTCTCGCACTCCGACCAGCAGAACCTGTGGGAATCGTCCAGTGCCAGCGTGCTCACCCGCACCGGTTGGGGTGGGCGGGCATCCGCGGCTCTGGGGACGGCCTTGCCGGTGGTGTCGGTGGGCGGCAATGGCCGCTTCGGCCTGTCGGCCAACGATGTGCCACTGGTGCTGCCGGGTCCCGGTGGCATCTTTGGCTTGCAGGGGATGGGCTCTGGATCGACCAGTCTGGCGCGCAGGAACGCCGTGAATGCGCTCTATGCAGGCAGCCATGGCAACCTCCTGCTCAACCAGTATGCCGTCCAGCAGCGCGCGGCCCTCGACATGGCGGCCCTGCTGGGAGACATGGTCCGCATCAGACCCGGTGACGCTGGCTCCGTGGCGGCCATCGATGCAGCCTTTGCCCCCATCGCCACAGGCAACCGAATCAACACGCCGATCGGGCGCCAGCTGTACCAGGTGGCCAAGCTGGTGCACGGCAACGCGGTGCTGGGCGGCAACCGGCAGATCTTCTTTGCCAGCCAGGGCGGGTACGACACCCATGGCGACCAGGTGGTCAACAACAGCCCCTGGGACGGACAACATGCCCGGCTGCTGCAGGCCCTGGCCGAGGCCATGGCCTGCTTCTACAACGCCATGGTGGCGATCGGCATGGGCAATGCGGTGACGCTGTTCACCCAGAGCGATTTCGGCCGCACCTTCCGGCCCAACAACAGCCTGGGCACCGACCACGCCTGGGGCAACCACCAGCTGGTGCTGGGGGGCGCGGTGCAGGGGGGGCAGACGTACGGCACCTTCCCGTCGCTGCAGCTCGGTGGTCCGGACGATGTGGGCGAGCGTTCATGGGAGCTGCACGGCCGCTGGATCCCAACCACCAGCGTCGACCAGTATGCCGCCACCCTGTTGCGCTGGATGGGCGCCAGCGACGGGCAACTCGATGCGGTCCTGCCCAACCTGCCCAATTTTGGCGGTTCGCGCAACCTGGGGTTCCTGGGCGCCTGACTTGGGCGTGCCGACGCTCAGCGCCTGAACTTGCCGCTGGCGTCAATGATGGACAGGTCGGCGAAGTCCAGGCCGGTGTGGTTGTCCCGGCCGTAGCTGACGCTCAGGCCACCCAGGTCAAAGTTGCGGATGCCTTCGAGCGCATCGCGCAGTCCGCTCGGTGTGGGGTTGGGTCCGGCGCGGCGCAGGCCTTCCACCAGCACCTTGGCCGCTGCAAAGCCTTCCATCATGGCCGGCGACACGCCGTCCATGCCCTTGGCACTGGCCAGGTCCCGGGCTTCCTTGATCAGTGCGTAGCTGACGCTGCGCTCGTTGGGAAACACCTGCGTGACGATCACGCCGCGCGCATGCTCGCCCAGCAGGCGGATGAAGCCATCGGACGCGTTGTTGGAGAGGGTCACGACCTGCGCGCGTGAGCCCGCCGCGCGGATCGCCTGCACGGCGTTGGCGGTGTTGCCGGCCGATCCGATCACCAGCACCGCCTGGGCTTCGGCGCTGCGCACGCGCTGGGCGAGCGGGCCGAACTCCGGCTTGTCGCGCGGGAACTTCTCCTGCAGCACCGGTTGCAGCCCGGTGCGCTCGAACCCCTGCCTGGCGCCGGCGGCCGAGTCGGCACCGAAGGAATCATCGGTCTCCAGCACCGCGATGCGGGTGATGCCAATCGTGGCCAGGTGTTCGATGGCCTTGGCTGCCTCGCGCTGGTAGGTTGCACGAACGTTGAACACCCAGGGATTGACCGGCTGGTGCAGCACCATCGCGCCGGTGCTGGGTGCCACCAGCGGAACCTTGTACTCGGCCAGCAAGGGCAGCAGCGCCTGCGAGTGGGGGGTTCCCCGGTTCAGGAACAGGGCCAGCACGTTCTGTTTCGTGATCAGTTCGCGGGCCACCTCGACCGTTCGAGCCGGATTGAACTCGTCATCGGCAGAGATCAGTTCGATCTTCTGGCCGTTGACGCCCCCTCTTGCGTTGACCGCGTCAATGTAGAGGCGGGCGCCCTCGGTGTTTTCCTTGACCCCGGCGGATACCGAGCCGGTGAAGCCCGAGGGCTGTCCGATACGCAGCTGGGCCTGCGCCGACAGCACGGTGGAGGCCAGCAGCACGCCCATCAGGCAGGTGCGCCAGTGATGTCCTGTCCGGTTGTCTGTTGTGGTGTGCATGCTGTGTCTCCTTGTCGCGTCCACGGTCGGGGCATGCTAGCCACCCGACGGCGCGCGCGCATTGTGGAGATGACGTAGAGGATTACCCGGAATACGGTGCCTCCGTAGAATGTCTGGCTCCCTGTCACGGAGCCTTGCATGGCCGACGAACTGCCCCCGAATCCCGTCCCTCTGGATCAGACGCCCGGCCGGCCCATGTTGGACGATCCCGGGTCTCCGGCTTCGGGGACGATCCGCATCCGCGGCGCGAGGCAGCACAACCTCAAGGACCTGGACCTGGACATCCGCACCGGGGAGCTGACGGTTGTCACTGGCCCCAGCGGGTCGGGCAAGTCCAGCCTGGTGTTCGACACCCTGTTCGCCGAAGGCCAGCGTCGGTATGTCGAAACCTTCAGCGCGTATGCGCGGCAGTTCCTGGACCGCATGGACAAGCCGGCGGTGGACCGGGTCGAGGGGGTTCCGCCCGCGATCGCCATCGACCAGACCAACCCGGTGCGATCGTCGCGCTCCACGGTCGGCACCATGACCGAGCTCAACGACCACCTCAAGCTGCTGTTTGCGCGCGGCGCCCAGCTGTTTGACCGGCAGACCGCGCTGCCGGTGCGGCACGATTCGCCGGAATCAATCTTTGCCGAGCTGCAGCGGCGTGCAGCGGGATTCACCGCCGGGCCGCCCCAAGGTGAATCAGCCCCCTCGGGGGGCAGCGAACCACGCGCAGCGGGAAGCGTGGGGGCCGCTGGTTCTGGTGATCCCCGGCTGGTCGTGACCTTTCCGGTGGAACTGCCTGCGTCGACCACACCCGAAGAAGTCGAGCAATGGCTTTCGGCCAGCGGCTACACGCGCGTGCAGGCCGAGCGCATCGTGCAGCGCGAAGCGAAGGACGAGGCGCCGGCCAAGGGCAAGAAAGCCAAACCCGTGATCGAGGCGGTCAAGCTGCTGGATGTGGTGGCCGACCGCTTCCGCATCGGCAACGCCGAGCCCGCGCGGGTCATGGAGGCCATTGAGGCCGGCCTCAAGCGTGGTGCCGGCAAGCTGATGGTTTATGTGCTGCGCGAGGAGGGCGAACCAGAGATCTGGCGCTTCAGCACGGGCCTGCACTGCCCGGAAAGCGACATCCGCTACGCCGAACCCACGCCCTCGATGTTTTCCTTCAACTCCGCCGTGGGCGCCTGCGAAGCCTGTCGTGGGTTCGGGCGCGTGATCGGGGTCGACTACGGCCTGGTGATCCCGGATGGCAAGCTCACCTTGCGCAACGGGGCGGTCAAGGTGTTCCAGACGCCGGCCTGGAAAGAGTGTCAGGACGACCTGATGCGGCATGCCGAAAATGCCGGCATCCCGCGCGATACGCCCTGGAACCGGTTGACCCCGGAGCAGCAGCATTGGGTGAAATCGGGTTCGCCAAACTGGAATGGCAAGTGGAACCAGCAGTGGTATGGCATTGCCCGTTTCTTCGAGTATCTGGAGAGCAAGGCCTACAAGATGCACATCCGGGTGCTGCTGTCCAAGTACCGCAGCTACACCGAGTGCCCCAGCTGCGGCGGCGCACGGCTGAAGACCGACAGTCTGCTGTGGCGCATCGGCACGAAGGCGCAGGCCGATGCGGTGCTGCCCGTCGGTCAACGTTACCTGCCGACGGGCGTGAAGTGGTCGCGCGAGCAGCTGGAAGGCCTGCCGGGCCTGTGCCTGCACGACCTCATGCTGATGCCGCTGACCGATCTGCGGCGCTTCTTCGAATCGCTGGCCGTGACCTTGCCGGCCGCCGGTACGGAAGGTGGCGAACAGCAGGCGCTCAAGCTGCTGTACGAGGAAATCAACACCCGGCTGCGCTACCTGTGCGAAGTCGGCATCGGCTACCTCACGCTGGACCGGCAGAGCCGCACCCTGAGCGGTGGCGAGGTGCAACGCATCAACCTGACCACCGCGCTGGGCACCTCGCTGGTCAACACCCTGTTCGTGCTGGACGAACCCAGCATCGGCCTGCACCCGCGCGACATGGCGCGCATCAACGATGCCATGCTGCGCCTGCGCGATGCCGGCAACACCCTCGTGGTGGTCGAGCACGACCCGGCGGTGATGCTGGCGGCCGACCGCCTGATCGACATGGGTCCTGGCCCGGGCGAACGGGGCGGACAGATTGTGTTCGACGGCACGCCCGAGCAGATCCGCAGCGCCGACACCCTGACCGGGGCCTACCTGGGCGCGCGCAAGCAGGTGGGCATGGGCTTCAAGCGACGGGTCACCGAGAGCACGCCGCGGCTGATCCTGGAGGGCGCCTGCGAGCACAACCTGCAGAACGTCAACGTCGAGTTCCCGTTGCAGCGTCTGGTGGTGGTCACCGGTGTCTCGGGCTCGGGCAAGTCCACCCTGGTGCAGGACGTGCTGGCGCCGGCCCTGCTGCGCCAATTCGGCAAGGCCACCGAGACGCCCGGTGTTCATGACCGGCTGCTGGGTGCCGATCACCTGAGCGACGTGGTTTACGTAGATCAGTCACCCATTGGCAAGACTGCCCGCTCCAACCCGGTCAGCTATGTGGGCGCCTGGGACGCCATCCGCTCCCTGTTCGCCGACGCGCCGCTGGCGCGCCAGCGGGGCTACACCCAGGCCAAGTTCAGCTTCAACACCGGCGACGGGCGCTGCCCGACTTGCGGTGGCTCCGGCTTCGAGCATGTGGAGATGCAGTTTCTGTCGGATGTGTACCTGCGCTGCCCCGACTGCGACGGCAAGCGCTACCGCCCCGAAGTGCTGGAGGTGCACATCGAGCGCGCGGGCCGTTCGCTCAGTGTGGCCGACGTGCTTGAACTGACGGTGAGCGAGGCGGTCGAGATTTTCAAGGCCGACAGGGACGTCATCCGCGTGCTCCAGCCCATCGTCGACGTCGGGCTGGAGTATGTCCGGCTGGGTCAGCCGGTGCCCACCCTGTCGGGCGGGGAGGCGCAGCGTCTGAAGCTGGCCGGGTTTCTGGCCGAGGCCAGCAAGGGTGTCTCCGCCAGCCGGCAGTCGCTGGCGAAGAAGGGCACGCTGTTCCTGTTCGATGAACCCACCACCGGTCTGCACTTCGACGACATCGCCAAGCTGATGCGTTCGCTGCGCAAGCTGCTGGAGGCGGGCCATTCGCTGATCGTGATCGAGCACAACCTGGACGTGATCCGGTCGGCAGACTGGCTGATTGACCTGGGTCCCGAAGGGGGGGCGGGTGGCGGACGGGTGGTGGTTGAAGGGCCGCCCGAAGAGGTGCGCGAACACCCCACCAGCCACACCGCCAAAGCGCTGCGTGACTACGCCAGAGCCATGGACAAGGTGCATGCGGTGAGCGAGGCGGTGCCGCCACCCTACCTGGCGCCCGGTCGCCGATCCCGCAGGCCAGGTGACGAGTCGATCCGCATCGTCAATGCCAAGGAGCACAACCTCAAGAACCTGAGCGTGGACATTCCGCGCGGCAAGTTCAACGTGATTTCGGGGGTCAGCGGCTCCGGCAAGAGCACCCTGGCGTTTGACATCCTGTTCAACGAAGGCCAGCGCCGCTATCTGGAGAGCCTCAATGCCTATGCCCGCAGCATCGTGCAGCCCGCTGGCCGGCCCGAGGTCGATGCGGTCTATGGCATTCCACCCACCGTGGCCATTGAACAGCGCCTCTCGCGTGGCGGGCGCAAGTCCACGGTGGGCACCACCACCGAGGTCTGGCATTTCCTGCGCCTGCTCTACGTGAAGCTGGGTACACAGCACTGCGTGCACGACGGCGCGGCCGTGATGCCGCAGAGCCCCGACAGCATCGTTGCCGCCATTTTGCGGCGATACCGTGGCCGCCACATCGGCCTGCTGGCACCGCTGGTGGTCAACCGCAAGGGTGTCTACACCGAGCTGGCCGACTGGGCCCGACCCCGCGGCTACACCCATCTGCGCGTCGATGGCGAGTTCCTGCCGACCACCGGTTTCCCGCGCATCGACCGCTTCAAGGAACACACCATCGAGCTGCCGGTTGCCGACGGTGTGGTCGACCCGGCCAACGAGTCCTGGCTGCGCGCCCAGCTGTCGAAGGCACTGGAGCTGGGCAAGGGGACGGTGCACCTGCTGGACAACCTGGATGGCCTGGCCACCGCACTGGTCGAGGGGCGGCCCACGGCCGGCCTGGGCCAGCTGGAGGTGTTTTCCACCACCCGGGCCTGCCCGGTCTGTGGCACGAGCTATCCCGAACTCGATCCGCGGCTGTTCTCCTACAACAGCAAGCACGGCTGGTGCCCCGACTGTGTGGGCACCGGCGTCAGCCTCTCTCGCGAGCAGCGCAAGGCGCTGGACGATTCGGTGCGCGACGACAAGGAACGCGGCCGTGAGCAGAGTTTTGCCGAACCCGAGGTGGAGGATGTGGGTGATGAGGCCTGCCCGAGCTGTGATGGCACGCGCCTGAACGCGCAGGCGCGGGCGGTACGCTTCGGCGGTATGTCGATCACCGACATCGCGCGTCTTTCGGTCAGCCAGGTGCGTCAGAAGATCCGGTCCATGATGGCCGAAGGGGGTATGAGTTCACGTGAGGCGGACATCGCGCGCGACCTGCTGCCCGAGATCGAGAGCCGCCTGGCCTTTCTGGAGGAAGTGGGTCTGTCCTACCTGACGCTCGACCGCGGCGCACCCACGCTGTCCGGCGGCGAAGCGCAGCGCATCCGCCTGGCAGCACAGCTGGGCAGCCACCTGCAGGGGGTGTGTTACGTGCTGGACGAACCCACCATTGGCCTGCACCCGCGCGACAACCAGATCCTGCTGGACGCGCTGCACAAGTTGGGTGACATGGGCAACACCCTGGTGGTGGTCGAACACGACGAGGACACCATCCGCCGGGCCGACCACATCATCGACATCGGCCCCAGTGCCGGCAAGCGGGGCGGACGCGTCGTGGCCCAGGGCACGGTGGCCGACCTGTCGGCCAGCGAAGAGTCGCTGACCGGCCGCTATCTGCTGCATGCCATGAAGCACCCCCTGCAGGCTCGGCGGGCCGTGACCTCACAGGCCGAAGCGCTGCAACTGCGCGGTGCCAGCCTGCACAACCTGCAGCAGATCGATGTGGATGTGCCGCTGAGGCGCCTCGTGGTGGTGACCGGTGTGTCGGGCTCCGGCAAGTCCACGCTGGCACGCGACGTGCTGCTGAGCAACGTGGCCGAAGCCGTGTCCATGCGCAGCACCTTCGCGGGCCGACAGGCCTGGGACAACGAAGGCGTGCGCCCCGCCTGGAGCGGCTGCAGCAAGCTGCTGGGCAGCGAGACGGTGGATCGCGTGCTCGAAGTCGACCAGACGCCGATCGGCAAGACGCCGCGCTCCTGCCCGGCCACCTACATCGGCTTCTGGGACACGGTGCGCAAGCTGTTCGCCGACACGCTGGAGGCCAAGGCGCGCGGCTACGGGCCGGGGCGCTTCTCGTTCAACACCGGCGAAGGCCGCTGCCCGGCCTGCGAAGGGCAGGGCATGCGCACCATCGAGATGAGCTTCCTGCCCGACGTGAAGGTGCCCTGCGAGGTCTGCCACGGCGCGCGCTTCAACCCCGAAACCCTGGCCGTGACCTGGAAGGGCAGGAACATCGGTGACGTGCTGCAGATGGCGGTGGACGAAGCGGTGGAGTTCTTCGCCTCCATGCCCGCCATCAGCCACCCGCTGCAACTGCTCAAGGATGTGGGCCTGGGTTACCTCACGCTCGGCCAGCCGTCGCCCACCTTGTCGGGTGGCGAGGCGCAGCGCATCAAGCTGGTGACGGAACTCAGCAAAGTTCGGGATGACGTCGGAAGACGCGGCCAGAAGGCGCCGCACACGCTCTACGTGCTCGACGAACCCACGGTGGGCCTGCACATGGCCGACGTGGAGAAACTCATCCGCGTGCTGCACCGGCTGGTGGACGGCGGGCACAGCGTGGTTGTGATTGAGCACGACCTGGACGTGATGGCCGAAGCCGACTGGATCATCGACCTCGGCCCCGAAGGTGGTTCGGGTGGCGGCCGGGTGGTGGCGGCGGCTACGCCGGAGGATGTGGTGCGGCTGGGCACGCACACCGGACAGGTGCTCGCCCCGGTGCTGGCCCGCTGAGGCAGTCGGTTCCCCTCAGGGGCGTCCCGCGCCCGGGACCTGGACCCGGGTTGACCAGATCGCCGCCTCCCGTGCGGCCTGGCGCGCCTGCTCGTGGAAATCCGGCGCCACGCAAATGAACAGGGTGCGACCGTCAGGGCCTCCCAGGGTGCAGGCAAAGGCGCCCTGTTCCCCGGTGGAGACGCTTTCCAGGATCTCGCCGCCCGGCGCCATCCGCACCACGCGGTGGCCTACCGCATCGGCAAACCACACCGCGCCCTCCGCGTCCAGGGTGGCGCCGTCCGGTGCCGCCGTGAGCGCACCGAGCACGGTGGGCGTGTCGGTCAGGGGGGGCAACGGACCCCAGGCGGCCCAGTCGCGGCGCGGGCCCAGACTGCCGTCGTCGTGGATGTCGAAGGCCGAAATCCGGTTGCCCATGGTTTCAACGACGATCAGGGTCCGTCCGTCAGGCGAGATCATGGCGCCGTTGGGGAAGTACAGGTCGGTGGCGGCGGTGTGTACCGAACCGTCCGGGTCGACCCGGGCCAGGGTGGCCGTCTGTGGCGTGCCACCGCCCATCAGGTCGAAGCCGAAGTTGCCAACATAGGCTCGGCCGTGCGCGTCGACCACCATGTCATTGGCGTGCCCGCCTGCGATGGAGGACAGGTCGGCATGAACCACCAGACGGCCGTCGCTCTCCTGCCGCAGGACCCTGCGGTCGCGCATGGACACCACCAGCAGCCGGCCGTCCGGCAACCAGCCCATGCCCGAAGGCTGCTGCGGGACCTCGGCCACCGGGTGCAGCTGCCCTTGCAGGTCGACACGCAGAACCCGGTGGGTGTAGAAATCCGAGAGCCAGAGGTGCCCGTCGCGCCAGCGCGGGCTCTCGAGGAATGTGTGGCCCGAGGTGAGGACGGAAAACCGGGGATCGATGCTCATGTTGTCTCCTGAGGTGGGTGGCCGGTGAAAGGACCACCTTAGAACACGGGACCCTCGGCTCGCAAGAACCCCGGATCGCCTGAGCGACAGGCGTCCATGGCTTCACACGGCCCGGCCTCATTGCAACGGTTGGCGGCGCGCCTGCAGGTAGTCGACAAAGCGCCGGGCCGGCAGGTCCAGCGGCGCGTCGGCACGCCAGACCACGGACCAGTGGCGCTGGATCGGGAAACCCTCCACCGGCAGACGGATCCAGGGCGCGGTGTCGCCGGGCGCCGGCCCGGCGTCCACCGCCAGTGCCGACACCACTGCCAGCCCGAGCCCGGCTCCGACGGCGTGCTTGAGGGCCTCGTTGCTGCCCAGGCTCATGGCGACCCGCGGCGTCAACCCCTGGGCAGCAAAGTGCCTCTCGGCCACCAGTCGGGTGCCGCTGCCTGGTTCGCGCAGCAACCAGCGCTCCTGTGCCAGCTGTTCAAGCGCCACGGGCGATGTGGCCTGGGCCAGAGGATGGCCGCGTGGCGCGATCACCACCAGCGGGTTCTCCAGAAACGGCAGGCTGTGCAGCGGCAGCTCGTCCGGCGGCAGCATCATCACCGCCAGGTCGTCCGCCTGGCGGTGCAGCCGGTCGATCACCCGGTCCCGGTTTTCCACCGCCAGCTCGATCTCCACGCCGGGGTGGCTGGCGCTGAACGGCCCCAGCAGGTCGGGCACGAAGTACTCCGCGGTGGTCACCGCCGCGATCCTCAGCCGCCCGCGCAGCAGGCCGCGCAGCTCGCCCAGCCGTCCTTCGAAGCGCTGCCAGCAACTGCTGATCTCGCCCAGGGTCTCCTGCAAGGCCTCCCCCACCGGTGTCAGGCGCACCCCGCGGCCCAAGGGTTCGAACAGGGGTTCACCCACCAGTTCGGCCAGCTGACGCAGCTGCAGGCTGACCGTGGGCTGGCTCACATGCAGCTCGCGCGCGGCCCGGGTCACCGACCGGTGCCGCGCTGCGGCTTCAAAGGAGCGCAGTTGCTGGGGTGAGGCGCGCAGCAGGCGCTTGAGCGGGGTGGGCATGACGGAAGTCCGGCTGGTCGATGGGCATAAGCATAGATATTGGTCTATGTTTTTTATCAGAACAAGGTATTTTTATTTATTGGATGGTCTCCGTAAGCTCGCGGCACCTTCACACCCACACCGGAGACCTTCATGAAAAACGACATCCCGACCGACCTGCTGGCCACCGCCGGGCCAGCACCTTCCGCCCTGGTGCCCATCACCGTCGCGCAGGGCGATGGCATCGGTCCCGAGATCATGGCGGCGACGCTCAAGGTTCTGGCCGCCGCCGGCGCGCGCATCGCACCCGAGACCATCGACATCGGCGAGAAGCTCTACCACGCGGGTCACAGCAGCGGCATCGCACCCGAGGCCTGGGACAGCCTGCGCCGCACCCGGGTGTTCCTCAAGGGGCCGATCACCACGCCCCAGGGCGGGGGCTACAAAAGCCTGAACGTGACCATCCGCAAAACCCTGGGCCTGTACGCCAATGTTCGTCCCTGCGTCAGCTACGCCCCGTTCGTGCACACCCGGCATCCGAAGATGGACGTGGTCATCGTGCGGGAGAACGAAGAGGACCTGTACGCTGGCATTGAACACCGCCAGACCGACGAGGTGGTCCAGTGCCTCAAGCTCATCACCCGGCCAGGCTGCGAAAAGATCGTCCGGTACGCCTTCGAATACGCCCGCGCCAACGGCCGTCGCAAGCTCACCTGCATGACCAAGGACAACATCATGAAGATGACCGACGGTCTGTTTCACCGGGTGTTCGACGAAATCAGTGCCGACTACCCGGAGATCACGACAGAACACATGATCATCGACATTGGCGCCGCCCGGCTGGCCACCCGGCCCGAACAGTTCGACGTCATCGTCACGCCCAACCTCTACGGCGACATCCTGAGTGACATCGCGGCCGAGCTGACCGGCAGTGTGGGGCTGGCCGGCAGCGCCAACATCGGCGAGCATGTGGCCATGTTCGAGGCCATCCATGGCAGTGCGCCCGACATCGCGGGCCGCGGCATGGCCAACCCCAGCGGCCTGCTGCTGGCTGCCGTGATGATGCTGGTGCACATCCGCCAGGCGGACATTGCCGCACGCATCCACAACGCCTGGCTGTGCACCTTGGAAGACGGTGTGTTCACCGCCGACCTGGCGGGTGCCGGTCGTGTGGGCCGCCCCTTTGGAAGCATGGATTTTGCGGACGCCATCATCGAACGACTCGGTCGCACGCCCGCGCAGCTGCACGCCGTGCAGTACCAGAACCCGGCTCCGTCCCGGGACCCCGGCACACCCGTCCCGCCAGCGCGCCGGCCTGCAGCACGCAAGACCCTGGTCGGCGTGGATGTGTTCGTGCACGACGCCTTGACCGGTGCCGACGACCTGGCCCGGCGGCTGCAGGCCTGCCACGCAGAGGGCCTGCGCCTGCAGATGATCACCAACCGTGGCGTCAAGGTCTGGCCGGGCGGGTTTCCGGAGACCTTCTGCACCGACCACTGGCGCTGCCGCTTTGTGGGTGATGAGGGCGCCGACCCTGTGGCGCCGCCGGACATCATCGGGTTGCTCGGAGCGCTCATCAATGCAGGCGTTGACGTCATCAAGACCGAGAACCTGTGCACCTTCGATGGCGAACGGGGCTTCGCCCTCGCTCAAGGGCAATGAGGCGGAACTGGTGGTCCGGCCGCAATGAAAGCGGTCTTTGACCGTGTGAATCTGGCCTTTGGCCGGCGCCGCGATGGGGTAGCCTCCGCATGTGTCGCACCAGGTCATCCACATCCACCCGGACGCCCCGCCCAAGCCGGCGCTGGGCGCCCTCTGCAACGGATGTGGTGTCTGTTGCCTGGCCGAGCCCTGTCCGCTCGGTTGCGTGATCTCCCGAAGCCGCCATGGCGCGTGTGATGCGCTGCGCTGGGACGAAGCCGGACGCCTTTACCGTTGCGGTGCTGTCAGTGACCCGGCGGGGGTTCTGGGGCCACGCTGGGCCTGGGCAGCGCCGTGGCTGCAGCGCCTGGCCAAGCGCTGGATCAGTGCCGGCACCGGCTGCGATGCGAGCCTGCAGTTGAGCAGCCCCCGCGACGCGGACGACCGACCCTGATCAGCGCAACCAGAGCCCGATCAGCGCCACAGCGCCCACCGCCGCGGCCACCAGCAGCATCCGCGTGCGCAGGCGCAGCACATTGACGGCCGCCACCAGCCGGGCGTTCTGTTCGGCCAGGTCGGCCACGGTCTGTGTCAGCTGGTCCTGGGCCTGCAGCAGGCCGTCGATCCGCTCGTTGGCCGCCTGCAGCCGCGCCTGCAGCTGTTCGGTCGTGGGCGGGGCCACGCCAGTGCCGGGTGGCGCACCCGGGTCGGTGGCGGGCGGTGAACGCCTTTGCTCCCGTTGCCGGTCGACCAGTTTGCGGGCCGCGTTCAACACCTTGGGTGCGTGCTCGATCACGTCGCCCCAGGGGATCACCTTCAGGGCCAGCAGCCAGGGGTTGGGCATGCACTCTCCTTGTCTGTCGTGTCTTTGCTACGGGGCAGCTTAACCCCAAACGCGCAAAACCGTCCGTTGACGCCGGTCTGATCCAGATCATGACGCGGGGCCAAAGGAGGCGTAATATCAAAATCTGCGCATAAAACAATATAGGTGACGGCATGGACGGTTCATCACTGATCGAGCACTGGGGCGAGCCGGCGGTGCTCGCGCTGTGTGGCCTGGCGGTGGGGCTGGGTTTCGGCTTCTTTGCCCAGCGATCCCGTTTCTGCCTGCGTGCGGCCGTCATCGAGTTCTGGCATGGCCGCTTCGGAGAAAAGCTGGCGGTCTGGTTGCTGGCCTTCTCCACCGCCGTGGTGGTCGTGCAGGCCCTGGTGGCAGGCGGCTGGATGGACATCAGCACGGCGCGCCAGCTGTCGGCCCGGGGCAGCCTGTCGGGTGCCATTCTGGGCGGACTGATCTTCGGCTTCGGCATGGTGATGACCCGGGGCTGTGCCAGCCGCCTGCTGGTGCTCTCGGCCAACGGCAACCTGCGCGCGCTTTTGTCCGGTCTGATCTTTGCGGTGGTCGCTCAGGCCTCGATCGGCGGCATGCTGGCCCCGCTTCGTGAAATCCTGGCGGGCTGGTGGGTTGTCGATGGCGGGTCCTCACGCAGCCTGCTGGAGCTGGTGGGGGCGGGGCCGGTTGATGGTCTCGTGTTCGGCATGCTCTGGCTGGTCACGGCAGGCTTCTTTGCCTGGTACAGCGGCTGGAGCGTTTGGAAATGGGCGGGCGGCATTGGCACCGGGCTGATGGTGGCCCTGGCCTGGTACGGCACCCACTGGGTGATGTCGAACTCTTTCGAGCCGGTGCAGATCCAGGGGCTGACCTTCAGTGGCCCGTCCGCCGAATGGCTGATGCGGGTGCTGGCCGAGCCGGGCGAGCCATGGACATTCGGCCTGGGACTGATGCCCGGGGTGTTTCTGGGTTCGCTGGCGGGAGCCCTGCTGGGTCGTGACTGGAAACTGGAAGGTTTTGGGGGTGGCTACACCATGCCCCGCTACATCATCGGTGCCGTCCTGATGGGCTTCGGCTCCATGCTGGCCGGCGGATGCGCGGTGGGCGCCGGCATGACCGGGGGGGCCATTTTTGCGGTCACCGCCTGGCTGATCCTGGGCGGCATGTGGGTGGGCGGGGGACTGGCCGACCGCCTGCTGGACCACCGCCCGCAAGCACAGCCCGACGCCACGCCCCGCGCCGGTCTGGGGACCGCTCCCTGACGTCCCTGAACGGCCGGCTCAGGCCGGTGGACGGCGCAACAACCAGACACCCAGTGCGGCGGCGAGCACCAGCAGCGCCGGGAAGCCGAGGGTGGGCGACCATTGCAGCGCTGCGGCACCCAGGGCCGGCGCCAGAACACCTCCTGCGGTGTAGGACAACACCAGTACCGCGGTGCCATTGACCAGGGCCAGGCCCTGCTCGCGCGAGCCGATGTCGATCATGGCCAATGTATAGAGGCAGCCCCCGGCACCACCCCAGACAAAGGCGACCGGCGCAGCCAGCCAGGGAGTGCCTGCCACCCACGGGACCGCCAGCGTGGCCAGCAGGGTGATGACAGCGCACAGGCGCATCAGGGTGAACCGTGCCTGGGCCTCGTCACCCCAGCGGCGTCGCGGATGGTGGGCCATGCGATCGGCCAGCAGGCCGGCCGGCAGCATCATCAGGGCGCTGCCCAGCCCGCTGGCTGCAACCAGCAGGGCCGCCGCCGCAGCGCCAAGTCCCAGCGACAGACCGTACAAGGGCAGGATGGCGGTGACGCCGCTTTCGAACACGCCGCCGATGAAGCCGACCGCCATGATCAGCGGATGCGCCCGCAGCGCATGCCACACGCCCGACCAGCCAACCCGGGCATCGTGCTGGTCGGCAGCGCCTGGCAGGGGCGGAATGGCCAGGCTCCACAGCAGGCCCACCAGCAGAAAGCCGAAGGCCAGCCAGAGTGCGTGCATCGAACCGGAGCCGACCCAGGCCAGCAGGGCCGGGCCGATCACAAAGGTGGTGCCCACCATGGTCTCGAACAGGCCGACATAGCGACCGCGCTGGCCGGGCGGTGCCAGTTCGGCCACGATGGCTTCGGCCAGCACCCACCGCAGGCCGCCCGCCATACCGGCCACCAGGTACAGCACGAACCACACCGGCAACCAGTCGACCAGCCCGAAGCCGGCGGTGGTGAACACCGGCACCGCGGCCGAGAGCCACAGCGTGGGTCGCCGACCCAGGCGCCGCGTCAGCGCAGAAGCCAGGGGCGTGACCAGAAAGATGCCCAGCCAGACCGTGGCAGCGAACAACCCGGCCAGTGCGGTCGAATGGCCGGCGTCCTTCAGGCGCAGCAAGAGCAAGGGGCCGAGCATGAAAACCCCCACCAGCTCGAAGAAGGTGGCGCAGAAGATGGCCAGCAGTCCGCGCGAAGCGTGGACAGGGCGGGGGCCGGGAGCCGCCCGCGCCGGTAGCGGGTGTTCGCTCATCGGGCAGCGAGCAGGGCGTCCGCCAGCTCGGCAAAACCGGCGCCACGTTCGCTGGGGGTCACGTAGCGGGGCGCATGGCTCAGTGCATCGGCAAACCGGGCGATGTTGGCCACGCCCACGCTGTGCGGGCAATGCGCAAACATGACCGCATCGTTGGTCGAATCGCCCACATAGACCCAGTGGTCCAGTTCGGCATCCAGATCAATGCCACGCTGGCGCCGCAGGATCCAGCGGGCCCCGGCCAGCTTGTCGTGCTCGCCGATCCAGCCATTGATGTGGATGGAGCTGACCGTGGCCCGCAGGCCGCCTTCGCGCATCACGCGCACCACCGCCTCGATCTGCGTGGCATCGAGTCGGTGGAACTCGCTGTGGTCGATGGCGATGTCGGTTTCCCGCCCCGGGCTGTCATCGGCCAGACAGGCACCCGGCACGCGGGCCAGCACCTCCTGTGCCACCGCTTGCAGGCGCCGTGCATGGACCTGGCGGCTGGCTGCGTCCTGCAACCAGTCCTTGCCCAGGCGACCATCGGGTTGTCGCCACAACGCCACGGCTCCGTTCTCGGCCACGATGGCCTCCAGCGGCCAGTCGAGCGCAAAGGGTTCGCTCCAGCCGGCTGGCCGCCCGGTGACGGCAAACACCGGAATGCCGGCTGCCCGCAGCCGGCTCAGGGCAGCCCGGGCCTCGGGTGCCAGCGCACCATCCGCGGTCAGGGTGTCGTCGATGTCGGTCAGCACACCGCGAATGCGCGCGCGCTCGGCCAGCGGCCATTGGTCCAGGGGCTTCATGATTCGAGGCGGCAGTGTCTCACAGGACCGCCCGTCGGCATGTCACACAAGACCCTCAATCCCGCCCCGCCATGACCGAAAGACCGCAATGCCGCCCGACCTTGGGATAAAATCCGCCGAATCCGAGGAGCGTTGCAGCGCCCCCACCGCATCCTGTGCGGCCGCGGAGCGTGAGGCTCGGACCCATCATCGCAACGACGCTCATCCACTGATCCAGTGTGGTGAGCCCGCATTCCCCTCTGTCAGTGGTTTTCTCGAAACGTCGCTTTTGGAGCAAAACCTATGAACGCACGCCTTCCCGCCGTCGCCACCGACTGCGTCATCGCCGACATCGGCCTGGCCGACTGGGGCCGCAAAGAAATCCGCATTGCCGAGACCGAGATGCCCGGCCTGATGGCCATCCGCGAAGAATTTGCGGCCAAACAACCCCTCAAGGGAGCCCGCATCACCGGCTCGCTGCACATGACCATCCAGACGGCTGTGCTGATCGAGACGCTGCAGGCGCTGGGTGCCCAGGTGCGCTGGGCCTCATGCAACATCTTCTCGACGCAGGACCATGCCGCTGCCGCCATTGCGGCTGCCGGCACCCCGGTGTTCGCCATCAAGGGTGAGACCCTGGTCGATTACTGGGACTACACCCACCGCATCTTCGACTTCGGCCCCAAGGGTACCGAGGGCGAAGGCCCGAACATGATCCTCGACGACGGCGGCGATGCCACGCTGCTGATGCACCTGGGCAAGCAGGCTGAACGTGACCAGAGCGTGCTGGCCAACCCCGGCAGCGACGAAGAGCGCATCCTGTTTGCCGCCATCAAGGCCAAGCTGGCCGAAGACCCGACCTGGTACAGCCGCAAGAGCGCCCAGATCATCGGCGTGACCGAAGAGACCACCACCGGTGTGCACCGTCTCAAGGAGATGAGCGTCAAGGGCTCGCTGATGTTCCGTGCCATCAACGTCAACGACTCGGTCACCAAGAGCAAGTTCGACAACCTCTACGGCTGCCGTGAATCCCTGGTCGACGGTATCAAGCGCGCGACCGACGTCATGATCGCCGGCAAGGTCGCCGTGGTTTGCGGCTACGGTGACGTGGGCAAGGGCTCGGCTCAGGCACTGCGCGCGCTGAGCGCCCAGGTGTGGGTGACCGAGATCGACCCCATCAATGCCCTGCAGGCGGCCATGGAGGGTTACAAGGTCGTGACCATGGAGTGGGCCGCCGACAAGGCCGACATCTTCGTGACCACCACCGGCAACCGCGACGTCATCACCTACGAACACATGGCCGCCATGAAGGACCAGGCCATCGTCTGCAACATCGGTCACTTCGACAACGAGATCCAGGTCGCGAAGCTGGAAGAAAAGTGCCAGTGGGAAGAGATCAAGCCCCAGGTCGACCACGTCATCTTCCCGGACGGCAAGAAGATCATCCTGCTGGCCAAGGGCCGCCTGGTGAACCTGGGCTGCGGCACCGGACACCCCAGCTTCGTGATGAGCTCCTCGTTTGCCAACCAGACCATCGCCCAGATCGAGCTGTTCTGCCACCCCGAGGGCTATGACGTGGGCAAGGTCTACGTGCTGCCCAAGCACCTCGACGAGAAGGTCGCTCGCCTGCACCTGAAGAAGGTCGGCGCCATGCTGACCGAGCTGAGTGACGAGCAGGCCGCCTACATCGGTGTGCCCAAGCAGGGTCCGTACAAGCCGGACACGTATCGTTATTGAGCCCCCCGCGACGCCTTCGGCGTCACCCCCCAGGGGGCGGCGCTGGCGGCCCGGCCAAGCCGGTTCCGCGGCGCCCTGGGTGTTGTTTGTGGTGCTCGACCATGCGTGCTGACCAACTTCTTGTCGACCGCGGTCTGGCCGCATCGCGTTCGCAGGCCCAGCGGCTGATCGCTGCGGGCGTGCGCTGGCGCTTGCCGGGCTGTGACTGGAAGACCGTCGTCAAGAACGGTGAAGAGCTGCGCGAGACGGCGGAGCTGCAGCTGCTGGACACCGCGGAATCGCGCTTTGTCTCACGCGGCGGTCTCAAGCTCGACGGTGCGCTGACGCACTGCGGCATCGATGTGAACGGTCTGCGCTGTCTCGACGTGGGGCAGAGCAGTGGCGGCTTCACCGACTGCCTGCTGCAGCGCGGCGCCGCGCAGGTGGTGGGGGTGGATGTGGGGCAGGGCCAGCTGCACCCGCAGCTGCGCATCGACCCGCGCGTGCTCTGCATCGAGAAGTGCAACGCGCGCGAACTGACGGCGCAGCAACTGTTGGACGCTGGTGGCGAATCTGCTGCGGCGCCCTTCGACCTGATCGTGGGAGACCTGTCCTTCATCTCGCAGACCCTGGTGTGGCCGGCCATTGTGCCGCTGCTCAGGTCCACCGGGCATCTGCTGATGCTCGTCAAGCCTCAGTTCGAGCTGCAGCCCGAACACATCGGCAAGGGCGGACTGGTGAAAGACGCGTCGAGCCACGCGCTTGTGCAGCAGCGCATCGCGAAAGCCTGTGCCGACAACGGGCTGCGCCTGCGCGACTATTTTGAAAGTGCCATCACCGGCGGTGATGGCAACCGGGAGTTTTTTGTATGGGCCTGCCCCTGAGTTTCGAGTTCTTTCCGCCCAAGACACCTGAGGGCGCCGACAAGCTGGCCGTGGTTCGCCAGCAGCTCTACGCACTGCAGCCCGAGTTCTGCTCGGTCACCTACGGTGCCGGTGGCTCCACCCAGCAGGGCACTTTCGACACGGTCAGGGCCATCCTCTCCGAAGGGGTCGACGCAGCGTCGCATTTTTCCTGCATCGGGGCCACCCGGGCCAGCGTGCGAGAACAGCTGGCCACACTCAAGTCCATGGGCGTCAGGCGCCTGGTCGCCTTGCGCGGCGATCTGCCCAGTGGCTATGGCCTTGGCGGCGAGTTCCACTACGCACGTGACCTGGTGGCTTTCATCCGCGAGGAAACCGGGTCGGACTTTCATATTGAAGTCGCCGCCTACCCCGAGGTGCATCCGCAGGCCAAGTCACCGGAAGCCGACCTGCAGGCCTACGCAGCCAAGGTCAAGGCGGGCGCAGATTCGGCCATCACGCAATATTTCTACAACAGTGACGCCTACTTCAGGTTTGTGGACGACGCCCACAAACTCGGTGCCGACGTGCCGGTGGTGCCGGGCATCATGCCGATCACCAGCTCCTCGCAGCTGTTGCGCTTTTCCGATGCCTGCGGTGCCGAGATCCCGCGCTGGATCCGCCTGCGCCTGCAGGCCTACGGCGACGACACCGCGTCGATCAAGGCCTTTGGCCTCGATGTGGTGACCGACCTGTGCGACCAGTTGCGCAACGCGGGCGTGCCGGCGCTGCACTTCTACACCATGAACCAGAGTGTGGCGACGCTGGAGATTGTGCGGCGGTTGACATTGAATTCGTGATGCCAGTGAGATTTGCCACGAAAGTCGGCAAAACCCGTGGCGAATTCGTGTCAAAATGTAAGTAAATAATACTTACGTGCCAACTGAGCTGCGCCCCGATCGATCCCGATCGTCCCATGCGGGACCGGCTCAAGCGGCAATTTCCGCCCATTGCCGACGATCTGACCACCCATGAGCACCAAGCGCGACCTTCTGGATAACCTGCATCAACGCGAGCAAAAACGCCTGGCTGCAGCCGCGCTGACCGGCCTTTTGCTTGCCCTGGGCTGTTACCAGCCCGCTGCACGGGCGGGCACCGGATCCTGTTCGGGAAGTGGCACCATCAATGTGTCCAATCCGCGGCTCGGCGAATGTGGTCTGGAAGGCGGGGACAGCCTTTCCATCACCGGCACCGGCAGCATCACCGGCGATGGAACGCCAGCCAATGTCGGTGTCCGGGTCGGTGCTGGTGTGTCGGGGGTGCAGATTACCAACGCAGGCGACATCGTGGGGGAGCCGTCGGACGGGCTGTGGAACCTGGGCTCGATCGACCAGGTGACCAACAGCGGGCGCGTCGCCGGTGGTAGCGGTTTTGCGCTGGGTGTCTACAACCCAGGCACGATAGGCGTTCTGGAGAATTCAGGCGTGATAGAGGCCGGAACAGGGCAGACTCTCGCCATCCAGTCGCCGGGAACCCTCAACACCTTCAACAATTCCGGCGAAATTCTCGGTGGGATCGAGACCAGCAACACCACCATCAACCTGAGCGGCAGTTCAGCCCGCATCACCGGGGCGGTCACGAACACCGGCGGCACCGTCAACGTCCGTGCCGGTGCGGAGTTCACCACGGAAAACACCATCAGCACCGGCCGCCTGGTCATCGAATCGGGCGCGCGTATGCAGGTTGGCGCCTCGGGTCATGGCCTGACGGTGACGGACCTGGCGGCCGATGCCATGCTCAACGCCGGTACCCTGGCGGTGGCCGAGGGTGTTACGGCAAATGTAAACGGCAACTACACGCAGAGCGGCACCTTGCGCGTGGGTGCGAGCAGCAACTCGAGCTACGGGCGTGTCAACGTCACTGGCGACGCCAGGTTGACGTCGACCGCCCGCTTCGACGTGGATGTCAACACCAGCCAGACCCTGGCCGCCGGCGACACGCTCAGTGGTGTGCTTTCGGCTTCGGGCACGCTGATCAACGACGCGCCTTCGGGCAACGTGTCCGACAACAGCGCCCTGTTCAATTTCCGCTCCGAAGCCAATGGTAGCCAGATCGATCTGCAGGTGCTGGCTGCCGGTGACGAAACTCCTTCTCAGCCCGGCGTGACTCCGGTCTTGCCCGAGGAGAATTCCCCGGGGCAAGGCATCGTGCCGGCGACCATCCAGGCGGGCCTGGTCAATGGTGTTCCCGCGGCCCAGGTGCTGGACAGCTACATCCGTGGCGGGCGCACCGGCACCGACTGGGATGCCGTGGTGACTGCGCTGGGTCAACTGCCCGACGACGCCTCCGTGGCCCGTGCCGTCGGACAGGCCATGCCTTCGATGCACGGCAATGCCAGCCGAGCCCTGCTGGCCCATGCGTCAAGCACCGGATCGGCCATTGTCGAACAGCTGGCCTGGAGCGGCATGGCCAGTGGTGATGTCATGCCTGGAACCGGACTCTGGGTCAAACCCATGAGCACCTGGGTCGACCAGGACCGCTACCGCCAGATCAGTGGATACCGGGTGCGCTCCCAAGGCCTGGTAGGTGGTTACCAGACCTCGTTCGGGCAAGGTAGCACAGTCGGCTTCGGGCTCGCCTATCTGGATGGGCGCGTCGAGGGGCGCGACTTTGCGCTGGGCCAGCGCAGCGATCTGGAAAGCGTGCAGCTGCTGAGTTACGGTTCTTACGATCTGTCGGGTTGGCGCCTGCAATGGCAGGCCGATGCGACGCGCAGTTCGGTCAAGTCCTTGCGCTGGCTGGGCTTTATCGGTCGGTCGGCGCAGGCCAGTTACCGTGGCGACACTTGGCACATCGGGCTGAATTTCGGACGACCCATGGACCTGTCCGGCACCACGGTTACCCCGTTGGTGGGGCTTGACTGGCGGCGCACGCGCAGCAACGCCTACACCGAAACCGGTGCTGGTGCCCTCAACCTGCGCGTCGCAGCCCAGACGGCCGAAGAACTGATCGTCAAACTGGGTGTCGAGGCGCGTCATCCGCTGGGCACCCAGACCCACCTGCTGGCCCAGGCGGCTGTTGGCTACGACCTGGCCAGCGGTCGAGACACCACCTCCGCTCAGTTCACCGGCGGAGGCGCCGTGTTCGCGACGCAGGGACTGGCCCGTCGGCGGGCAGTGGCCGAACTTGGTGTGGGCGTGGTCCACCGCGCCAGCGATGCCCTGGAGGTGAGTGTGCGCTACGACCTGGCCGTTCGCGAGGGCATGACCGACCAGGGCGCCAGCCTGCGGCTGGACTGGCGCTTCTGATGCCAGAAGGTGCGACGGCTGCTGCTGTCGGTGTCGGTCGGGTTGCTGGCCTGCCTGGCGGGATGCGCGCTGCCAGGTCCTCACGAGCGTTCTGAGCGTGCCCAGCGCCTGGCCCAGGCTTCTGGCTGGGCACCGTTGCGGCTGCCGGTGTCCGGGTTCGAGCTCCAGGCTTATCTGTCGCCCGGAGCAGGCGTTGTGGATGGCGGCAGCACGCTGACGGTCTACATTGAGGGGGACGGTCTGGTGGCCGTGGCACCCCAGGTGCCGGCATTGGATCCGACGCCCCTGGACCCGCTGGCACTTCGCCTCGCACTGGCCGACGGTGGCGCACGCGTTGCCTACCTGGGGCGTCCCTGTCAATACCTGGCAGGTCGTCCCCCTGGGTCCTGCCGAGACGCGCACTGGACCCATCGCCGTTTCGCCCCCGAGCTCGTCGCCGCGGTCGGTGAGGCCCTCGATGCGCTCAAGGCCGCCACTGGCGCCCATACCCTGCGGCTGATCGGTTATTCGGGGGGCGCAGCCATGGCTGCACTTGTGGCGGGTGGGCGTGGCGACGTGCTGGCCTGGGCCAGCGTCGCTGGCAACCTCGATACGGACACCTGGCAGCAGCTCCATGCTCTGTCGCCATTGCATGGTTCGTTGAATCCGCGCAAGGTGGCGCAGACGCTTCGCAATCTGCCCCAGAGGCACCTGGTGGGCCTGCGGGATACGGTGGTGCCTCCCTCCGTGCCCGAGGCCTTCCTGCACGCCATGGATGGTCAGATGCCCGCGACCTCTGCGGACGCGCGGGTGCTGCCATTGCCCGACTTCGACCATGTGTGCTGTTGGGTGCAGGAATGGCCCCGCTTGCGGGTCCTGATTCCCTGAAACCTTCTGTGGCTTGGCGCCGTGAGGGCACTCGGGCATGATGCGCGCTCGGCCGCTCCCTCAACGATTCTTCTGACGGAACTCCACCATGAAGCTCGAAACCCTGGCCGTGCACGGCGGCTACACACCCGACCCGACCACCAAGGCCGTTGCGGTGCCCATCTACCAGACCGTGGCCTATGCCTTCGACAACACGCAGCACGGTGCCGACCTGTTCGACCTGAAGGTGCCGGGCAACATCTACAGCCGCATCATGAATCCCACCAACGGGGTGCTGGAGGCACGGCTGGCCGCGCTCGAAGGCGGCATTGGCGCTCTGGCCGTGGCCTCAGGCATGGCGGCCATCACCTACGCCATCCAGACCATTGCCGAAGCGGGTGACAACATCGTCTCGGCCTCGACACTGTACGGCGGCACTTACAACCTGTTTGCCCACACCTTCCCGCAGCAGGGCATCACGGTGCGCTTTGCCGATCCGCACGATCCGGCCGCGTTCGCGGCCTTGATCGACGGGCGCACCAAGGCCATCTACTGCGAATCGGTGGGCAACCCGCTGGGCAACGTGACCGACATCGGCGCGCTGGCCAGGGTCGCACACGCAGCGGGTGTACCGCTGATCGTCGACAACACCGTCCCCAGCCCCTACCTGTGTCGCCCGTTCGCGCACGGTGCCGACATCGTGGTGCATTCGCTGACCAAATACCTGGGCGGCCACGGGACCAGCATCGGCGGTGCCATCGTCGACAGCGGCAAGTTTCCCTGGGCCGAACACAAGGCGCGCTTCAGGCGCCTGAACGAGCCGGACGTGAGCTACCACGGTGTTGTCTACACCGAAGCGCTGGGCCCGGCCGCCTACATCGCCCGCGCCCGCGTGGTGCCGCTGCGGAACATGGGTGCAGCGCTCTCGCCCATGAACGCCTTCCAGATCCTGCAGGGCATCGAGACGCTGGCGCTGCGCATGGACCGCATCTGCGAGAACGCGGTCAAAGTGGCACGGCATCTGCAGAACCACTCCAAGGTGGCCTGGGTCAACTATGCCGGCCTGCCCGACCACAAGGACCATGGGCTGGTCAAGCAGTACATGGGCGGCCGGGCGTCGGGCATCATCAGCTTCGGGCTCAAGAGCGCTGACGCGATGGCCGCTGGTGCGCGCTTCCAGGACGCGCTGCAGCTGTTCACCCGCCTGGTCAACATCGGCGACGCCAAGTCCCTGGCCTGCCACCCGGCGTCGACCACCCACCGCCAGCTCAACCCGGATGAACTGAAGAAGGCCGGGGTCAGCACCGACATGGTCCGCCTGTCCATCGGTATCGAGCACATCGACGACCTGATCGCCGACCTGGACCAGGCACTGAGCGCCGTCTGACCGGGGTCAGGACCCCGGTTGCTTCCCTGCCGGGACCCATCGCAGCGGACCGTACCAGGCCTGGCTGCGAACCCCGGTGTTGTTGCTGTCGGTCATCAGGGCGATGCCGGTCAGCCGCGCCGGGGGTTCGCCGAATGCCTGCAGGTAGTCGGCCCGCAGGTCGCGCCTGAGGTCCATCCAGCGACCCAGCGCCTCGGTGCCCGACACCACCACCAGTTTGCGGACGCGGCTGCTGCGCGGATGCGGAATCACCGTGCCCACCGGACGTTTCGGATCCCACACGTACATCAGGGTGGCATAGGGCATGGGCTCGCCGGTCAGGGTTTGCAACAGATCCGAGATCCGTTGGTCCCGCGCGGTAAACCGTGAGCGGTCGCCGTCGAACTGCAGGATCAACCTGAGCGGGGCGTCGTCGGCGTGCGCATCGCCAATGTCGGCCAGCGGATTGTGCTGGTCCAGATACCACGAGAAGTCCAGCAGCCCCAGGTCCGGCCCCTGACTGTCCAGCGCGTGGCGCATGAGGCTGTCGCCCCCCTGGCTGAGGGCCTGCAGCGCCGGCCGTCCGGCGTGCTGCACCGGCCGGTATTCGGTCGGTTTGCGCTGTCCGATGCGCTGGTGTCGCCAGCCCGATCCGGGCGGCGCAGCAGGCAGCGCATGGGACTGGGCCCAGGCGCTGTCGTCCAGATCCGGAACAGCGGAACCCCCCGTTCGGGGAGGGCTGCCACAGGCGCCGAGGATGAGGCTGCCCAGCAGGGCACAGGCAAACAGGAAACGACGGTTCATGGCGGGCGGGTGCCAGGTGGTCTGCATCGGCGATGGCGAAAGCGTGTTCACGCCGCAGGATTGACCCAGATCAAACAGCTGGCCGGAAATCGGTGTGGCCAGGACGGCGTCTGTGAATGAATTGATCTTACGCAAGCCCTTGGGCATGGATGGGGACTGTAATGCCCGCCGGGAATGTTCCCGTATCGAGGAATGAGAGCGAATGATGAAAAAGCACGTTCTGGCCATTGCAGCCGTCTCCCTCCTGGCTTCCGGCGCCGCCCTGGCGCAGGATTTCAAGGAGGGCTCCATCCTGGTGCGCGCCCGTGCCGTCTACCTGGACAGCGCCAACAAGGACAGCACCGGACTCCATCTCAATGTCAACAACAAGACCCTCCCTGAAGTTGACATCAGCTACTTCCTGAGCCCCAACATAGCGGCCGAGCTCATCCTGACCGTGCCACAGAAGCACCGGCTGTCGGCGGGGGACACCCGCATCGGATCGCTCAAGCACCTGCCCCCCACCCTGACCGTGCAGTACCACTTTCAGGGCGCGGGCTTCAAGCCCTATGTGGGTGTTGGCCTGAACTACACCCGTTTCAGCTCGGTCAAGCTGCCCGCGGGTGTCGACATCAAGCGCAACAGCGTTGGCCTGGCACTGCAAGCCGGTGTGGACATTCCGGTTGGATCCAACATGTACCTGAACTTCGACATCAAGAAGGTCAACATTGACACCAAGGTGCTGGCTGGCGGCACCGAAATCGGCAAGTTCAAGGTGGACCCCTGGCTGGCTGGCGTGGGGCTGGGCTGGCGCTTCTGATCGCCTGACTCCTGCCGAGTCTCCGGGGTTGATGGCCTGGCGGTCGGCCCGACCGCCAGGCCCTTTTGCGCTGTGGGCGCCATAGGGTGAACCTTTTCGATGCGGGTTGCTCCACCCACCATGTCGATGGTCATCGAGAAACACCCTGTGCCCGTGCAGGCGCATTGCGGACCACACCAGCGAGCCCTGTCTGCGATCTTGCTCACCCTGGCCACTGTCTTGTGGCTCGGGGGCTGTGCTGCGCCCCGCCTTGAAATGCCCTCCACTGACCAGCAGGTCCAGGAAGGCCGCGCGATCGACATGGGCGTGGCCTCCTGGTACGGCGATCGCTTTCACGGTCGCCGTACCGCCAGCGGTGAAACGTTCGACATGACCCAGCTGACGGCCGCCCACAAGTCACTGCCCTTCGGTACGCGCGTTCGGGTGCGCAACCTGGACAATGGCCGCGAGGTGGAGGTTCGCATCAACGATCGGGGACCGTTCACCCCCGGGCGTGTGATCGACCTCAGCCACGCCGCGGCAGCTGCAATCGGTATCCTTCAGTCGGGCACCGCCCGGGTGGCGGTGTTCCGAGACTGAGCAGGCGTGGCAGGCCCGTTGTCCCTGGGGGCAAGGGTGGCGAGGTGTCCGTTGCCGTCGAGGACTGAATCTCAGCGTTCGTCGTAACTCACCACCAGCCTGTCGGTGGTCGGTCGGGCCTGACAGGACAGCACGAAACCCTTTTCGGTCTCCCAGGGCTCCAGCGTGAAGTTCTTGTCCATGCTCACGCTGCCTTCCATCACCTTGGCCCGGCAGGTGCAGCAGACGCCGCCCTTGCACGACCAGGGCAGGTCCAGCCCGGCATTCAGGGCCACGTCCAGCACGTGCTCGTCCTTGTTCATCCACAGCTGGTGTGGCTTGCCATCGACCACCACGGTCAGCTCGACTTCGCCAGCCTCCCGCACGGCCGGGTGGCCCAGCACCGCGGCCTGCCGCTGACTGGCTGGCAGGGCCTCCAGCGTCGGCGATGTGAAACGCTCGGTGTGGATGCGGTCGGGGCGAACGCCAGCGTCCAGCAGGGCCTTTTCCGTCGATTCGATCATCGCCTCCGGGCCGCAGACAAACACCTCGTCCATGCTGCCCACCGGCAGCAGTGCGGCGATGATCTGGCGCACCTTGTCGCCGTCGATGCGGCCCTCGAGCAGCGGCACTTCCAGCGCCTGGCGCGACAGCACATGGATCAGTGTCAGCCGGCCCGGATAGCGGTCCTTCAGGTCCTGCAGTGCCTCGTTGAACATCACGCTGGCCATGCGGCGGTTGCCGTAGACCAGGGTGAACTTGGCATCGGGCGATTCCTCCAGCGTGCTGGCCATGATGGACAGGATGGGTGTGATGCCCGAGCCGGCCGCAAAACCCACCCGGTGCAAGGCACGTGGCTTGTGGATGGTGAAGCGCCCATCCGGTGGCATCACGCGCAGCGTGTCGCCAGCCTTCAGCTGCGTGGCGGCCCAGTTGGAAAACACCCCGCCCTCGACCGGCCGGATGCCCAGTGTGACCTCACCCTGCTTCACCAGCCGGCTGCGCGGGCTGCTGATGGAGTAGCTGCGGCGCACGTCCTGGCCGTCGATGTCGGCCCGTACGGTCAGGAACTGGCCGGGTTCGAAGGTGAAGGTTTCGCGCAGTGCATCAGGAATGGCCAGCGACACGGCCACCGCACCGGCCGCTTCCGGATCGACGCGGGAAACGGTGAGTTCATGGAAACGGGGGACGGCGGTGCTCATGTTCAGTACGGTTTGAAGTAATCAAAGGGTTCCAGGCAGTCCAGGCAGCGGTACAGCGCCTTGCAGGCCGTGGAGCCGAAAGTCGCGGTCTGTGTCGTGTTGCTCGATCCGCATTGCGGGCAGGGGACCTGAACCGGTTTGGCCGCATGTCGGCTGAACTGCAGCACACCACGGGGCGAGGGTGGCTGGCTGCCACACTGCGGCGGCGCAATGCCATAGGCGCGCAGCTTTTCCTTGGCCGCTTCGCTCATCCAGTCGGTGGTCCAGGCGGGGGCGAGTTGAGTCACCACCCGTCCTTTCAGTCCCGTCGCTTCCAGCGCCGCCACGATGTCATCCTCGATCTGGCCCATGGCCGGACAACCGCTGTAGGTGGGGGTGATGACGACCTCGGGCACCCCGTCGGCCCCGGCGCGGATTTCACGCAGGATGCCCAGTTCGGTCAGGCTGATGACCGGAATCTCGGGGTCTGCCAAGTGGGCCAAGGCTTGCGCAATGGCCTCCAGCGGTGCCGTGGTCGCCACGTTCATGGTGCTCACCAGATGGCGGTCGGGTGGGCCCGCGCCAGGCTCTGCATTTCGGCCAGCAGAAAGCCCAGGTGCTCCGAATGCACGCCCACATGACCCTGCGCCACATAGCCCTGGTGCGGCTGGTCGCTTCGCGTCAGCGTGGCTTCGGCCAGCGTTTCATTGACCAGTGTGTTCCAGGGTTCGCGAAGCGCGATGATGTCCACGCCACTGCCGTCCTGCGCCGCGGCCTGTTCGGCCGGAGCGGGTTGCCAGAAGGCCTCGCAGTAGGGCAGCAGGTGGTCGACAGCGGCCTGGGCGCGGCCGTGAGACTCTTCAGTGCCGTCGCCAAAACGCACCAGCCAGTCACCCGCATGCTGCAGGTGATATCGCACCTCCTTCAGCGACTTGGCCGCGATGCCAGCCAGCTGCGTGTCCTTTGACGCCTGCAGCCGGTCCCACACCAGTACCATCAGCGCGCTGACCAGGAAGTTGCGGGCGATGGTCACCGCATAGTCACGTTCGCTCACCGCATAGCCCACCAGCGGACCGTGGTGCGGCAGCTCCATGAGGGTGTGGTTGCGGAATTCCGCGGTGTCGCGGAAATAGGCCAAGGTGTCCTCGGTGATTCGGCCATCCTGGCGGGCACCCTGCAGGTGCGCAAAGCGCTGGGCCAGCACGGGATCACCGTTGATCAGTCCGGCGGCGTGCTGGTAGAGCAGCCGCGCCTGGCCGATCAGATCCAGGCTGTTGTTGGCCAGGGCCAGGTCTTCCTCAAGCACGGGGCCATGGCCACACCACTCGGCGTTGCGCTGGCCCAGCACCAGGGCGTTGTCCGCCAGATGCAAGAGGTAGTCAACGGGCGCCCCCGCGCTCGGTCCGGCAGCATTCATCACATGTGCCCCACTTTTTCAGGGATCTCGTAGAAGGTCGGGTGGCGATACACCTTGTCGGCCGCCGGGTCAAAGAAGCTGTCCTTGCTGTCGGGTTCGCTGGCCGTGATGGCGGTCGAGGGCACGACCCAGATGCTCACACCCTCCTGGCGCCGCGTGTAGATGTCGCGTGCCATCTGCAGCGCGTGGCGTGCATCGCTGGCATGCAGGCTGCCGCAGTGCTTGTGTTCCAGGCCCTGCTTGCTGCGGACGAACACTTCCCAGAGGGGCCATTCCTTGAGTGCGGGCGCGTTCATGCGGCCTCCTTATGTTGACGTTGCTGCTGCTTGCGGGCGTGGGCCAGCGCGGCTTCGCGCACCCAGGCGCCCTGTTCATGTGCCTTGACGCGCGTGGCCAGGCGTTCCTTGTTCATGGGGCCGTTGCCATTGACCGTGGCCCAGAATTCGTCCCAGTCGATCGCGCCATAGTCGTAATGGCCGCGTTCTTCGTTCCACTTCAGGTCGGGGTCCGGCAGGGTCACGCCCAGCACCTCGGCCTGCGGCACGGTGGCGTCGATGAACTTCTGGCGCAGGTCGTCGTTGCTGATGCGTTTGATGCCCCAGCGCATGCCCTGCACGCTGTTGGGGCTGTTGTCGTCGGGCGGGCCGAACATGGCCAGGCACTTCCACCAGTAGCGGTTGACCGCGTCCTGCACCATGGCCTTCTGTTCGGGCGTGCCCTGCATCATCACCAGCAGGGCCTCATAGCCCTGGCGCTGGTGGAAGCTCTCTTCCTTGCAGACGCGGATCATGGCGCGCGCATACGGACCGTAGCTGCAGCGGCACAGCGGGATCTGGTTCATGATCGCCGCGCCATCGACCAGCCAGCCGATCACGCCCACATCCGCCCAGTTGAGTGTCGGGTAGTTGAAGATCGAGCTGTACTTGGCCTTGCCGCTGTGCAGGGCGTCCAGCATCTGGTCGCGGCTGGTGCCCAGGGTCTCTGCCGCCGAATACAGATAGAGGCCGTGGCCGCCCTCGTCCTGCACCTTGGCGATCAGGATGGCCTTGCGCTTGAGGCTGGGTGCGCGGCTGATCCAGTTGCCCTCGGGCAGCATGCCGACGATCTCGCTGTGCGCGTGCTGGCTGATCTGGCGCACCAGGGTCTTGCGGTAGGCCTCGGGCATCCAGTCGCGCGGCTCGATCTTGCCGTCGGCGTCGATCACCGTGTCGAAGTGCGCCTGCAGCGAGGCGTCCTCGGCCCGGATCGGGGTGGCGGCCGATTTCGGTCCGCTCTTGGCGTCACCGTCGGCGACGGAGAAGGATTGGGTGTACATGCGGATCTCCTGCACCCTGGCTTGGTGGGGTGAGGACCGCAGTATAGATAATTAACCGACCGATCGGTCGGTTAATTGAGTGATCACAGGTTGGGGTTTTCCCGGGGCCGCTGAATCCGTCGGACCTCAGCTGCCGCCCCCGGTCTCCAATGTCTGTCCCTGGCCGCGTCCGCGCCCCAGGTGTTGCAGCAGCACGGGCAGGGCGGCCTGCAGGGTGGCCTTGAGGGTGTGGGGCGGGTTGATCACGAACATGCCACTGGCGCGCAGGCCGGCGTGGCCGGGCTGGGTTGGCGTGCCCGGGGCCTGTCCGATCGACAACGTGGCATGCAACCAGGGTTTGCGGACCTGGTTGGTCAGACTGCGAAGGCGCTTGGGCAGTTCATGGGCCTGTGGCCGGGGAATGATCGGATACCAGACCAGATAGGTGCCGGTGGGGAAGCGCTTGAGGCTGTCGGCGATGCAGGTGCAGACCTGGCCGTAGTCGGTCTTGAGTTCGTAGCTGGGGTCGATCAGGACAAGGGCCCGGCGTGAACCGGTGGCCGAAGGGGGCGGCGGCAGCAGGGGCTTGAGCCCCTCAAAGCCGTCCTGCCTCAGAACCGCGATCTGGCGACCGGCCTCGAGCTGGGCCACATTGCCCGAAAGGGCGCGCCCGTCGGTCGGGTGCAGCTCGAACAGTTTGAGTCGGTCACGGGAGGTTGCCCGCATCAGGTGGTGCATGACGAAGGGCGAACCCGGGTAGACCCGCAGGCGCCCGTCCGGGTTGAAGGCCGCGACCAGATCCAGGTAATCCTCGATGGCCTCGGGCGCAGCCAGCGGCGAGCCACCGGCCGGCCGCAGCGCCGACATCAGCCGCAACACGCCATCGTCGGCTTCGCCGCCAGTGCGGCTGTGGTCGCCGTCCAGCCGGTACAGGCCAGCACCGGCGTGGGTGTCGACCAGGGTCAGGCCGGCCTCCTTGCGCATCAGGTGCCGCAGGGTGGCGATCAGGGTGGTGTGCTTGAGCACGTCGGCGTGGTTGCCGGCGTGAAAGGCGTGTCGGTAGCTGAACATGACCCCATGGTAGCCGTCCCGGGCCCTTGACGGCCAGTGATTTGGCGTTTGGCGTGAAATTTCGTAGAATGGAGGGCTTCGCAGCGATAAATGGGCTCCGCGGCGAAGTTCACAGCCCCACCTAAGAGGTTTCCAACAGAGAAACACCGACCGTGGAAAAGAGCCCGCCAAACCCATTGCTTCGAGAGAAGACTCATGACCAAGACGTTCAGCGCCAAGCCCGCTGACGTGACGCACGAGTGGTTTGTGATTGACGCAACCGACAAGGTTCTCGGACGGGTCGCCAGTGAAGTGGCCCTCCGTCTGCGCGGCAAGCACAAGGCCATTTACACGCCTCACGTCGACACCGGTGACTACATTGTCGTGATCAACGCAGGCAAACTGCGCGTGACCGGCACCAAGACCACCGACAAGATGTACTACCGTCACTCGGGCTACCCGGGCGGTATCTACGCCACCAACTTCCGCGACATGCAGGCCAAGCACCCCGGCCGCGCGCTCGAGAAGGCCGTCAAGGGCATGCTGCCCAAGGGTCCTCTGGGCTACGCCATGATCAAGAAGCTCAAGGTGTACGGCGGTGCAGAGCACCCGCACACCGCCCAACAGCCGCAAGTGCTGGACATCTGAAGGAGCCCCTGATGATTGGTGAATGGAACAATGGCACCGGCCGTCGCAAATCCAGCGTCGCCCGCGTGTTCCTGAAGAAGGGTACCGGCAAGATCACGGTCAACGGCAAGGACATCGAACAGTTCTTCGGCCGCCAGACCTCGATCATGATTGCCAAGCAGCCCCTGGTGCTGACCGACCACGCCGAGACCTTCGACGTGCAGGTCAACGTCCATGGTGGTGGTGAATCCGGCCAGGCCGGCGCCGTGCGCCACGGCATCACCCGCGCCCTGATCGACTACGACGCATCGCTCAAGCCCGCGCTGAGCGCTGCCGGCTTCGTCACCCGCGATGCCCGTGAAGTCGAGCGCAAGAAAGTCGGTCTGCGTTCTGCACGCCGCCGCAAGCAGTTCAGCAAGCGCTGACGCGCTGGTCCCGGACACAGAAACCGCCCACAAGTCGAACTTGGGGCGGTTTTTGCGTTTTGGGGGTCTTGTTACCCCCTGTTGCCAGACACGAGGAGACTGAATGCGACTGCGTCTGCTCAGAAGACGACTAACGGTCAGCGCCCCCCGGGTGTCGATACGCAGTGCCATGCCCTGGCCGCTGCGCTGGCTGGTGGCGGCTGTGGTACTGGGGTTCTCGGCCGCGCTGGCACTCTGGGCCTTCGATTTCGGCCGCCAGATCGCCGGCCTGGACCGCAATGCCAAACAGGAGCTCGCCCAGTTGCGAGCCGAGACCCGCGATCTGCGGGCAGAGCTGGACCGCGTGCGCGCCGTGGCCGACACCGCCGAGAGCCTGCTGACCGCCGAGAAGGTGGCGCAGGAGCAGCTGGTGATGCAATTGCGGCAGCTCGAGTCGGACAACCAGACCCTGCGCAGCGATCTCGGCTTTTTCGAGCGTCTGCTGCCGACATCGGGAGACAACCTGGCCATACGCGGGGTGCAGGTCGAACGTGTCTCGCCAGGGCAGGTTCGCTGGCAGACACTGATGATCCAGGCCACCAAGAACGCCCCCGACTTCCGTGGGACGCTGGAGATCACCTTCCATGGCACGCTGGATGGCAAGCCCTGGTCCATGCCGCATGCGCCGCGTCCGCAGCCGGTGGTGATCAAGGGGTACTTGCGCAAGGAGGGCCTGTTGGACGTGCCGCCGGCCGCCGTGGTAAAAAGCGCGACAGCCAGAATCCTGCAGAACGGAACGGTTCGCGCCTTGCAGACGGTCAGTCTGTGACCCTTCCCCCGATTCCCCGATCAAAGACATCCGGAGTACCGATCATGTTCAACAAGAAGAAGCAGCCACCCATCAAGAGCCTGATCGCCCAGGGAACCCGGATCGACGGCAATGTCACGTTTCACGACGGCCTGCGAGTCGATGGCGAGGTGGTCGGCGATATCCGCGCCAGCGAAGAGCAGACGAGCATCCTCGTGATCAGCGAGGTGGCCCGGGTGACCGGCCAGATCCATGCCGACCATGTCATCATCAACGGCATGGTCAAGGGCCCGGTTCATGCGCTGGATCTGCTGGAACTGCAGCCCAAGGCCCGCATTGAAGGCGACGTCTCGTACCGGGCGCTTGAAATGCACCAGGGGGCGACCATTTCGGGGCAGCTCAAGCCCATGGCAGCAGGGGCTGAAGAAAAGCCCCCACTGAAACTGGCGGCAAACAACGGCTGAGCAGCAATTCCGACTGTTTTGCTATAGCATCTCCAGAAGATCGGGTTGTGCCTTGGGCGCAACCCGGCTCCAGCTGTTGAAACAGGGGTCGACGGACCCCACGATCGAGGTAACCCATGAACGCCGTGGCCGAAATTTCCCAGACCGATATGCCCGCTCCGCTGGTCTTCACCGACAGCGCTGCCGCCAAGGTGGCCGATCTGGTCGCTGAAGAAGGCAATCCGGACCTGAAGCTGCGCGTGTTCGTGCAGGGTGGCGGCTGTTCGGGCTTCCAGTACGGTTTCACCTTTGACGAGGTGGTCAACGAGGACGACACGCAGATGTCCAAGAACGGCGTGACGCTGCTGATCGATGCCATGAGCTACCAGTACCTGGTGGGCGCGGAAATCGACTACAAGGAAGACCTCGAAGGTGCCCAGTTCGTGATCCGCAACCCCAACGCCACAACCACCTGCGGCTGTGGTTCGAGCTTCAGCGTCTGAACCTCAACGGTTGAGCCGGGCCCGAACCAAGGGCCACCTATAACAAAAGGGAGCCAGCGGCTCCCTTTTGTTTTGGCTGCACATACTGCCTCACTGGGCATTGGCCTGGGTCACGGTGGCTGCTGCGTCCAGCATCTGGCGCTGAGCCTGCGCAACGGCCTCAAAACGCGGGCGCAGGGCCGGGTTGAGCGGCACGCTCTCGCTGTTGCGCAGCGCAACCAGCGGATCCAGGTGCCTGCCGTTGTCGCGGAATTCAAAGTGCAGGTGGGGGCCGGTGCAGGTGCCGGTGCAGCCCACCGCACCCACGCGATCACCCTGACCAATACGCTGGCCGCGTTGCACGTCGATGCGGCTGAGGTGGGCGTACACGGTGACGTGGCCTTTGCGATGCTGGACAAACACCACGTTGCCATAGCCCCCCTGGCGTCCGGAGAAAGTCACGACGCCATCACCGATGGTGCGCACCGGCGTGCCCGTGGGTGCCGCAAAGTCGACCCCCAGGTGGGCTCGCCGATCACCATGGACCGGGTGAAAGCGCATGCCATAGCCGCTGCTGACGCGGGTGAACTCCAGCGGTGACGACAGGTATTCGCGCAGGGAGCTCTGGCCCTCGAAGTCGTAGTAGCCGCCCTTGTGGCCGGGCTCTTCGAACCAGACCGCATGGTAGGCCCGTCCCGCATTGATGAACTCGGCGCTCAGGATGCGACCGGCCCGCAGGGCCTCGCCGTCGCCTTCGAGTACCTCGTAGACCAGGCTGAACCGATCGCCGCGACGCAGGTCGCGGCGGAAGTCGATGTTGGCCGAAAACATCTCGGCCAGCTGGATGGCCACGGAGTCCGGCAAGCCGATGGCGTCGGTGGCCGAGAACAGTGAACTGTGGATTTCGCCGCTGGCGAGCCGGTTCGAGGCGGTGAGCTCACCCTTTTCCACGCGCGACTGCAGGCCACCGGCGGACCTCTCGATCACCAGACGTTCGAATGTGCGCTCGTCGGACGACAGCCAGCGGGCCGAAAGGCGCTGCAGTTCGTGGCGGTCGGAGGTCTCGACGGCCACCAGTTTGCCGGGGCGACCTGCGAACAGTTGCCGGGCCAGCGGATCGTTGCGAAGGAAGGCCTGGGCTTCGGAATCGGTCACACCCAGGCGCTGAAGCAGGCTGTTGGCGTTGTCGTCACGCCGGACCGTTTCGCTGCGGTACAGCGTGAAGCCCTCCTGGTGGGCCATCAGCGGCGAAGAACCGAAGGCTTCAGGCAGCACCAGGCTGTCAACGACCTGGCGTACCGGCAGGTCGGAGGCATCGGGGGCCAGTGGGGCGATGCCAAATGCGGTGACGCCGGTGCCCAACAGCACGGCACCCACACCGGCCATGATGCGGCGGTGGTGGCGCACGACCGACTGCCGGATGGCGTCTGACAGGGCAGAGGGTGAGTGTGGGGAGCGACGGATCAAAACGGAACTTCCTGTGGGCCAACGACAGCAGATCAACAAACCCTGTGCGAGTTTTGCGGGGCCACACAAGTTCCCCGGCCATATCTGGCCGGACCGTCGCCATGGCCGCCTGCAAGGACACACGCAGACGGGCGACACTAGAATCGGTGCACCTCGTCAAAGTATAGCCACGCACAGGGCTGACGCATCTGAAAAAACCCGTATGAACGCTGGTCCGAACGCAACCAAAAGTACACCTCATGCCACCGATGTCGGCACCCAACTGACGGACGGTGTCAGAGAGGCGCTGGCCGTGACCCTGCGCGGGTGCGAAGAATTGCTGCCCCAGGAGGACTGGGTGCGCAAGCTGGCCCGGGCCGAAAAGCAGGGGCAGCACTTGCGGATCAAGCTCGGCCTGGACCCGACCGCGCCCGACATCCACATCGGCCACACGGTGGTGCTCAACAAGATGCGCCAGCTGCAGGACCTGGGGCATCAGGTGATCTTCCTGATCGGGGATTTCACCAGCCTGATCGGCGACCCATCGGGTCGCAACAGCACGCGACCGCCGCTGACATCCGAGCAGATCAAGGCCAATGCAGAGACCTACTACCGTCAGGCCAGCCTGGTCCTGGATCCGGCGAGGACCGAGATCCGATACAACAGCGAGTGGAGCTTGCCGCTGGGGTCGATGGGCATGATCCAGCTGGCGGCCAAGTACACCGTGGCGCGCATGATGGAGCGCAACGATTTCCACGACCGCTTCAAGGCCGGCACGCCGATCAGCGTGCACGAGTTTCTGTATCCACTGATGCAGGGCTACGACTCGGTGGCGCTCAAGAGCGACCTGGAGCTGGGTGGCACGGACCAGAAGTTCAACCTCCTGATGGGGCGCCACCTGCAGCAGGAATACGGCCAGGAGCCGCAGTGCATCCTGACCATGCCGCTGCTTGAGGGTCTGGACGGCGTCGAGAAGATGTCCAAGTCCAAGAACAACTACATCGGCATCACCGAAGAGCCCAACACCATGTTCGCCAAGGTGCTGTCGATCTCGGACACGCTGATGTGGCGCTGGTACACGCTGCTGTCGTTCAAGTCGATGGCCGATATTGAGGCGCTGAAGAAAGAGGTCGAGGCCGGTCGCAACCCGAAGGACGCGAAGGTGATGCTGGCCAAGGAGATCACTGCGCGTTTCCACAGCGCGGCCGCGGCCGAGGCGGCGGAGCAGGATTTCATCAACCGCAGCAAGGGTGGCATTCCGGACGAGATTCCCGAGGTGTTGCTGTCGGGTGCCCCGATGGGCATCGCCGCCTTGCTGAAGGCGGCAGGCCTGGCCGCTTCGACGAGCGAAGGCAATCGCCTGATCGATGGCGGGGGGGTGCGGATCGACGGGGCCGTGGTGTCGGACAAGGGCCTGAAGCTGGGCGCGGGTGTCTATGTGGTGCAGGTGGGCAAGCGGAAGTTCGCTCGCGTCACGCTGTCGTAAACCTGCACCTCGCGGGATCGGTGCGCCGGCGCCCCCTGCGGACAGGGTGGCGATCCACTGTGGGCGCTCCTGCTCATTCCAAGAGGCAACGTTCGACTGAGAAAGGTCTATCGCGCCCCTGCCTTCTCAAGCAACGTCACCATGACGTTGAACCCGCGGGCCTTCGCCAGCGCCAGCGGCGTCTGACCACTGCGGTCCGTCAGCTGCAGATTCGCCCCCGCGTCGATCAGTGCCTTGAGCGTCGCCTGGTGCCTCGGACCACCATCACCCAGCACGATGGACTCGATCACCGCCGTCCAGTGCAGGTTGTTCACATGGTCCAGCGGTGCGCCGGCGGCGATCAGCTGCCGCACCACACCGTCGTGCCCCAGGTGCGCCGCCGCGATCAGGGCCGTGCCGTCGTAGCGGCTGGTCACCTGTTTCGCGCTCGCGCCCAGTTCCAGCAACACCTTCAGCGTGGCCTCGTCGTCGGCCACGGCGGCAATGGTCACGGCGTCGTAGCGGTCGTTCTCCAGCCTGTTCAGATGGGCGCCGGCTTTCGCCAGCGCACGTATCGCTTCGCGCTGGCGGGCGAACGCCGCCACGTGCAGCGGCGTGCGGCCGTAGGCGTCGGTGGCGTTCAGCACCGCGCCTGAGGCGACCAGGCGCTGGATCTTGGTCGTGTCGCCCTTGTGTGCCGCCAGGTGCAGCCCGGTGTAGGCCGCGACCTCGGCCGCGCTTGGCGCGACCTGGGCCTGGGCGGTGACGCCGCCGAAGGCCAGCAACAGGGCCAGCAGCAGCGATCTCATTTGAGCAGGTCCGCGACTTTGGCAATGCCCGCGTTGGCGCATTGTTCGTCCAGATGACCACCGGGCGCGCCGCCGACGCCAACCGCACCGATGACATCGTTGCCCACCCGAACCGGCACGCCACCGCCCAGCACCAGGAAACCGGGGATGTCCACCAGGGTCTGGGCACCAGGGTTCTTTTGAACGTTCTCCAGCATCGCGGCCGTGGTGTTGCGGGCCGAGGCCGAGGTGTAGGCCTTGGCCTGTGCGGCGCCCAGAGTGTGCGGACCGGCGTTGTCGGCACGCTGCAGGGCGCGCAGCGCGCCCGCCCGGTCCACCACCGCGGCGGTCACGTTGTAGCCGCTGGTGCTGCAGGCGGCGACGGTGGCGGCAGCGATTTGGTTCGCCAGGTCGAGAGACATGTTCTTCTCGGTGCGCACGGCCTGCGCGCTGACAGATGACACGATCAAGGACAGGACGGTGGCGGTGGCGAAAATGGTGGTTTTCATGGAATGTTCTCCTTCGGGTGGTGGCGGTTCAATCAACCGTGAGAGAACTGTAGGGATTCGAGCCTTTTTGCGGCATTCGGACGGCTACGCGCCGGGCTCCGTAGAAATACGGAGCGGAGTCGAAGGCAGGACCGTCAGCCGCCAGACGCCTCGTCCACCAGTGCTGCATAGTGGCGAATCAGCTGCGCCAGCGATTCGGCCTGCAGCTTGGCAAACAGGTTGGCACGGTGTGTCTCGACGGTGCGTGGCGAAAGCGCGAGCGCACGGCCGATCTCCTTGTTGGTCAGGCCCGCGACGATCAGCCCCAGCACCTCCTGCTCGCGCTCGGACAGCTGCGCGTATCGCTCGCGCGCCTCGCGGTCTGCCTGGTGGCGCTCGCGGGTGCGAACGTGCTGGCGCACCGCGTTCTGCAGCGCTTCGATCAACAACTCGTCATTGACCGGCTTTTCCAGGAACTCGGCCGCACCGGACTTGAACGCGCGGCGGCACATCTCCACCGTACCGTGCCCGGTGAGCATGATCACCGGCTGGTCCACGCCTTGAGCGATCAAGGTGTCGAGTACCGTCAGTCCGCTGATGCCGGGCATGCGCACATCCAGCACGATGGCACCGATGCCTTCGGAATCGAAGTCATCGAGGAAGGCCTGCGGGTCGGCCCAGGTGTTCACACGCAGGCCCACAGTGCCGATCAGCAGCGCCAGGCTCTCGCGCACCGCAGCATCGTCGTCGATCAGGTGGATGGTGGGTGAGAGGCTGGTCATGGCGCGTCCATGAGAGGCAGGCGCAAGGTGAACACCGCGCCGCCGCCCTGTCGATTCGCGGCGGCGAGCGATCCGCCCATTCCCTGGGCCAGCGTCTCGCACAGCGACAGTCCCAGTCCCAGACCTCCCTCACGGGTGGAGAAGAACGGTTCGAACAAACGCGGCAGCGCTTCGGCCGCGATGCCTGGTCCGCGATCGGCCACGGCCAGCTCACCCCTACCACCGTCTCGCCGTGTCGTCAGCGTGAGCGCGCGGGTGGGCGGGTCGATCGCGTCCATCGATTGCAGCGCGTTCATCAACAGGTTGTGCACGATCTGGTCGACCGCCACCGGGTCGCCGGCGACCATCACTGTGCCCTCGGCCAGCACCTGCGGCGTGACCCCGCGCCGCTGACATTCAGGCTCAAGCAGGTGGATCGCCCGCCGTGCCGCCTCAGACAGGTCCAGCGACAGCAAGGCGGAGGCCGCCGTACCACCCGGCATGCCGGGCCGTTCAACCGTGCGCCGCAGTCGGCCCACCACCTCGGCCGCACGCCGCGATTGGTCCACCGCCTGCGCCATCGCCTGGCGCGCGGTGTCCAGCTCGGGCGGGTCTTCGACCAGCAGGCGTTGCGCTGCCTGCGTGTTGGCCAGCACCGCGGTCAAGGGCTGGTTGAGTTCGTGAGCCATGCCAGCCGCCAGCTCGCCCAGGGTGTTCAGACGTGCCACCTGACCCAGGCGCAGCAGCTCCTCGGCACGCTGTCGCGCGGTCCGCTGGCGTTGCCACTGCGCGCCCAGCGTCAAGGCCGTTGCGACCAGGGCGGTCCAAGCCAGCATGAGGCCCCAGGGCAACTGCACCCAGCCCAGCCGCCGCTCGGCCACCACGTCGAAAGGCTGGCTGGTGGCCGCCAGCTGTTTGCGGAACTCGAAGCGCCAGCCGCCGGTGCCGGCCAGTGCGCCCGGGTCGCCGCGCTGCAATTCGTGGCGTTGCCCCTGGTGTTCCAGCACCACGCGCACCGGGCTGCTGTCGACGTTCATGGGCCATTCGTCCCAGGGCACCATGCCGCGCAGGTCGATGGTCAGCGCGTAGGCGGTGGGCTGGGCTGCGAGCACCAGGTGGTAGCGGCCCGCAGCCAGGTCCGGGCGGGCGAGCGCCGGCCTGCGGTCCTGCAACGAGCGCTGTTCCGCTGCGGTCAGATCGGTATCTGACCAGGTCGCATCGCGTTCGCGCCGCTGCACCGTCAGGATATGAGGGTACAGCGACGGCAGGCGCTGCTCCGGCGGTGTCATGCCGGACGCTCCGGATGTGGGCTGCAGCAGGGCGAGTGTGTCCAGGATGGCGTCGTGCTGCACGACCTGCTGACTCAGCAGCCGGTGGACGATGCGGGCGTCTGTCTCGAACAGTGCGCGCTGTTCGTCGATCGCCTGGCGGGCGATCGCGACCGCACCGGCAGCGCAGAGCACCGCGCCGCCGAGCCACCACCACCGCACCGATCCGCCGCTGCTCCGCATGCGGTGGATTCTGTCATGTGGCGAGGAGGGGGGTGGCGGCCAATTGACTGAACAGCGGTTTCACGCCCCAGATGTCCTCGGCGTACTCGCGGATGGTCCGATCCGAAGAGAAGGGCCCCATGCCGGCGACGTTGAGGATGGCCTTGCGGGACCACTCCGTCGGGCGCCGGTACAGATCGTCGACCTTGAGCTGGGTGGCCACGTAGTCCGCGTAGTCGGCCAGCAGCAGGTAGTAGTCCGATTCCAGCAGGGTGCGCGTGATGTCGTGGAAGCGACCCGGGTCTTCCGGGCTGAAAGCGCCTTCGGCGATGCGGTCGATGGCCGACTTGAGGTCGAAATTGTTCTCGTAGTAGCGGCGCGGGTTGTAGCCGCTGGCGCGCAGGGCAGCCACCTGTTCGGTGCGCAGGCCGAACACGAAGATGTTCTCGAGGCCCACGTTTTCGGCGATCTCGATGTTGGCGCCATCCCAGGTGCCGATGGTCAGTGCGCCGTTGAGTGCGAACTTCATGTTGCCGGTGCCCGAGGCTTCGGTGCCGGCGGTGGAAATCTGCTCCGACAGGTCGGCCGCCGGGATGATGACCTCGGCCAGCGAGACACGGTAGTTGGGCAGGAACACCACCTTGAGCCTGTCACCCACTCGCTTGTCGTGGTTGATGGTGCGCGCCACGTCATTGATGAGTTTGATGACCAGCTTGGCCATGTAGTAGGCCGAAGCGGCCTTGCCGCCGAAGATGACGGTGCGTGGCATCCAGTTGGCGTTCGGGTGGGCCAGGATCTGCTGGTAGCGTGTGACCACGTGGAGCACATTGAGCAGCTGCCGCTTGTACTCGTGCATGCGCTTGATCTGCACATCGAACAGGCTGTCGGGGTTGACAACGATGCCGGTCTCCTGCGCGATGCGCTCGGCCAGCCGCCGCTTGTTCTGTGTCTTGGCCAGCCGGAAGGCGTTCTGGAACTCGGCATCGTCGGCGAAGGCTCGCAGGCAGGCGAGTTCGTCGAGCTGACGGCGCCAGCCGGTGCCGATGCGTGCATCGATCAGGGCGGACAGGGGGCGGTTGGCCTGCGACAGCCAGCGCCGAGGCGTGATGCCGTTGGTCTTGTTGCAGAAACGCTCGGGCCAGAGCCTGGCGAAGTCGGCGAAGATGGTGTCGACCATCAGTTGGCTGTGCAGGGCCGAGACGCCGTTGATCTTGTGGCTGGCGACCACCGACAGCCAGGCCATGCGCACACGGCGCTGGCCGCGCTCGTCGATCAGCGAGATGCGGCGCAGCAGGTCGTTGTCGCCGGGGAAGCGGTCATGCACTTCGGAAAGGAAGCGCGCATTGAGGTCATAAATGATGCGCAGGTGGCGCGGCAGCAGGCGCCCGAGCATGTCGACCGGCCAGGTCTCCAGCGCCTCCTGCATCAGCGTGTGGTTGGTGTAGCTGAAGACACGCTGGCACAGGTCCCAGGCGGTATCCCATTCGAGCTGGTGTTCGTCGACCAGCAGGCGCATGAGTTCCGGCACCGCCAGCGCCGGGTGGGTGTCGTTGAGGTGGATGGCCACCTTGTCTGCCAGCTGGTCAAAGCTGCCGTGCTGCTTGAGGTAGCGGCGCAGGATGTCCTGCAACGAGGCGCTGACGAAGAAGAACTCCTGGTGCAGGCGCAGCTCCTTGCCGTGGTCGGTGCTGTCGTCGGGGTAGAGCACGCGCGAGACGTTCTCCGACTGGTTCTTGGCCTCGACGGCGCGCATGTAGTCGCCCTTGTTGAAGGCGTCCAGGTTGATGCCACCGGTGGCGCGTGCAGTCCACAGGCGCAGGGTCGCGACGCTGGTCAGCTCATGGCCGGGGACACCGCTGTCGTAGGCGGTGGCAATCACGTCGTCGGTGTCGACCCAGCGGACGTGGTCACCCTCCTGGACGAGGCGGCCGCCGAACTTCACCGGGTAGCTGAATTCGGGGCGCCTGAATTCCCAAGGATTGCCGTTGACCAGCCAGTAGTCGGGTTCCTCGACCTGGCGGCCGTCGACGATGCGTTGCGAGAACATGCCGTAGTCATAGCGGATGCCGTAGCCCATGCCGGGTATGCCAAGGGTGGCCATGGAGTCCAGGAAGCAGGCTGCCAGGCGCCCCAGGCCGCCGTTGCCCAGGCCGGCGTCCGATTCAAGATCGATCAGGGCGTCGAAGTCGGCACCGAGCTGGGTGCAGGCCTCGCGGGCCGCGTCATGGATGCCAACGGCCAGCAGCGCGTTGGTCAGGGCGCGGCCGGTCAGGTATTCCAGCGAGAGGTAGTAGACCCGCTTGGCGTCGCTGTCCTGCGCGACGGCGAGCGACTCGCGCCAGCGATCCATGGTGCGGTCGCGCACGGCGTGGAACAGGGCGAACAGCCAGTCGCGCCGGGTGGCCGAGCGCACATCCTTGCCCACCGAATAGACCAGGCGGTCCGCGATCGATTTGCGCAGTGCGGCGACCGTGTTGTCGAGGTGCTCGTATTCGAACGCGGTGTCGACAGGATTGCTGTCTGGGTTGGACGGGCTTTGTGACATGGTTTCGATTCGAAGGCTTGGAGGTGGGATTCGGGCAAGCATCAGCTGTGCCACGTGGAACTCAGGGGGTGCTCCTTGGCCGCGGCATAAACCCGCAGGTAGGCGGTGGCGGCATGCGACCAGTCGAATCGCAGATCCATGGCGTGACGCTGTACGGTGTGCCAGTCGGACGGCCGACGCCGCAGGGCGAAGGCGCGACGGATGGCGGCCAGCAGGTCGCGGGTGTTCAGTTCGTGGAACACGAAACCACTGGCACTGCCGTCATCGAGGTTTTCGAGGCTGCAGTCGGTCACCGTGTCGGCCAGGCCACCGACCGCTCGCACCAGGGGCAGGGTGCCGTAGCGCAGGCCGTACAGCTGGGTCAGGCCGCAAGGCTCGAATCGGGACGGCACCAGGATGACGTCGGAACCGGCCATGACCTGGTGCGAAAGCGCCTCGTCGTAGCCGATGTGCAGCGCCACCTGACCCGGATGCCGGTCGGTGCCAGCCTTCAGGGCAGCGACGATGTCGGCGTCGCCGGTGCCCAGCACCACCAGCTGGCCGCCCTGACGGACCAGTTCGTCCATCACGTCGGGCAGCAGGTGTAGGCCCTTCTGTTCGGTCAGGCGGCTGACGACGCCGAACAGCAGCGCATCCGAGCGCGGCTGCAGCCGCATGAGCTTCTGCAGCCGGTTCCTGGCCAGGGCTTTGCCCTCCAGGTGGTCGGCGTCGTAGCCGGGCTGCACATGCGGATCGTTCGCCGGGTTCCAGACCGCCTCGTCCACCCCGTTGAGAATGCCGTGCAGCACGCCGGCTCGCTGGCGCAACACACCATCCAGTCCGCAGCCCTGCTCGGGACCGGTGATCTCGCGGGCGTAGGTGGGACTGACGGTGGTGATGGCGTTGCAGTAGACCAGCGCGGCCTTCATGAAACTGATCTGGCCGTGGAACTCCAGTCCGCCGATGTGGAACAGCGCCTCGGGCAGCCCCAGCGGTTCGCGCAGGCGGGCCGGGAAAACGCCCTGGTAGGCCAGGTTGTGGATGGTGAACACGGTGGCTGGCCGGTGGGGGCGGACCGTCGCCAGCCGGTGCAGATAGGCAAAGGCCAGTCCGGTGTGCCAGTCGTGGCCGTGCACCACGTCTGGGATCCAGGTGCTGTCCAGTCCGGTGCCCAGCAGGGCCGCGGCCCATCCCAGCCAGGCGAACTGTTCGGCCGCATCGGGCCAGGGGCGGCCCGCTTCATCCAGATAGGGGTTACCGGGACGCTCGTACAGGCCGGGTGCATGCAGCAGCCAGACGGGTTGTCCGTTGGCGCTCATGCGGCCGGCCTGCAACCAGGGTGTCTGTCCCTGCGCGGTGCTTGAACGCGGACCCAGATCCGGCGGCAGCCCGGGCTGACCGCCGGCCGGCATCGGCAGCGGCGCACCCTCCGGCGTGACGCCCGCCGCCACCGACGGAAAGGCCGGCAGCAGGAGCCGCACGTCGGCCCCGGCGGCCGCGAGCGCTGGCGGAAGCCCGGCACTCACATCGGCGAGCCCGCCGGTCTTGAGCAGCGGATAGACCTCGGAGCAGACGTACAGGACGCGTTCGGTCAATTGAGTTTCCCCAGCATTTCCCGGGTGATCAGCACCACCCCCCCTTCGGATCGGTAGAAGCGCCGTGCGTCCTCGGCGGGGTCATATCCGACCTGCATGCCTGGCGGTATCGTGCAGCCATTGTCGATCACCACCTTGCGCAGCCTGCAGCCACGACCGACATCGACCTCGGGCAGCAGAACCGCCTCATCGACCTCGGCAAACGAGTGGATGTACACCTTGGAGAACAGCACCGATCGCCGGACCAGGCCACCGGAGATGATGCAGCCGCCCGAGACCAGCGAGTCGACCGCCATGCCGCGGCGGCCATCGTCATCGAACACGAACTTGGCCGGTGGCAGCTGCTCCTGATAGGTCCAGATCGGCCATTCACGGTCGTACATGTCCAGTTCTGGAATGGTGCTGGTCAGGTCGAGGTTGGCGGCCCAATAGGCGTCGACGGTTCCCACGTCGCGCCAGTAGGCCGGGGCCTCGGGGGTGCTCTTGACGCATGACAGACCGAACGGGTGGGCCACGGCCTGCCCGGCCGCCACCATGGCGGGGATGACGTCGCGGCCGAAATCGTGGCTGGACTCCGGGCGGTGGGCATCGCTGTCCAGTGCGGCAAACAGGGCCTCGGCATCGAACACATAGATGCCCATGCTGGCCAGGGACATACCCGGCTTGCCGGGCATGGAGGGTGGCCGCTCCGGTTTTTCGATGAAGTTGATGATGCGGCGGTTCTCGTCGATGTCCATGACACCGAATCCACTGGCTTCCTGCACGGGTACTTCGATGCAGGCCACCGTACAGGGCTGCCCCTGGGCCACATGGTCGGCAATGAGGGCCGCGTAGTCCATCTTGTAGATATGGTCGCCTGCCAGGATCAGGATGTAGCCAGGGTTGTGCGCGCGCAGGATGTCCAGGTTCTGGTAGACCGCGTCGGCCGTGCCCAGGTACCAGCTGTCCTCGTTGATGCGCTGCTGCGCGGGCAGCAGATCGATGAACTCGTTGAATTCGTTGCGCAGAAAGCTCCAGCCGCGCTGCAGGTGGCGCAGGAGGCTGTGCGACTTGTACTGGGTCAGAACACTGATGCGGCGCACCCCCGAGTTCAGGCAGTTGGACAGGGCAAAGTCCACGATGCGGAACTTTCCGCCGAAGTACACCGCGGGCTTGGCCCGCCTGTCGGTCAGGGCCTTCAGGCGCGATCCGCGGCCACCGGCCAGGACCAGCGCCACGGTGCGTTTGGCCAGTTGCTGGGGAGAAGGGGTGTCCATGTGTGCTCTCCTGGGTGTTGGTTGTCTGCTGGTCACGCACGCTGTGCAAGGGTCTGGCTGCTTTCCGTTCACTGTCTCAGGGTGACCGGCCGTGGGCGTGGGTCATGGCGGCCAGACGCTCGGCGGGGAGATGGTCCACCTGTGACCACTGGAAGCGCCACTCCCAGCAACCGGTGGCCAGCCCCGGTGTGTTCATGCGGTGGCGCGTGTCCAGGCCGAGCACGTCCTGGAACGGCACGATGACGGTGTTGGCGATCGACATCGAAAGCGCCCGGATGAGGGCCCAGTGCGGCTCTATGTCCATGCAGGTGCCCAGGTATTCGCGGGCCGCATGCTTTTCGCCCGTCGGCGCGCTGTTCCACCATCCCACGCTGGTCTCGTTGTCGTGGGTGCCGGTGTAGGCCACACAACGGCGTTCGAGGTTGTGCGGCAGGTAGGGGTTGCCTGGCCCGCTGCCGAAGGCGAACTGCAGGATGCGCATGCCGGGGTAGCCACAGGCTTCGCGCAGTGCCGTGACCTCGGGTGTGATCATGCCCAGGTCCTCGGCAATGATGGGCAGAGGGCCGAGTTCGTCCTGTATGGCTTCGAAGAAGGCCAGCCCGGGCCCATGCCGCCACCGACCGGCCACCGCGGTGGGCTCGTCGGCCGGAATCTCCCAGTGCGCCTCGAATCCGCGGAAGTGGTCGAGTCGCACCACATCGACCTGCCTGAACTGGTGGACCAGGCGGTCTTTCCACCACCGGAAGCCGTCGCGCGCCATGACCTCCCAGTTGTAGAGCGGGTTGCCCCAGCGCTGGCCGGTGGGGCTGAAATAGTCCGGTGGCACACCGGCCACCACATGGGGCTCCAGCCGATCATCGAGCAGGAACTGCTGGGCATGGGCCCAGACATCGGCGCTGTGGTGGGCCACAAAGATGGGCGCGTCGCCCACCACCGCAATGCCCTGCTGGTGGGCATAGGCACGAAGTCGCTGCCACTGCACCCAGAAACGCCACTGCACGAAGCGCCAGAAGCCAAGGGCGTGGACCGACTGTTCGCGCACCTGGTCCAGGGCGGCCGGTTCGCGCTGCGCCAGCGGCTCCGGCCAGAAGGACCAGGGGCCACCGTGGCGCTCGTCGAGCACCATGAAGAGGGCATAGTCATCCAGCCAGTGGGCCTGCTGTTCGCAGAACGCGGCCAGTTCCTGGCGGCAGATCTCGGTGGCGCGCTGGCTGAAGCCGTCCCAGGCCTTGCGCAGGCAGGCCATGCGCCAGGGCGCCACACGGTCGAAATCGCATCGGTGCTCGTCGAAGCCCTTGCGCGCCATCCAGGGCAGCCAGCCCTGGCGCACCAGATCGTCCAGATCGACCATCAACGGGCTGCCGGCGAAGGCCGAGACACTCTGGTAGGGCGAGTTGCCCGGGCCGGCCGGCGACAGCGGCAGGATCTGCCACAGGCTCTGCCCGGCCGCGGCCAGCCAGTCGACAAAATGCCGCGCGGCGGGGCCCAGGTCCCCCAGACCATTGGGGCCGGGCAGGCTGGTGATGTGCAGCAGCACGCCGCTGCGGCGGCGCTCCAGGAGGGAGGCGGTGGCAAGGTTCATGGTGCGTCGGGGTTGCGGACCCCATGCAATCTCTGGACCAGCAGGCTCACGCGCGGCTCGTGCAGGTCGAGGGTGCGGCGGTGCACCGGCTCGGCCGGCACCCCGTTGGCCGCGACGAAGGCGCGAGCGCTGTCCAGGTGCAGCGTCCAGCTGCCGGCGGGCAGGGCAAAGCGCGCGGGTTCGTGTCCGGTGTGCCAGACCAGCAGCAGCCGTTCCGTGGGAGGCTGGGCGTTCTCGCCCACGGTGATCAGGGCGCCCAGGCCGAAGAACGGGCCATCGGCCCAGTCCTCCTGCCGCATGGGGCGTCCGTCCACCCGCAGCCAGTCGATGTCGGGCAGCGGCGAACCTGCCTGTGGCGCACCGCGGAACCAGACCGGATGCCGCAGGCCGGGATGCTGGCGTCGCAGCGCGGCCAGACCGGCGACAAACCCGGTCAGCTGCCGGTCGGACCCGCGCCAGTCCAGCCAGGTCAGCTCGTTGTCCTGGCAATAGGCGTTGTTGTTGCCCTGCTGGCTGTGCCCGAGTTCGTCGCCGGCCAGCAGCTGGGGCGTTCCCTGGGCGCAGAACAGCGTGGCCAACAGCGCGCGCCGCCACAGTCCGCGGCGGTGCACCACCATCGCATCGTTGGTGGGTCCTTCGGCACCACCGTTGGCGCTGAGGTTGTGGTGGTGCCCGTCCCGGTTGTCTTCGCCGTTGGCCTGGTTGTGCTTGTGGCTGTAGGCCGTGAGGTCGGCCAGGCAGAAGCCGTCGTGGGCGGTGATCAGGTTGATACTGGCCGCAGGCTGGCGGCCATGGTGGTCGAAGCGGTCGCTGCTGGCGCATGTCCGCCTGGCCAGCTCGGCGATGCTGGCATGGTGGCCGAGCCAGAACGAGCGCACGCCGTCGCGGAAGGCGTCGTTCCACTCGTGCCATCCGGGTGAGAAGGCTCCGGACTGGTAACCGTCGGGGCCCATGTCCCAGGGTTCGGCCACCAGCAGGGCCTCACGCAGGACCGGGTCTTGCTGGATGGCGACCAGCAGCGGCGCGTGCCGGTGGAAGCGGTGCTGCTGTGCGGCCGCTCGCCCGAGCGAGGCCGCCAGGTCGAAGCGGAATCCGTCGACCCCGAAAACCTGCACCCACCAGCGCAGGCTGTCCATCACCCACTGGATGACCCGCGGCTCGCCGGTGGCCAGGCTGTTGCCGGTGCCGCTGAAGTTGTGTGGAACCCCACCTTCGGCCATTGCGTACCAGGCGTTCTGCCCCAGGCCGCGCCAGCTCAGCGTCGGGCCGTCCAGGTCGCTCTCGGCGGTGTGATTGAACACCACGTCCAGCACCACCTCGATGCCACCCCGGTGCAGGGCGTCGACCATGTGGCGGAATTCGTGGCGTATGGCGGCGGCCTGCTCGGCGGTCTGTGGGTCGCGGGTGGCTGTGGTCGCCGCGTAGCCGGGGTCGGGCGCGAAGGCGTTGAGCGTGTTGTAGCCCCAGTGATTGACCAGGCCGCGCGCCAGCAGGTGCCGTTCGCCGATGTGGTGGTGCACCGGCAGCAGGCAGACCGTGGTGATGCCGATGCGCTGCAGGTGCGCGAGCACCGCCGGATGACCCAGCGCCGCATAGCTGCCGCGCTGGTGCTCGGGCACCTCGGGGTGCAGGCGGGTGAGTGCCTTGACGTGGGCCTCGTAGATCACGCGGCGGCTGTCGGCGATGGCCGGTCGCGGCGCGACAGCGGCCCCCGCAGCCCGTTCGGCCGCCGCGTCGACCACCACACACTTGGGCATGCTCGCAGCGTTGTCGTGGGGGCCCGGCTGGTGTTCGTGCCAGGACTGCTCGGGTCGCAGCGGGTCGGAGACCGCATGCCCGGTTTGCAACGCCAGTCGTGTGGTGTCGCCCACCAGTGCCCGCGCCCAGGGGTCGAGCAGCAGACGCTGCGGGTTGAACCGGTGGCCGGAGGTCGGTTGCCATGGGCCGTGTGCCCGCAGCCCGTAGAGCTGTCCGGCCTGGACGCCCGGCACGAAGGAATTCCAGCAGCCGTTGCCCGCATTGGCCAGAGACACCCGCCAGGTTTCCGGTCCGCCCGCGGCGTCGAACAGGCAGACGTCGACACCATCGGCCTGCGGTGCCCAGACAGCAAAACGCACACCCTCAACGCCATCCACACAGCCAAGGGTGGCACCCATGGTTCCGCTGCAGGTGGGCTTGCTCATTGCACGTCGGGCTGAATCCAGATTACGCCCAGCGGGGGAAGGGTGAAGCCCGCGGACCAGCCCTGTCCATGCAGGGGATGTTCCTCGGCCGTCACGCGCCCATGGTTGCCCACGTTGGACCCGCCGTAGTGATCCGAATCGGTGTTCAGGCGCTCGCGCCAGGTGCCTCCATGCGGCAGGCCGATGCGGTGGGCATACCGGACCACCGGGGGGAGG
>Ga0208242_100240_pt1 | contig 58445 bp, 52 predicted proteins | sample SubbioAug_CSW13A_FD_184825 | JGI IMG/M metagenome (GOLD analysis project Ga0208242, IMG submission 184825) | Serpentinite rock and fluid subsurface biosphere microbial communities from McLaughlin Reserve, California, USA - CR12Aug_CSW13A (SPAdes) | ecosystem: Environmental > Terrestrial > Deep...
AGCGGGGATTTTCAGGCATCCAAGACACACAACCCTCTCCACCTTTGGGGGGAGAGGGCTAGGGTGAGGGGGGGGTTGCAGAGGGCAAGAGGGAGCGGGGATTTTCAGGCATCCAAGACACACAACCCTCTCCACCTTTGGGGGGAGAGGGCTAGGGTGAGGGGGGGGTTGCAGAGGGCAAGAGGGAGCGGGGATTTTCAAAAAAGGTCAAACAGTTTTTGACGGACTGCGGCTACTTTGCTAAAATCCATGGAGCGTGTATAGAAGGTTTCCAATCGCTGATGATTCTCCTTGGCGTTGCGGATCATTGTAACCGCTTTTTCAAGCAGGTACCAGAATCGATCTTGATTTTCCGCCCGTTCATTAGCAAAGGATTTCAAGATGGCAGGATTTGTGAAGCGGCTAAGTGCTAAGATATGTTGCTCTTGCGGAGGTTGAGAGGACGGCAGCGCAAAGCTATGTGGATAAGTTGCTTTGACGAATGCTGTTTGCAGAACCGGAATTGCGACTGCGTCGAAGCGATCCGGGTCAAAGGCGCAGCGGTAGACATTCGTGCTATGTCCTGCACTAATTACTGCTTCATGGATCTGGCGGAGCAGAGTTGATTTGCCTGAACCGTGGTCTCCTATGAGCAGGTAGAAACGCTTAAAATCCTGAAAAATTGACGGATAGAAGTTAATCAGGCCGCCCGGAGTAATCGCGCCGCCAAAAAGATGACGTTCCTGTCGATTGCCGTTTGCCGGCGGCAAGGAGGCAACCAATTGGTTAAGCAAGCGGTGGCTCATCTGAGAGAGTGCAGGATAATCCATGGCCTGCCGCATAAAGTAGCGGATCTTTTCGAGTACGACTCCGGCTTCCTGTAAGTATTGATATGCTTGGGTAAACCATTCGCCGTTTTTGTCGATCAAGGCGGCAATTTCTTTTTTGAATGGGCGCAAAGCCGCTGCATCCCAACAATCTCCCAGATTGATGATTTCATCGTAGGCACCCGGGAGCTTCGGGTCAATTACATGCGGCGCAGTCCCGTCGACAAGTACAAGTCCAATGGCTGGCACAGATAAGCCATCAAGAGAGTTCTGGTCAGAAGAACAGTAAAATAACTCCGTAAAGAGGCCTTTTTCCCTTGCCAGCTGTCCCACCTGTTTCATCAGTGTGGATTTTCCCGTGCCCGGCCCGCCCTTGATAATAATCATCCTGTCGGTTTCCCGTCCAGGTATGTAGCGGAAGAGGGAATAAAAGCCGCGGCAGGTGTTTCCGCCGGCAAAAAGCTCTTGGCAGTTTTCCATAATTTTCTCCTTTCGTACAGTAGTACTTTATAGTATGTCCGGTTGCTTGCGTGTGTTCTTTCTGTTCCGGAATGTTTGCCGTCGCCTAAATAAAATGGTATTATATAGCTATCGAAAGGGGGGTGTAATCATGGAAAATTGTGTATTCTGCAAGATTGTCAAGGGGGATTTGCCTGCCACAGTGATTTTCGAAAATGAACATGTCTTGGCATTTAAAGATATAAATCCGTTGGCACCGACTCATGTGCTGCTAATCCCCAAACGGCATCTGGAATCTATGGACGATTTGTCCGACAGTGACGCTGCGTTGGCGGGAGAATTGCTGTTGCGGGTTAAAGACGTTGCGGCAAAATTAGGTGTGACCGGCGGATATAAGCTGGTCTCTAATTGCGGCGAAGCGGCCGGTCAATTGGTTTATCATCTCCACTTTCATATTCTTTCCGGAAAAAAGTTTGTCCCTTGAAGCAGACCGGTGTGGTTGACAGAAAGAGGCGGAAACGATATAATCAAAAAAGCATTTTAGAAATAGTTATTCTCTCTTGCATCCCGGCAAGTCGTCGTGCAGGTTGGTATTGAGGGGAGGGAAAGCAGTTGACGCAAATCAAGGTTGGTAAAAATGAAACGTTAGACAGTGCGATTCGCCGTTTTAAAAAACAATGCGCGAAGACAGGCATTCTGGCCGAGGTCAGAAAGCGTGAGCATTATGAAAAACCAAGTGTGAAGAGGAAGAAAAAATCAGAGGCTGCCCGGAAGAATAATAACAAAAAACGGTTCGGTTAAGCAGACAATGAGGGCTGCCCTCAATGAAGGGCGGCTCTTTTAGTAGTGACAGTTTGCGGCAGCAAAAGCTCTGGTTCAATAGGAAACGGCAATAAAGAAACACCCGGCGGGAAGCAACAGCCTTGAGCCGGGTGTTTTGCTTTAACTTAACGCTCGCTTCAGCATTCTGTGACACACCTAGGGGGACAGGTGATTTGTCCCACTCGTCCATGCGACCACCCCGCCCTTGCGGGCACCCCTCCAGGGGAGGGGAATTTTTGTAGCAGGAAACTATATTGTTTCCGACGTAATAGGCGGTGTCGCAGTTTTCGGGCGGGTTTGAAACCCGCCCAGCAAGACTTCCATGTCTGCTCATCAAAAGAGGTAAAATCAAGGTTCAAGCAGATCTCGTAAATTTTGTTCCAAAAACGGCTTGAAATCAAAATATTCCTGCCTGGTTCGCTCGACAAACTCAGAGCGCAGTTCCTCATCACGGGAGAATAAAAGTTCTCCGCTCGTTACTTCAAAGCGGTAGCCGACAGAAGTATTGTTTAGGGGACGCACATCTACCTCCAGACCCAGCTTGGCGCTCAGGCCGGTTGATAAGGCTAGAGCTAATTCGAGTCTTTCTTCCGGTAAAACTTCCTTATCAAAATAGAGGGCAATATCGAGATCGCCGACGGTAAGCCGCTCTTTTGCGGAGCCGTAAAAATAGGCGAAGATGATTGATCGGCAGGCGAATAATTCTTCTTTGATGATCGTTAAAAAGTAGTCAATATCGCCTTTTTTTAGGGTGATTTTTGTTTTCAAAATAGTCACTCCTGATTTAACAGTCGACGTATGCCGCTTAACAGTAAATCGAGGTCGTACAAATCGTTTAGCATAATTTTAAACATTAGTTCGTCATCCACCTTGCCATACCCATGAACCAAAAGGTTGCGAAAAGCGGTCATTTTTGCCAGGCGTTCCGCCAAGTCCTGCTCGAGGAATCCTGAGGTTCCTAAAAGTTTATATTCTTATTCATACCCAGATTATATTTTAACGTCTACCCTTTTGTCAAATTTAGCCATAATTGTTTGCCGCAAGATAACAAGGGGATAAAGTTGTTTGCAAAAATAGTTTCGAACCGGAAAAGTCGACAGTATTTAGGACGATGTTTTCTTTTATGCTTAGATAAGGTATAATTAAAATGGGTTCTGACATATGGGGGGATTTCTGTTGAAAAAATTTATAGCACTTTTCTTGATCGTTCTTTTTTCCGGACTGCCTGCCTGGGCGATACCGGGCACTGCAGCCCCCGCCGAACAAGTTGTCTATGTTATTCCGTTGACCGGTCCTGTCGAGCCGGGCCTGCATAGCTTTCTTGAACGTTCGTTTCAGGACGCGGAGCGCGCAGGAGCTCAAATTATTTTATTGGAGCTTAATACACCGGGCGGCAGGGTGGACTCAGCTTCGGCTATTCGTGATTTGATTTTCGATTCCCCTGTTCCGATTTATGCCTATGTCCGCTATAGCGCGATTTCAGCAGGCGCATTTTTGGCGCTGGCTTGTCAGGCGCTGTATATGGCGCCCGGCAGCAGCATCGGCGCTGCCGAACTGCGCGATCTCACCGGGGAAGCAGTCGGTGAGAAAGAGCTTTCCTACTGGGAGAGTCAAATGCGGACGGTCGCTGAGCGTCAGGGTAAGGATCCGCAAATAGCGGCGGCCATGGTGCGGCGTGAAATAGAAATTGAAGGTCTTGACACCGCCGAAGAATTGCTGACGCTTACTTCCGCCGAGGCGGAGGAAATTGGTTTTACCGACGGAATTTTTGCATCGCGCGCAGATTTATTGGCTCACTTAGGCTATCAAGATGCGGCGGTAATACTGGCGGAGCAAAGCCCGGCTGAAAGATTGGCTCGCTTTATCACACATCCTACCGTGGCTATCTTGCTTATTACCATTGGGCTGGCTGCGCTGATGATTGAAGTGATGACTGCCGGATTTGGAGTGGCTGGGCTGATTAGCTTGTTAGCTTTCGCACTCTTTTTTGGCGGTCACATTATAGCCGGTTTTGCCGGGATGGAAGTGATTTTATTATTTATGCTCGGGGTGGTTTTGCTGCTGGTTGAAGCCTTTTTCCCTAATTTTGGGATTATCGGTCTCGCCGGCGTTACAGCCATAGTTGCCTCAGTGGTGCTTTCAGCTTCAACCGCGCAAGAGGGGTTGCGGATGTTTGCTACGGCCATGCTTTTCTCAGTATTGATACTGCTTATTGCTTTGCGTTTTCTTAAACGGTCAGGACTCTGGACACAGTTGATTTTGCAATTTTCAGAGACAAGGGAGCAGGGGTATGTTGGTCCTGCCGATATGACATATTTGTTGGGACAGGAGGGTGTGGCACTGACGCCGCTTCGTCCCTCAGGCACGGCGGTAATTAACGGTGAACGGACAGATGTGGTTAGTGAAGGAGGGTTTATCGCCCAGGAAGCGGCAGTTATTGTTACTGCTGTAGAAGGAACGCGCGTTGTTGTCCGTGAGAAAAAAATGAATGGAGGTTGATTCGATGGTTGAATTTCTAATTCTGATTGGTTTGATTGTTCTGGGTATGTCTTTACTGTTAAGTGTTATCCCGCTTGGTCTGTGGATTTCGGCTTTAGCCGCCGGCGTCCGTATCAGTATCATCACCTTAGTGGGGATGCGTCTGCGGCGAGTGGCACCGGCAAGAATTGTTAATCCGCTTATTAAAGCGAATAAAGCCGGGTTGGATCTGAATGTAAACAAGCTGGAGGGTCATCATCTTGCTGGCGGGAATGTCGATCGTGTGGTAAACGCTTTGATTGCCGCCCAACGGGCAGGGATTGATTTGGGGTTTGAACGTGCCGCCGCCATCGACTTGGCCGGACGTGATGTGTTGCAGGCTGTACAGGTCAGCGTAAACCCTCGGGTAATTGAGACGCCGATTGTCGTCGCTGTGGCGAAAAACGGCATTGAAGTTAAGGCTAAGGCTCGAGTTACTGTTCGAGCCAATATAGAACGGCTGGTCGGCGGTGCCGGTGAGGAGACTATTCTTGCCCGGGTGGGTGAGGGGATTGTCACTACTATCGGTTCAGCTGAAACGCATAAGGAAGTATTGGAGAACCCGGATAGTATTTCCCGGATGGTGCTGGGCAAGGGGCTTGATTCCGGCACGGCGTTTGAAATTCTTTCTATCGATATTGCCGATGTGGATGTGGGTAAAAACATCGGCGCTCAGTTGCAGACAGACCAGGCGGAAGCTGATAAACGGATTGCTCAAGCTAAAGCGGAAGAACGCCGGGCGATGGCTGTGGCTCATGAACAGGAAATGCTTGCCAGAGTTCAGGAGATGCGCGCCAAAGTGGTGGAAGCGGAGGCGGAAGTTCCGCTTGCCTTTTCCCAAGCTTTGCGGGAAGGTCATCTGGGAATTATGGATTACTACAATATGCAAAATATTAAAGCAGACACAGAGATGCGCGATGCTATCGGCAGATTGGGCGGCAAAGAAGAGGGAGTGCCAAATAAGTAAGCCCGGGGGGTTAATTAATGGAAAATCTGATAATTTTTATCATTTTTATCATTTTTTCTGCGCTGCGCACCTTAGCCGAGAATTGGCAAAAAACGGGGCAGAAGCCCGGCAGCAAGCCGGCAGGATTGCCCGTGCCCCCTGTTCCACGCTTGCCGCGTCCGCCGATACAGACTATAAAGCTTCCGCCGGAATATCAAGAGGCATTTTTTGCTGCCGAAGCAACAAAAAAAGAAACGATTCCCGAAAAAGTGTTGTTTCCTGCGCAAACAATAATTTCTGAGCCTGCAGTTGTGGAACCTGCGCTGAAATCGGGCGAGGTATTTAGTCAAGAGCAATTGTTTCGCCCTTTGGCGGCGACTGTTTTTCAAGGAATAATCTATGCCGAAGTGTTTGGTTCGCCCCGCGCAAAAAAGCGGTGGAAATATAGAAAATAGGCTGGTTCGTAAGGCGTCCCGCGTATAGCGCGGGGCGCTTTTTTCATACACCGTCTAAACCGTGCATATTATTGAAAGACGGGGGGCGAGAGCGTGAGCGGCAAAAGTGCGGGGAAATGGCGTCAAAATCTTGCTGATTTGCTTGAGTTGCCGCGGGAAATTGTGCTGAACCTGCCGCGGCTGACAGTAATCGGCAATTTGCAGTGTTATCTGGAGAACCACCGTGGCGTGATAGAATACAGCTCTGAAATAATCCGACTTTCCGTTAACGGTGGAGAGCTGATTATCAGCGGTTCAGACTTGATAATCCGCTATCTCGGCAGCGAAGAGATAGCGATTGACGGTACTATCAACACGGTGCGCTACGAGTTTTAACGCTGGAGTGGGGGGAGAAGGCGTGTCTATCCCGAAAATACGTTACGCAGTCACCGGTTATCTGGAGATTTCCGTAACCGGAAGAGCGACAGAAAAATTTATTAATCTTGCTATGCAAGAGGGAATACCTTTATGGAATATTCGGCATGGGCCGGAATATGCCGTGCTGAACGCCGATGTCGATAGTTTTTTTGATTTGCGCCATTTGGCCAAAAGAAGCGGCTGCCGTCTGCGGATTAAGCGCAGAGCAGGTCTGGCATTTTTAATCAGCCGCCTGATTCGCCGCCGCGGTTTGGTAATAGGTTTGCTTTTTTTTGTGACCACCCTCTACACTCTTTCTTCTTTCGTGCTGTTTGTCAGTGTGGAGGGTAATGAAAGGATTGATTCAGAACACATCCGTCGCCTGGCAGCCGATGCGGGTGCGCGTCCCGGTGTGCCAAAATGGCGACTAAATAAAGATGAGCTTGCTCATCAACTGATACTTGCCGAACCGGAACTGGCATGGGTAGGCGTGCAAATGCGCGGCACGCGTATGGTGATAGAGGTGAAGGAGAAAATTAAACCACCGGTCGCTCTTGAGCGGCCGGGACATCTTGTGGCAGCAAAGGACGGGTTGGTTTATAGAGTGATGGTGATTTCCGGTGTGGCACGTGTTGCTCCCGGTGATACAGTCAGCAAGGGGCAGCTTTTAATTGAGGGCGCTCTGCGGCCCCAGGCGCAGCAAGACGGCACAGCTATCCCGCAAGCCGTTGCTGTTCGTGCTCGCGGTGAAGTGTGGGCGCAAGTTTGGTATGAAGGTTATGGTGAGGCTGCCCTTGTGGAAACAGAGCGTATCCCGACGGGGCGGCATGTGAGTGTCTGGACACTGCTTATTGACGGACAGCCTGTCTTAAGAGTAGGACGTCAGCAGATACCTTACATTGATTATGAACGGTCTGCCGTTAGGTCAGCTCTTTTTAGAGGGATTCTGCCTTTCCCTGTCGAATTGTTAACAGAGTCAAGCTATGAAATTGAGCGCCGCAAGCAGAGGCTGGCGCCGGAACAGGCGCGTAAACTGGCGGCGGAACGCGCCCGTTTTTTGGCGGAGAGCCAATTGCCGGCAGGCGTTGCTGTTTTGTCTGTTACAGTAACAGATCAAGACCCGGGTCGTGAAGGGTTTGTCGGTGTCCGCCACGTTTTGGAAACCAGAGAGAACATAGCGAAAGATGAAGATTCGGGAGGCGATTAAGGGTTTTGATAGAACAGTTCCGTAAGACCATCTCAGTGGAAAACAATGAGGAAACTCGTTTGCTCTTAGGTAAGTTTGATCAGCATATCACCCTCTTAGACCGCTATTTCAATGTGAGAGTGATTCCGCAGGGCAATTTGCTTGTGGTGGAAGGCGAAAAGCAGGATGTGGAGAATGTCGCCCTCTTATTTGAGGAACTTCTTTTGCTGTTAAGGCAGGGGCAAGTTCCCAGTTTGCCGGATGTGGAATATGCCATAGAATTAATTCGTACGGGGCAAGCAGACAAGCTGCGCACACTGATTGGCGATATGGTGTTTATTACTCCCCGGGGCAAGAAAATTAAACCGAAGACATTAGGGCAGAAAGGTTATGTCGAGGCAATTCGCAAGCATGATATTGTCTTTGGCATTGGGCCTGCAGGTACCGGGAAAACATATTTGGCCATGACTATGGCGGTTAAAGCATTAAAAGAGCGTTCTGTGCAACGGTTAATTTTGACTCGTCCTGCGGTTGAAGCGGGCGAGAATCTGGGTTTTTTACCAGGCGATCTTCAGGAAAAAGTGGACCCTTATTTGCGGCCGCTCTATGACGCATTGCATGATCTTTTGGGGATTGATGTTTACAAAGCATATATGGAAAAAGGAATTATTGAAATCGCGCCTCTTGCTTATATGCGCGGGCGGACACTTGATGAGGCTTTTATAATTTTGGACGAGGCGCAGAATACAACGGCCGAGCAGATGAAGATGTTTTTGACGCGGCTCGGTTTTGGTTCAAAAGCCATTGTCACAGGCGATGTCACCCAGATAGATTTGCCGAGGGGTCGTTTTTCCGGACTGGCACAAATTGAGCAGATCTTATCCGGAGTGCCGGGAATTTCATTTATCCACCTCTCTGACCAAGATGTCGTCCGGCATCCGCTGGTACAGAAAATTATTCGTGCTTATGCTGACTATGAGCAGGGAGCTAATCAGGAGTGAATTGGCTTGGGCTTTAAAGAGTTTTTCCTGTGGATGGCAGCCAAAAAACGGCTGATAACGGAAAACCCTCGCCGGCAGCGCGCGCTGTTAGCGGTAATACTCTACGGATTTTTGCTGCTTGTTCTTCATTTGTCAATGGTGGCTGCAAGGGTTGACCTGGAAGTTGGCAGGCTCAGCCCACGCAAGATTGTTGCCGAATGGGATGCGGTAGACACTTATACTACGGAGCTGCTGCGGGCAGAAGCAGCAAAGGCGGTCGCCGAATCGTTTGATTATGACCCTACAGTTCTAAGTCGTGCGCAGGAACGGGTTGACACATTTTTTAACAAAGTCTGGACAGTAAAAAATGAACAGGAATTGGACGGGGCAGCGCGGCAGGAAAAGCTGATAGCGGCGACCGAAATTGGCTTAAATCAACTTCAGGCGGCAGCGTTGATTGAGTCTCGGCCTGAAGATTTGCGGGAAATGCAGAAACAGTTGCTGGAAGTTTTAACGATGCTGCTGGAGCAAGGGATAAAGCCGGAGGGTCTGGAGACGGCTAGGCGGCAGGCTGTGCAGGAAATCAGTTTTTTCTTGTTCTCGCATGACCAGAAACGTGTGCTCGGTCATTTGTCTCATGCTGTCATTTTGCCGAATATGTTTTACAATGCGGAGGCTACAAATCGAGCGCGAGAGGCGGCCAGGCAGGCTGTCAAGCAAGTGCTCATTCTGAGGGGCACCGAAATTGTCGGTGAGCGGGAAATGGTGACTGAGAAGCATATAGCTCAGCTTGAAGCGCTTGGTCTTTTGCGTGAGACAATAGGATATTCTGCTTTTTTTGGTCTTGCGCTTCTTTTGCTGGTTATGTTTATTATCGTTGGAGTTTATTTGTTTGCTTTCCAGCAAAATCTTTATGCTGATATGTCACGTTTGACGTTGCTTGGACTAATTGTGCTGATTACGCTCACATTTGCCATTGCCGCCAATTATTTTTCCGGTTATCTTGTGCCGACGGCAATGGGTGTGATTTTAATTGCCGTCTTGTTAAATTCCAGTCTTGCAGTACTGATGAGCGTAGTCTTTGCCGTATTTACCGCACTGATTACAGGCAATGACTTGCGCTTTATGTTGGTGGCCCTTTTTGGCGGATTGATAGCTGCTTACAGCACTTCTCAAATAAGTCGGCGAGCCAGCCTGACAAGGACAGGTTTTTATGTATCGGCGCTAAACGTGCTTACTGTGGCGGGTTTGTTTTTGTATATGGGGACGCTGCGGATGGAATTTTTTTCGCTTAGGGAATTTAGCGTGGGAATCTTCGCTGCCATTGTTAACGGCTTGTTTTCCGCTATTATGGCCATTGGTTTGCTGCCTTACTTGGAAAGCAGTTTCCGCTTGACTACGGCTGTTTCTCTTTTGGAGTTGGCCAATCCGAATCACCCGCTCTTAAAAAAGTTGCTAATGACGGCGCCGGGCACTTATCATCACAGCTTGGTGGTGGCAAATTTGGCGGAAGCTGCAGCCGAGGAAGTCTCTGCAGATCCGTTGCTTGCTCGCGTAGGTGCTTTCTATCATGATATCGGCAAACTAAAAAGACCTTACTTTTTTATTGAAAATCAGTTGGGGGAAAATCCTCATGAAAAAATTTCCCCTAATCTTAGTACTCTGATTATTACCTCTCACATTAAAGATGGCCTGGAGTTGGCGCGTCGCTACAGACTGCCGCCGGTAATTCAGGATATTATCGTCCAGCACCACGGCAACAGTCTTGTCTCTTACTTTTACCGCCAAGCGGAAATATCTCAAAACGGCAAAAATCAGTTATGCCAAGACGATTTCCGCTACGAAGCTCCGCTGCCGCAAAGCAAGGAGGCGGCCATTATTTTGCTGGCTGATTCGGTGGAAGCAGCCGCAAGGTCAATGCCAAAACCTTTTTCCGGCAAGATTGAAGGCGTCGTACGTAAAATTGTTAAGGAAAAATTAAACGACGGACAATTAAGCAATTGCGATTTAACATTAAGGGATTTGGATAAGATGTCGATTGTTTTTGTAAAAATTCTCTCGGGGATTTATCACACCAGAATCAAATATCCGGAAAGTGAATTGAAAGCGGAAATTGAAAGGGGCAGAAAAAATGGCGGTTAGTTTCAATATTGAAGAGGGACAAGCTCTGCCGCCGAATTTACTGGCCGATTTGGAGCGTCTTGCGCAGGAGGCTCTTTTGCGACATAATTTGCCGATTGAAGCGGAAGTCAGCCTGATGCTTTGCACTGATGAGACTATTCATGCTCTAAACAGGCAGTGGCGTTCAGTCGATTCTCCAACCGACGTGCTTTCTTTTCCTCTGCTGGACGATCTGCAATTGAGGACGGAAGGTGAGCTGCTGCTGGGAGACGTAGTTATTTCCATGGAACGGGCTGCCAGTCAGGCTGCTAATTTCGGTCATAGTTTAAAGCGCGAACTGTTATATTTATTTGTTCATGGCATTCTGCATTTGCTTGGCTATGACCATCTTAATGACGCGGAACGGCAAGAGATGCGTGAGATGGAAGAATTGCTGTTAACCGTGGTGGAGGTTGAACGACATGGGCTTTAAAGCAAAAGATATCCGTGCAAGTTTTCGCTTTGCGCTCTGTGGTTTGGCGGACGCGTGGCAGAGCGAGAGGAATATGCGCATTCACTCTTTTGCGGCGGCGTTGGCTGTGGCTGCCGGTTTTTGGCTAGGGCTTGACAGGTCGGAGTGGCTCTTTTTATTATCTGCTATTTTTTTAGTCGTTACTATGGAAATGCTAAATACTGCTCTGGAGCGGGTAGTTGATCTTTTTACTAAGGAATACCATCCGCTTGCCCGCTTGGCGAAAAATGCCGCAGCCGGCGCCGCATTGCTGGCGTCCCTGTATGCTTTAGTTGTCGGCTTTTTGATTTTTCTCCCTCTGCTTGCAGATAAAATTAATATTTTTTAACACTTTAATAAAAATTTTCTAATAGATGCTTGGTATACTAAGTTAACTGTGCAATTATTCTGGCAACGGGAGGCTTTGGTTGGTGCGAAAGGCTGATTCCAACATGTCGGCGGAGAGAAAAATTTTAGTCATCATCCTGGTTATTTTTTTTATCAACACGTTACTGCTAGCTGCAGGGCTCTATCTGTTCAACAGCCGTTACGCGCTTACAACTGAAGATTTTTTGCTGAAACAAGAATTAGCCAAAGAGTTGGTTGACTATAACCGTCGTTTGGCGAGAAGCAAGGGTGTGGATACGCGTTCTCAGGTTCATGAGGCTCTTTCCCGCTTTAGTTATGAAATTGAGTTGGCGACTAACTTTGACGATTTAAGTAAAGCGATTCTTGCCAACGGCAGCAGGACGCAGCAAAGAATTCTGGAAGAATATGATATAAGGCAGCGGGAGATCGTACTGGCCATTATTAATCAAGACCCTGAAATTAGAAAGGTTAAGGGTAACCAGTCGCTTGCCTTGCAGCTTAGCCGCAATCAAGGGATTCAGGTCGAGCCGGCAGGTATCTTGCAAGAAGAAACATTATTGCGCATCACAGAGGCGATTGAGTTGGGTGAACTGACCCGCGACTTGACGGTAGAAGTTAGAATGGAGGAAGGTCGCGGTCGCCTGCTTGTGCCGGTTAATGCGATGGAGCGAATCCAAACGCTTACCCGCGAGCTTGACGCTCTGCGGGTCACGCTTCATGAGCTGCGGGCGGGCGCTGGTCAAGCCGCGTTAAGCGGTCCGGGGATTATAGTCCGTATTTATGATGCTTCCAATGGTTTTACAAATGACACCATCATTCATGAAACTGATGTGCGGGATGTGGTTAACGAACTGTTTGCCACCGGGGCAAAAGGCATTGCGGTTGGCGGCCAACGCCTGACTGTCACATCAGCCATTCGTTGTGTAGGCCCGTCCATCCTGGTAAATGACGAACGTATTGCTGTAAATCCCGTCGTAATTTCTGCTGTGGGCGCTCCGGACGTTTTGGCCAGTGGCTTGGATATCATCAGGATTACACTGGAAGTATCACGCAACTTAAACTTTGAAGTTGAAAAAGTTGACAATCTGACTTTGCCTGCTCTTACTCGTTAATTAAGGTGGGACGTTTGTGGAAATGCTTGAAGAATTGTTTGACAGTGCCCGTAAAGCCAGGGAACAGGCGTATTGCCCGTATTCCCGTTTTCCTGTTGGCGCTGCCCTTTTAACATCGGATGGCGAAATTTTCGCCGGCTGCAACGTGGAAAACCTTTCTTTTGGCCTTACTCTCTGTGCGGAGCGGACGGCGCTTTGTTCCGCAGTAGCTGCCGGAAAGCGTCAATTTAGCGGAATGGTTTTGGTGACGGATACCCCGGAACCTGTGACCCCTTGCGGCGCCTGCCGCCAGGCTCTCTATGAGTTTTCGCCAAACATGTGGATTGTTACGGCTAATTTGCAGGGTAAGCAGCGCACATATCAACTTGGCGAGCTTTTGCCTGCTGCTTTTTCGGCAAAAATTTGAGTAGTTTGAGTAGATAGATAAAACAAGGCCGCCTTGAGCCAAGGCGGCCTCAGTCTTGGTGCGAAGCTATGTGTTTTTATCGATTTATAGAGGCGTAAGTTCTCCCTCACCCTAACCCTCTCCCAGAGGGAGAGGGGATAATCTAATACCCTCTCCACCTTTTGGGGGAGAGGGCAAGGGTGAGGGGGGGGGAATTGATTATCAAGGGAGAGGGGATAATCTAATACCCTCTCCCAGAGGGAGAGGGCAAGGGTGAGGGGGGGAATTGATTATCAAGGGTGAGGGGGATAATCTAATACCCTCTCCACCTTTTGGGGGGAGAGGGCAAGGGTGAGGGGGGGAATTGATTATCAAGGGTGAGGGGGATAATCTAATACCCTCTCCACCTTTTGGGGGGAGAGGGCAAGGGTGAGGGGGATAATCTAATACCCTCTCCACCTTTTGGGGGAGAGGGCAAGGGTGAGGGGGATAATCTAATACCCTCTCCACCTTTTGGGGGGAGAGGGCAAGGGTGAGGGGGGATTGTTATCATGGGAAAGACTAGGGGTGAAGGCAAAGGTTCATGTCAGGTAAATGTAGAGCAGTGAGCCGATAAATGCTAAAGCAATGGCGACAGCGGAAAACCCGAAGCCAAGTATGGGTACAAGCAGAATGCCGATAAAAAGGACAACAAAGAAAGCAATATTTGTCCAGAGGGCTTTTGTTCCTTCTTGATGCAGTTGCTCCAGATCATTGTTTGAGCCATTGTCTATGCCGGTCATGTTCGCACCTCCTTTTGCAAGTTTTAGTTTGCGGCTTTTCCTGGAGCAAAGAGGCAAGTAGCCGTCCGGTTGGTTTAATATTGTTAGGATGGAGGGAGCGTGGATTCCCGATACCATTTCCACTCTTCCTCAGTCTACTTTAGACCTGCCCTCACCCTAACCCTCTCCCAGAGGGAGAGGGGAATTGTAGAGTAGAGGGAGAGGGGAATTGATTAGTTCGCCTGTGAATAGCAGTTAAAAGATTCACATGTTTGCTGTTATTATACTCTGTTCAACTAAAAAATGTCAATAAGGCCGATTTTTGCTGCTTAGCAGGACAAACGTCCTAGCCGTATAGGTTTGTGAGGGATTGCATATTTTTTAGACGTAAAAATATTTTTTGAGTTAATCATGGAAATTGTTAAACTAAGTAGGGGAGGATAACTTAAGCGCGCTGCAGAAATTATCATCGGGAGGTCGAAAAGTGTTTTATTCCGGTTTTGTAGCGTTGATTGGCCGGCCGAATGTGGGCAAATCTACGCTGATGAATGCGCTTATCGGTGAAAAAATGGCAATCACCTCCGATAAGCCACAGACTACGCGCAATCAGATTCGCGGTATTTTGACTACTGAAAAATACCAAGCGGTTTTTCTTGATACACCTGGCATCCATAAACCGCAGCATAAGTTGGGTGAGAAAATGGTTCAGGTTGCGGTGCGCACACTAAAGGAAGTGGATCTGATTTTACTGCTGATAGATGCGGCAGCCGGTCGGGGAGCCGGCGACGAATATGTGATTGGGCAGTTGGCAGCCGTTGAGACGCCGGTTATCTTAGTGGCGAACAAGGCGGATCAGACCGGGATAATTAATGCGGAAAAGTTGTTGCCTGATTACTGCGCGCTTTATCCTTTCGCCCATGCGCTGGCTGTATCTGCTCTTACCGGAGATAATCTGGAAAAACTGCTGGCACTGGTAGTTAAATATTTGCCTGAGGGGCCGCAGTACTACCCAACTGATATGGCAACTGATCAACCGGAGCGCCTGATTGTGGGCGAGTTGATAAGAGAAAAAATTATTCAGTCCACCAGAGAAGAAGTACCGCATGCGGTAGCGGTCGAAGTTATCTCCATGAAAAAACGGGAAGGGCGGGAGCTTGTAGATATCCAAGCAAATATTTGGGTAGAGCGCGATTCCCAGAAGGGAATTATCATCGGTAAAAATGGAGCCATGCTGAAAACCGTAGGAAAGAGTTCACGCCTGGAAATAGAGGCGATTTTAGGCACACCTGTTTTTCTTGAGTTGTGGGTAAAGGTTAAAGCGGATTGGCGTAATAAAGAAGCATCATGGCGGACATTTGGCCTGGAATAGGGGATAGGTATGGCTGAGCTGAGAAGCGACGCTCTCGTTCTGCGCAGCAGGGATTGGCGGGAGGCGGACAGGCTGGTTACACTGCTTACGTGTGACGCCGGTAAAATTACAGTGCTGGCGCGAGGCGTTAAAAAAAGTAAAAGTAAGTTTGCAGCCTTAGTTGAACCTTTGACGCTGGGCCGTTATCTTTTGCGCCGAGGAAAATCTATGGAAATCCTTATCCAGGGGGAAATTGTAAAACCTTATTTTTCACTGCAGGGGAGTTTGCTGCATTATGCCACAGCTCAATACTTTTGTGAGTTGGTGGAAAGGTCGCTGCCGAACAATGAACCGGCTTCGGCGGTATTTACTTTGTTAGTGGCGACACTGGAAATACTGGAGAAAGACGCAAACCCCGCTCGCGTGGCTCGCTGTTTTGAGCTGAATTTACTGGATGAACTAGGTTTTTGCCCCGCGCTTGAAGGCTGCTTTCACTGCGGCCGGCAGTTAAACCCTTATTATTTTGATTTTGCTCACGGCGCAATTGTTTGCGGTCAATGTCCAAGAAGTCAGGACAGTATTTTAATCAGCGGTGCTGCAGTTGCTGTGATGAAACGTTTTTTGAAACAAGGATTCCATAGACTGTCTATCTGTGCTGTCTCTGACGTCGTTAATGATGAAATTGGCAGAGTATGCGCCGGTATTTTCCGAACTTCTCTTGGCCTTGCGGAAATTAAAAGCCGTTCCTTTCTGGCAAATATCGAAAAAGTTTAATGAATTTGTTCTTTTAGTGACAAACTAAAACAGCAAAGCTAAGGAGGACGGTAAAATATGGAAATAAATCTGCAGCAAATTGATCTTATTCGCGAGCGCACCGGTTTGAACTATGCGGATGCCCGGGAGCTTCTCGAGGAAGCAAGCGGCGATGTGGTGGAGGCACTGGTAATCTTGGATGAAGAGGAGAGGGAGGGTGAAATAAGTTTGGGAAGAGGCATTGAACTGAATAAAGAAAGAATGAAAGAAATGGTCTCCGACAATCTGTTTGCTCCTGTGAAGAAGGTGCTTAGTCACGGAAACCGTACACGCATCCGTATCAGTAACCAAGAAGGGACATTGCTTGAGATTCCGGCAACTTTAGGAATTGTCGGCGCGCTTTTAGCTCCAAAGGCGATTGCGTTAAGCGCCCTGGCGTTGCTGATGGCTAAATACAGCATGAAAGTAGACGTAAAGGAAGATGCGGGAAATTAGCTTTTAATAAATAAATAGTTCATAAAATCTTGACGGGGGAGATTGTTTTTGCTAAAGTTAATTCAATAGTTGAAAAACAAATAGTATTGCCATGGAAGAAGAGTACTTCGTTATTTAGCCTGTCAGCGAGCCGGGAAAGGTGTGAGCCCGGTCAGGCGGACGTTGGAAGGTGCTTCCCAAGTTAGGCAAAAGGTAAGAGAGGGCATGGTAACCATGCCAAATAGGGTGGAACCGCGGGAACTCCCGTCCCTATATGGACGGAGGTTCCTTTTTTGTGTGCAGAGGAATTGCTCCGGTTTGCTTAATAAGGAAGGAGGATAAATAAATGGATTTCCAGACGATGGTACTAAAATTGCAAAGTTTCTGGGCTCGCAGGAATTGTATTTTGGCTCAGCCTTATGACATTGAAAAAGGGGCGGGTACGATGAACCCTGCAACATTTCTGCGTGCTCTCGGACCGGAACCTTGGTCTGTCGCTTATGTCGAACCGTCCCGCCGCCCGACTGACGGGCGATATGGAGAAAATCCCAACCGCTTGTTTCAGCATCATCAATTTCAGGTGATTATTAAGCCCTCTCCGCCCGACATTCAAGAGCTTTATCTTGAGAGTTTGCAGGAACTTGGCATCATGCCAAAAGAGCATGACATCCGCTTTGTTGAAGATAACTGGGAATCTCCCACGCTGGGTGCTTGGGGACTGGGCTGGGAAGTATGGCTTGATGGCATGGAAATCACTCAGTTTACTTATTTCCAGCAAGTGGGCAGTATTGACGTTGATGCCGTTTCAGTGGAAATCACATACGGCTTGGAAAGAATTGCCATGTATATCCAACAGAAGGAAAATGTGTATCAGATTTGTTGGGCGGGCGAACTGAGCTACGGCGAGATTTTCCGGCAGGCGGAAGTGGAACATTCGGTTTATTGCTTCGAAGAGGCAGATACAGCTATGCTTTTTACGCTTTTTGGGATGTATGCCAAAGAGGCGCAGCGGCTTCTGGAAAAAGGATTGGTACTGCCGGGCTACGATCAAGTGCTTAAATGTTCTCACACGTTTAATCTTTTAGATGCCCGGGGCGCCATTAGCGTGGCGGAACGTACCGGCTATATCGGCAAAGTGCGTACCTTAGCCAGGCTTTGCGCCCAGAGTTATCTTGCTCAGCGCACAGAATTAGGCTTTCCGTTGCTGCGCAAGGAAAGGGGGAGCAAGCATGCGTAAAGAAACTTTTTTGCTGGAAATCGGCACAGAAGAGATTCCGGCTCGCTTTATCGGACCTGCTTTGGCACAGTTGGAGAAAAATGCCTGTGACGCTTTGACAGAGGCACGTCTGAAGTGGGAAGAAATTTGCACCTACGGCACACCTCGACGACTAGTTCTGCTTGTGGGAGGATTGTGTGAGAAGCAGGAGGATTTAGACGAACTGAAGAAAGGCCCGGCTAAGAAAGCTGCTTTTGATGCCGCAGGCAGCCCGACTAATGCTGCGCTTGGCTTTGCGCGTTCCCAAGGGGTAACTGTTGATCTGCTAACAATACAGGCGGTGGACGGCGTGGAGTACGTTTTTGCCTCAAAGCATCAGGCCGGTAAAGATGTCTTCGCCGTGCTGCCTCAGTTATGCGAAGAGTTGATTCGTTCTCTAAGTTTTCCTAAACCTATGTTTTGGCAGAGCAAGGAGATTCGCTTTGCTCGACCAATCCGCTGGCTTACCGCCTTGTACGGTTCGGCGGAGATTCCCTTTTCCTTTGCCGGTCTTGTTGCAGGCAGAAAAACAATGGGACATCGCTTTTTGGCACCGGGTCCGCTGGCTCTTGCAAACGCCACAGCTTACTTGTCCGTAATGGAGGAGCATTTTGTTTTAGTAGACCCTGTCGGTCGCAGCCGGGAGATTATGCGGCAGGTTGAACAGGCGGCTGCGTCAGTCGGCGGCCGCTCAATTGTTGACCAGGAACTGCTGATGGAAGTAACAAATCTGGTGGAATACCCAAAGGCCGTCGTGGGAATGTTTGCCGCTGAATATTTAGAAATACCGCAAGAGGTGTTAATTACCGCCATGCGTGCCCACCAGCGCTATTTTCCTGTCTTTGAGGAAAAAGGCAATTTGCTCCCCTATTTTATCGCTGTCAGTAACGGCACGCGGGACGAATATCTTGATAATGTGCGTGCGGGGAATGAACGCGTGCTGCGCGCTCGCTTGGCTGATGCACGCTTCTTCTTTGCCGAAGACCGTAAGCTGCCGCTCGCAGAATATGTGGCTAAACTGGATGAAATTGTTTTTCTGGAACCGCTTGGTACCATGCGCAAGAAAACAGAACGCTTGCTGCGGTTGTGCAGCAGCCTTTCCGAGGAAGTGGGCCTCTCTAAAAAGCAGAGCGAGACGGTTGAGCGTGCCGCTTTTCTGGCAAAAGCCGATTTGTTGACACAGATGGTCTACGAGTTTCCTGAGTTGCAAGGGATGATGGGGATGCATTACGCTCGCCTTTCGGGTGAAAGCGACGCTGCAGCCTGCGCTGTGGCTGAACATTACGCCCCCCGCCATGCTGCCGACTCCCCGGCGAAGACGCTGCCGGGCGCTATTTTGGCGATTGCTGACAAGATGGATACTTTGGCTGCTTGTTTTGGCTTGGGACTGATTCCCAGCGGTTCCCAGGACCCTTATGCCCTGCGCCGCAGTGCTTTAGGTGTGGTTTCTACTATTTTGGCGCACGCCCTGACGGTGCCGCTTAGCAGAATATGTCAAATCGCGTTGGCGGAGTTGTCGGCCGAAATCACAAGACCGGTCGACGAGGTGGCGCGCGAGATGGAAGAGTTTCTCCTGCAGCGTGTTCGTTTTCTTTTTGCGGAGAAATCTTTGCGCTACGATGTGATTGATGCCGCATTGGGTGCAAAGGGTAGCGACTTGCCGGGGCTGCTCTCCAGAGCCGAGTTGTTGCAGTCAAAGCTGGATACGCCTGAGCTGACACGGATTTTGACACCTTTTGCTCGTGCCGCCAATCTGACAAAAGGTCGGTCTGAGAGTATTGTGCTGCCGCAGCTTTTTGTCTCGCTGGCGGAAGAAGAACTTTACCGAGCCGCCAAGCAGGCGGCTGCGACCCTTGAGCCAGCAGCGGCTAGGGGTGATCTTGCGGCTGTTTTTGCCGCGCTTGCACCGCTTTCTTTGCCGATTGACGGCTTTTTTAGCGCTGTAATGGTCATGGCGGAGGATGAGGCCGTCAAGGAAAACAGACTGGCGCTGCTTGGCTATGTGAGAGATTTGTTTCTTGTGCTTGGCGACCTAGGTAAAATCGTCCAATAAAAAAATAGTCGGTTTTTGCAGGAAACGTTAAATTTATATAGTATATACTATATGTTTCATAAAATAGAGATAGCGTAGCCTATTTAGCGGGAGGTCCTGACCATCGAACTCAGTGTGCGCCAAAAAGAAATATTGGAAATTATCAAACAAGACGGGCCTATTTCCGGCGAGGAAATTGCGACTCGGCTTAATCTTTCTCGGGCTGCTTTGCGGCCGCACCTGGCAGTCTTGACTACTTGGGGGATGATTGGCGCGCGTCCGCGTGTAGGCTATTTTTACGCCGGCAACGCACCAAACGGTGTCTTTGATGCGCTAAAGGATTTAACGGCAAACGATATCAAAAGCCGCCCTTCCGTGATTCGCGAAGATGTTTCGGTTTATGACGCCATCGTGATGCTTTTTTTGGAAAATGTTGGCACTCTTTTTGTGGTCGATGAGGAGGGTTTGCTCCAGGGTGTTGTTTCCCGCAAGGATTTCCTGAAAATGGCGCTTGGCGGCGGCGATATGCACAAAGTGCCGGTGGCAGTCATCATGACTCGCTTGCCGCAGGTTTACACCGTTTCTGAAGATGAATCGGTCCTCGAAGTAGTCAGGCGAATTTGTGAAAATGAAGTGGACTCCTTGCCGGTCATTCGCTTGCAGGACCAGCGCGGATACAAAGTGGTTGGCAGGGTGACTAAAGCTAATTTGGCCCGCCTGTTGATGGAATTAGGTGAAGGCCGGTGAAAGGGTGGACTGAGTTTGCAACAAATCAAGCGTAAGCCGATTGTCTATGTTCTCTCCGATTCCATCGGTGAGACGGCTGAATTTGTGGTTAAAGCGGTAGCCAGTCAGTTTAATTCCGGGCATGTGGAAATCAAACGTGTGCCGTTTGTGACCGATGTGGAAATTATCAGAGATGTGATTGAAGAAGCTAGTCAGCTAAAGGCGATGATTACATATACTTTGGTGCTGCCCGAGCTGCGGAAGGTAATCCAGGAGGAAAGCAAACGCCGCAATCTGATCACCGTGGATGTAATGGGTCCGATGATGGATGCCTTCGGTGACTTTTTGAATATTGATCCCCGCCTGGAACCCGGCCTGGTGCGTCGCCTCGACGAACAATATTTCCGCCGGGTAGCTGCGATTGAGTTTGCGGTGAAATATGATGACGGCAAAGACCCGCGCGGTTTGTTGCAGGCTGATGTGGTGCTGGTAGGCGTTTCCCGTACTTCTAAGACACCGCTTTCCATGTATCTTGCCCATAAGCGGCTGAAAGTCGCCAACCTGCCGCTTGTGCCGGAAGTGGAAGCCCCGGAGGAACTATATTGGGTGCAACCAAACAAGGTGATTGGCCTTACCATTAATCCCCGGCAACTCAATGAAATTCGTCAGGAGCGTTTAAAGGCTTTGGGGCTTCATGCCCAAGCTAACTACGCCAGTATGGAGAGGATTCTCGAAGAGTTAGAATATGCTGAAAAGATTATGCGCAAAGTGGGATGTCCTATTTTCGATGTTTCAAATAAAGCTGTAGAAGAAGTAGCTAATAAAATTTTGCAGATCGTAAGGGAGGAACAGCCGGATGCTTAGTAAGAATGTATATCTTTTTCAAGAAGGAAACGCCGGTATGCGTGAGCTTTTAGGAGGAAAGGGCGCAAATCTGGCTGAAATGACGAATATCGGTTTGCCGGTGCCCCCTGGTTTTACCGTTTCGACGGCAGCCTGTCGCGAGTATTTTCGTTGCGGGCAACAGCTTTGGGATGGGCTGCGCCAGGAATGTATCGCTGCCTTAGCTGAATTGGAGGCTGTTACCGGCAAGAAGATTGGGGAAAAGGAAAATCCGTTGCTGATTTCTGTGCGCTCCGGCTCCGTGTTTTCTATGCCGGGAATGATGGATACTGTGCTAAATTTAGGGCTTAATCAGGAAACGGTGGAAGGGTTGGCCGCAGTTTCCGGCAATCCGCGTTTTGCGTATGACTGTTACCGTCGTTTTATTCAAATGTTTGCTGATGTGGTGTTGAAAGTTGAGCGATATCATTTTGACCGTGTTTTTGAGGAAAAAAAGCATCAGCTCGGTGTTAAAGATGACACGGCGTTAGACGCTGCCGCTTTACAAGCCGTAATCGAAACTTATTTGCAAATCGTAACGAGGGAAACAAAACAGCCTTTCCCGCAAGACCCTTTGGAACAGTTAATGCTTTCAATCCGTGCCGTCTTTGATTCCTGGTATAACCAGCGGGCTATGGTTTACCGTCAGATTCATCGCCTTCCTGATCATTTGGGCACGGCAGTAAATGTGCAGGTTATGGTGTTTGGCAATATGGGTGAAGATTCGGGTACAGGCGTGGCTTTCACGCGCAATCCATCTAATGGCAATAAGGAACTCTACGGTGAGTTTTTGATTAACGCCCAAGGGGAAGATGTGGTGGCCGGGATTCGCACCCCGCTGCCTATCGCCAGGATGAATGAGTATATGCCTGATGTTTACCGGCAGTTTGTCAAGCTGTGCGCACTGCTTGAAAATCACTATCGTGATTTGCAGGATATCGAATTTACAGTGGAGAGAGGCAAACTCTTTCTGCTGCAGACGAGAAACGGTAAGCGTACCGCCGCCGCCGCCGTCAAGGCTGCCGTCAACATGGCGGAAGAAGGATTACTCAGCAAAGATGAAGCGCTGCTGCGGGTTAATCCGGCTCAACTTGACCAACTGCTCCACCGCCGCATCGATCCTGATGCGATTTTGACACCGATTGCCAAAGGACTGCCTGCTTCACCGGGAGCCGCATCAGGTCAAATAGTGTTTGACGCCGATGAAACAGAACGGCTGGCCAGCGAAGGGGTTAAAGTGATTCTTGTTCGCCCGGAAACTACTCCTGATGATATTCATGGCATCGTGGCCGCTCAAGGGATTCTCACCAGCCGCGGCGGTATGACCAGCCATGCTGCGGTGGTGGCTCGCGGGATGGGTAAATCTTGTGTTTCCGGCAGTGAAGAAATCATCATAGACCTGACTGCCAAAACTATGTCTGTCAATGGCCTTACATTCCATGAGGGAGATATCATTTCCATTGACGGTTCTTCCGGGGAAGTATATGCGGGCAGCGTGCCTTTAATCGACCCGGAGCTCTCGTCTGAGTTTGAAAAGTTGTTGACTTGGGCTGACGAGGTGCGAATGCTCGGTGTGCGCGCTAATGCCGACACACCGGATGATGCGAAAAAAGCCAGAGAATTCGGTGCCGCCGGTATCGGTCTTTGCCGTACAGAGCATATGTTTATGTCTCAAGACAGGCTGCCGGTCGTGCAAGAAATGATTTTAGCCAAAGATAAGCTTCAGAGGGAGAGGGCTCTTGACAAACTGCTGCCGATGCAACAGGGTGACTTTGAGGGAATCTTTGCCGCCATGGCAGGTTTGCCGGTGACTATTCGTCTGTTGGATCCGCCTCTGCATGAGTTTCTGCCCAATCAGGAAGAGTTGTTGGTAGAAGTTACGCTTCTTAAAGAAAGGGGCAACGACCCGCAGCGGCTGAGAGAAAAAGAAGGATTATTAAAGCAGGTACGCTCCCTTCATGAATTTAATCCGATGTTAGGTCATCGTGGCTGCCGTCTGGGAATTGCCACTCCGGAAATATACCGTATGCAGGCGCTGGCGATTTTCCGCGCTGCCGCCGCATTGATCAGCCAGGATATCACCGTCATTCCGGAAGTGATGATTCCGCTGGTCGGGCACGAGACTGAAATTAAGCTGATGCGGGAATTGGTGACTCAAGCGGCGGAAGAAGTGATGCAGGAAACAGGCATTAACTTTGCGTATCAGGTCGGAACAATGATTGAGCTGCCCCGAGCCTGTGTGACGGCAGAACAAATTGCCACCGCTGCAGATTTCTTCTCTTTTGGCACCAATGATTTGACTCAGACCACTTTAGGTTATTCGCGTGATGACGCGGAAGGCAAATTTTTGCTGCATTACCTGCAGCAAAAAATCTTGCCGGAAAACCCTTTTGCCGTACTTGATCGTGAAGGGGTAGGCGCTTTGGTGAAAATTGCCGCGGAAAAAGGCCGCAGCGTAAAACCGGAACTAAAGCTTGGCATCTGCGGAGAACACGGCGGAGACCCTTCGTCAATTGAATTTTGTCATCTTGTCGGTTTGGATTATGTTTCTTGTTCGCCCTACAGAGTCCCTGTTGCCCGCCTCGCGGCCGCTCACGCGCGTCTCAAAAATTAATTAAAACATTTAAGGCGTGCCGTCAGGCACGCCTTAAATCGTTGCGGCTTCTTGCATTACCCTTTCAGCTCAACCGTTTAACAAGCCGCGGAAGAAAGCAAGAATACCACGAAATGTACGTACAAAAAAGTTTGCGCGACCCATTTCCTCGGCAGTTTTCAGAGGTACTCTCCGCAGAGTTTCTCCGTCTAATTGCAGCAGCAGATAACCTGCGGGGGCGCCTATCTCAAGCGGCGCAGCCAGCTCTTGCTGCTCAACGACCAGTTTAAGATCATTTTCGCGCCCTCTGGGAACTACGGCGGAGGCATCTGTTTCTATTGTTACGGGAACATTCAATCGCCTGCCGTCTTTTACCGGCACCTGCGCAACCGTCTCTCCCTTTTTTGCCGCAGTCGTCAGCCTAAATCCATTAAATCCATGGTTCAACAACTCCTGGCTGGCGCTCAGGCGCTCCTGGTCGCTGCCTGTGTTGAGCACTACAGAAATCAGGCGCCTTTCTGCGCCGTCCGGCGTTGCCTGCTTTGCCGTCCCCACTAAGCTAAAGCCTGATTCTGTTGTCCAGCCGGTTTTAAGTCCATCAGCGCCGGGGAAGCGACCAAGCAGAGGATTGCGATTATGTTGCCTGATATTGTTAAAAGTAAATTCTCTTTCCATTTCAATCGTCAGAATTTCCGGATGATTATTGACCAACTCTCTGGCTAATATGGCAATATCCATGGCACTCATTACCTGGCCTTCAGCCGGGAGTCCGGTAGAATTTTTAAAGACGGTGTTTGTCATGCCGAGTTCTTGGGCGCGTCGGTTCATATGTTGGACAAACGCCGCTTCACTGCCGTAGAGATGTTCAGCAAGGGCAATGCAGCCGTCATTTGCGGAAACGATGGAAATGCCGCTGATCAGATCGCGAATACTCACTACTTGGTTAATATCCAAAAACATTTTGGAGCCTTCGACTTCTTTGCTCCAGGCATTTCTTGAGACGGTGGTAGTTTCATCCCATGACAAATCGCCGCGCTCCAACGCTTCAAACGCCAAAAGCAGTGTCATCATTTTAGCTATACTGGCAGGTGGCCGAGGGACGTCTCCATTTTTAGCAAAGAGTATTTGTCCTGATGCCGCTTCCATTAGCACGGCAACACCGGCGGCGGTATCGAAAGCCTGCCCGTAAGCAGGCATAGAGACGAACAGCAAGGCAAAAATGATGATGAGAGAGCAAAGGCGTTTTTTCATTGATTAACTACCTCCCGCAAAAATAATTTTTCTACAGTTCTCTTTAATATTATCTGAAAAGCTGTGAAGAATCTAGCTAAAAAAGCAGGAAAACTTAACAAAAATTCTTAATGGATTAGACACAGAATCTCCTTTTTTCTGTAACAGAATTTGCGCTGCAGTGAATTGTGAAATTCGTCTTTTTCCTGTATAATTAGGAATAAAAATGTTCCTCATCCTTAGACAACCGCAGGGACGGTTCTTGTGGTAAGATGCCCTCACCCTAACCCTCTCCCAGAGGGAGAGGGGAATTAGAGGGAGCGTTGGTACTCGATACCCTCTCCCAGAGGGGAATTATAGGGATCCAATACCCTCTCGAAGAGGGGATACCCAATACCCTCTCCACCCTTTGGGGGGAGAGGGCTAGGGTGAGGGGGGAAAGATTTTTAAGTTTTGGCATTTTACCGTATGGCGCTAGCGATGCGGAGGAAAGAAGGGAAGTGCCTTGAGCGAAGCACTGATTCTCGTTGTCGACGATGAAGAACATATCCGGGAACTGGTCAGGCTGTATCTGGAAAAGGAAGGCTTTGCGGTAGCTTTAGCCGTTGACGGCGAGGAAGCGCTGCAAAAGGTTAAAGCCATCAGCCCCCAACTTATTATCCTCGATATTATGCTTCCCAAAATGGGTGGGTGGGATGTTTGCCGCGAAGTGCGAAAATTTTCGGAGACACCGATTATTATGCTGACTGCTAAAGGTGAAGAGTTTGATAAAGTGCTTGGTCTGGAGCTTGGCGCCGATGATTATTTGACAAAGCCTTTCTCCCCGAGGGAGCTGGTTGCCCGGGTTAAAGCTATCCTGCGCAGAACCAGTCATGACGGGACTGCCCCTGTCGCTGAAATGGTAAACTATCCCGGGCTGGTGATTAACATGGCTTCCAGGGAAGTGTTTGTAGCAGGACAAGAGGTCACGCTGACCCCCAAGGAATTTGATCTTTTGTGGTTTCTTGCAAAAAAACCGGGCAAAGTGTTTACGCGGGAGCAGTTGCTGACGGCAGTTTGGGGATATGATTATTTCGGTGATTTACGCACGGTTGATACCCATATTAAACGTTTACGGGAAAAAGTGGAGCGTGAAGGCGCCTCGCCCCGGGTAAAAACAATTTGGGGTGTGGGCTATAAATTCGAGGTGCATGAAAAGTGAAAACAAACATCTTCAGCAAGCTGCTGACAACTTACTTGGTGATCATTCTGATCACCTTGCTTGTTGTCGGGCTTTTTTTAACACAGCTTTTTCAAACTTATTTCTATGATGCCCGCGAAAGGGAGTTGTCGCTTAAAGGCCGGCAGGTTTCCGAAATTTTTTCCAATATGATTCTCGGTCTTCAGGATCCGCGCATTTCAGACGACCTGCTTTTTGCTTTGCGCCGCTTTATGGATGCCGATGTTCATTTAATGCCTAAAGACATGCTACTGCTTGCTTCAAGCGCCGGTTTTGACGAGACGGGTTTGCGCTTAACTGACGATGAGTTGGGTCAGGTGTTAAACGGGCAGGTAGTCTCAAAGCGGAGCTTTCACCATGAGACGAGAGAACAAATGCTTACTGTGGTAGTGCCGATTTTTGCCATGAATGATGTTTGGGGTGGCATTTTTCTTATTGCTCCGCTGACAGGAATTTCAGCCACAGTCGCACAAGTGAGAAACATGATTGCTTATGCCGCTCTTGCCGCTACCATCTTGGCGATGATTGTCGGCTTCTATATGTCAAAGTCTATCTCGCAGCCGCTGCAACTTATGAACCGTGCCGCCCTGGAAGTGGCAGGCGGCAATTATCAGCAACAGGTGGAAGTTGCTTCTCTTGACGAAGTGGGACAGTTGGCCCGGACGTTTAATTATATGTCGTCGACTTTGCAGCAGACGGTGGAAGCATTATCGCATGAAAAGGCAAAGTTGGAAAATATTATGCTGAGCATGAATGAAGGCGTGCTTGCCGTCGACCGGCAGGGACAGGTGATTCTTGCCAATCCTCAGGCTAAACTGCTTCTGCAATCTATGGAGAAGGATTTTACCGGCAGAGAGATTCACTCTTTGCTGCAAAATGAGGCGATGTCTGAACTATATCGGCAAGTTATCATTACCAGCGAGACTGCATCTGCGGAATATCATCTTTCCGATGGGAAAATTCTCTTTCTGCAGATTGCTCCGCTGCGTCGGGCTGACCGCACTTGGGGTGCCGTAGGGATTTTACAGGATGTGACGGAGGTGCGGCGGTTGGAACAGATGCGCAGAGATTTTGTAGCCAATGTCTCGCATGAATTGCGGACTCCGATGACATCTATCCAGGGGTTTGTCGAAGCGCTGCTTGACGGATTGGCTGAGGATAAAGAGAGTCAAAACCGCTATTTAAACATTATCCTGGACGAAACAGTACGATTAAACTCTTTAGTCAACGATCTGCTTGATCTTTCGCAGCTTGAAGCGCGCCAAGTTTCCTGGCCGATGGAAGAAGTAGCTGTTAGGCCGCTTTTTGAACAGGTTGCAGCCAAATTCCAGCCTCAACTGGAAAGACAGAATCTGACGCTGGAAATTAAAGTTGACGGGGATTTGCCTGCTGTTTTAGGAAACAAAGACAGAATCCAACAGGTGCTGATTAATCTGCTCGGCAATGCGGTCTCGTTTACTCCTGCCGGCGGCAAGATTACACTGGCTGCTGTCCCTGCGGCGGAAATGGTTCGCCTTAGCGTTTCCGATACAGGTGTGGGAATCCCGCCTGAGGAACAGGAAAAAATTTGGGGACGTTTCCACAAAGTTGACAAAGCCCGTACCCGCCGTTTCGGCGGCACGGGACTAGGACTTTCTATTGTCAAGCAGATCGTGGAAACCCATGGCGGCACAGTAGGTCTTGAGAGTGTGCCGGGGCAAGGCTCTACCTTTCATCTGACACTTAACAAAGCATAACAAGAAGACACCCATGCCGCCTGCGGCACCAGCGGAAGGATGAAAATACCCCTCACCCTGACCCTCTCCCAGAGGGAGAGGGGATTTTCTGGGTAGTATAATAAAAAACCCTGCCGGCAAACCGATTCAGCCTAGGCAGGGTTTTTCTTTAATCTAAAAAAAATAGAACAACGTTTGCCACAACGTTGCTCCTGTGCTTCTTGCCACACGACCCACATCATGTGGCTTAATTTAATTATAAGCAGGAAATGTGTCAGCTTCGTGAACAAAAAAGGAACAGTTTATAAATAATAACTGCAGAATTGTTAAGTGGTTGTAAATTTAAGCGTATAGCGCAAGTTTGTTGAGATTGTGAATAAAGCATGAAATTTCTCGCGCTTGTACCCTATATGAAGGTTTTTTGGATACCGGAGGCGAAAATAGATTCAAGTAAGTGCGAAATGGAGGAGATGTTTTGCTTCTTCGTAAGCAGGCGGAAGTGCAAGAGGAGAAAATCCTTTCAGATGTTGCGGCAAAAAGTCGGACGGCTGAAAGGTTACACTGCGAGGAAGAATGCAGTGTGCGGACTGCATTTCAGCGTGACCGCGATAGGATTGTTCATTCTAAAGCGTTCCGGCGATTAAAGCATAAAACGCAGGTGTTTATTGCGCCGGAAGGCGATCATTACAGAACTCGCCTGACTCATACGCTTGAAGTTTGCCAGATTGCCCGTACGATTGCCAGGGTATTAAAATTAAACGAAGATTTAACCGAGGCGATTGCTTTAGGTCATGATTTGGGTCATACGCCTTTTGGTCATTCGGGCGAAGACATATTAAATGAAATCCATCCGGGAGGTTTTCAGCATAATGAACAGAGCCTGCGCGTAGTTGATTTTCTTGAACGCGCAAACGGTTTAAATCTTACGCTTCAAGTTCGAGACGGCATCTTGCATCATACGGGACCGTTTACTCCTTTTACACTCGAAGGTCAGCTTGTTAAAATTTGCGACCGGGTAGCCTATATTAATCATGATATTGATGACGCGCTGAGAGCGGGCTTGCTGCATTTCAGTGACCTGCCTCTTGCTGAAATTAAAGCTTTGGGGGAGAATTCATCTGCCCGCATTAATAAAATGGTCAGAGCAATCATTGAGCATTCATGGCAAAACAATCTGATTTCTCCCGGTCCGGCAATGAGCGAAGTGATGAATAATTTGCGGGACTTCATGTTTCGCCATGTATATATCGGTTCCGGAGCCAAGCTGGAAGAGCAACGCGCGCGCCATGTTATTCAGTTGATGTATAGTCATTTACTGGAAAATCCGGCATATCTGCCGGAAGATGCTAAGCGGCGGGCGGAAGCGGAAGGCTTGCCGGTTGCAGTCTGCGATTATGTTTCCGGGATGACGGATCGCTATATTTTGGCTCGTTACCAAGAGTTTTTTTTGCCGAAACCGTGGAAAAGTGTCTAAAACCTTGAAAATAAGCGCAATATCGTATATAAAGCAAGAATTGGCATATAATATCTAGCACGATTAGCTTTATATTTTTTGATAAAGAAGGAATCATTCATCCAATGTAGAAATTATTTGCTAAAGTCTGACTCCCCTTACCGGTGTCTCAGATAAAGGAGGAAACAGTTAGACAATAGGGCTTAAGAGAGGCAAAGCTGAGTACGGCAGCCCGATGCGGACCTCGTCTCTCTCCTGGAGGCTGAGGTTTTTTTCATACCAGAAGAACCGTCCCCTTGGTTCACAGATCCCCTCTCCCTCTGGGAGAGGGTTAGGGTGAGGGCAGGGTGGAGGCTGAGGTTTTTTTATACCAGAAGAACCGTCCCCTTGGTTAAAAGTATACCAGAAGAACCGTCCCCTTGGTTCGAAGAAAAATGGGTGAGAGTAATGGTGGGGAATCTACCGAGCCGGTTTTTGGATGAGGTTAGAACTAATTATGATATTGTCCAGTTTATTTCTGAGTATGTGCAGTTAAAAAAATCCGGGCGTAATTATTTCGGGCTCTGCCCGTTCCATGGGGAAAAAACTCCCTCGTTTAGCGTCTCCCCGGATAAGCAAATCTTTCATTGCTTTGGCTGTGGGGAAGGTGGGGATGTTTTTTCTTTTCTCATGAAGGCAGACAGCCTTACCTTTCCGGAAGCCGTTACTGTCCTTGCCAAACGAGCCGGTCTTTCTCTGCCGCAAGTTGCTTTATCTCCGGCGGAAGAGCGCGCTCAGCGCACGCGCGAGCGGCTGTTGGCAGCCGTCAGTTGGGCGCAAAGGCTTTACCGGCACTACTTGGAAAACCCCAAAGGCAATGCCGCAGAGCAATATCTTAAAAAGCGGGGACTGTCGGCGGAGATTATTCATCAGTTTGGCCTTGGCTTTGCGCCGGACAGTTGGGATACAGGCAAGCAGTTTTTGTTAAAAAAGGGATTCAGCGAACAAGAGCTGCTTGACGCCGGGATACTTACAGAAGGGGAGAAAAGGACTTATGACCGCTTTCGCAAGCGGGTGACATTCCCAATCTGTAATCGGCGCGGCGAAATTATTGCTTTTGGCGGACGTATTCTCGGTGAAGGAACACCTAAATATCTGAACTCACCGGAAACGCCGCTCTTTGATAAAAGTAAACATCTTTATGCCCTCCACCTGGCACAGGGAGCAATCCGCCTGAATAAACAGGCGGTTATCTTTGAAGGCTATTTGGATGTAATCGCTGCTCATCAGGCAGGAATTACCAATGTGGTCGCCTCGCTTGGCACATCACTTACAGAAGCGCAGGCTCGCCTGCTGCGTGGCCAAGCCGAAGAAGTGGTAATAGTTTATGACGCCGATACTGCCGGGCAAGCTGCCACTTGGCGCGGCGTACAGGTTCTCCGGCAAGCCGGTTGCCTGGTGAAGGTAGGACGCCTGCCTGTCGGTCTTGATCCGGATGATTATCTTCGCCGTTTTGGCGGCGAAATGTTTCGCCGGGAAGTGATTGGCAAATCACAATTGTTGGTAGACTACCAATTGTCTAGCTTGACCGAGCAATTTAACCCGGAAAATGCCGACGAAAGGATTCGTCTTTTTGCCAAGATTAGCGACATTCTTGCTTCTGTGGAAAATGCTATGGAGCGGGAAGATTATATAGAAAAAATGTCCGCCAGACTTGCTTTGCCCGCCGCCGCCATCAGGGAGGAGTTGCGGAAGAGAAAACAGCCTGCTGCAGAACGTTCACAAATAAACCGGCTCACCGGAGTAACGGCGCAGATTGAAAATGCTGTTGATAAGGCACCGTTGCAGCTTGTAGCACTCTGGTCACGTTTTCCCTCCCTGCAGAACTTTGCAGTCGAGTTGGAAGAAGCTGATTTTCCCGCAGAATTGAGGTTTTTGTTGACGGCAGCCAAAGAAGGCGCAGATTTGTTTTCACCCGCTAATATATTAGAATTGCTGCCGCCGGGAAAGTACCGGCAAACACTGAGCCGGTTGTTGATAGATGACCATTATGAAGAAAAACTCGCAAAAAAAGCGGTGGCCGATTGTGTCAGGCTGCTAAAAACAGTCCGTATCGCCTGCCGACGCAAAGAGCTGGAGGAAGAAATTGCGAAGTTGGACCCTGTCGCTGCGAAAGGGGAAATAGCTGAGTTGTCGAGAAAGTGGCTGGAGCTGCGTAAACAAGAAGAAGCAATCAATAATCCCAGGGAAGGAGGTAAAGGTGTTGGCTAAAGATTTGGAAAAAGAACAGTTATTGAAACAAATTCAGTTTGAGCTTGTCCAGCATGGCAAGAAAAGCGGTCTGCTCACATACAGAGAAATTATTGAACCGCTGCAGGAATTGGATTTGTCTCCGGAAGAAATAGACGAAGTCTACGAACACCTTGCCCGACTGGGGATAGATGTTGTCAATGAATCCGGCGAATTGGTTGCCTTAGACGAGGAAGAATTAAAAGATGAAGAAGTAGTTATCATTGAAGAAGAAATTGACCTGACCGTTCCCGAAGGGATCAGCGTTAATGATCCCGTGCGGATGTATCTAAAAGAGATTGGGAAAATTCCGCTTTTAAGCTCCGATGATGAAATTCAGTTGGCAAAAAGAATGCAAGCGGGAGATGAAGAAGCTAAGCGCCGCTTGGCGGAAGCCAACCTTCGTCTTGTGGTGAGTATCGCCAAAAAATACGTGGGACGCGGCATGCTCTTCCTTGATTTGATTCAGGAAGGCAATTTGGGGTTGATTAAAGCGGTAGAAAAATTTGACCACCGCAAAGGGTTCAAATTCAGCACTTATGCCACTTGGTGGATTCGACAGGCAATCACGCGGGCAATTGCCGACCAGGCAAGAACGATTCGCATTCCTGTGCATATGGTGGAAACGATTAACAAATTGATTCGCATTTCACGCCAACTGGTGCAGGAAATGGGCAGAGAGCCTTCGCCGGAAGAAATTGCGCATGTGATGGGTACTTCTGAGGAACGAGTGCGTGAAATCTTAAAAATCGCCCAAGAGCCGGTTTCTCTGGAAACTCCTATCGGTGAGGAAGACGATTCTCACTTAGGAGACTTTATTGAAGACCAGGATGCCTTGGCGCCGGCGGAAGCCGCCGCCTTCGAGCTGCTAAAAGAACAGCTCGACGACGTTCTGGAAACGCTTACCCCGCGGGAAAAGAAAGTGCTTAAACTGCGTTTTGGGCTTGACGACGGCCGATCGCGCACCTTAGAGGAAGTTGGTCAGATTTTTGGCGTTACCAGGGAGCGGATTCGTCAAATTGAGGCTAAAGCGCTGCGGAGGTTGCGTCACCCGATGCGCAGCAAGCGTTTAAAGGATTATCTTGAATAATTGTCTGAAAAAACACGTAAAAATTGTGGGTTGACTATTGTTTTGGATTTAGCTATAATAAACATTGCGCTACTACGAAGCTCGTTTTCCTCGATAGCTCAACGGTAGAGCAACCGGCTGTTAACCGGTAGGTTGTAGGTTCGAATCCTACTCGGGGAGCCAGGGCCCATAGCTCAACGGTTAGAGCTGCCGGCTCATAACCGGTCGGTTCTAGGTTCGAATCCTAGTGGGCCCACCACTTTAACAACATGCATGGCCCCTTGGTCAAGCGGTCAAGACACCGCCCTTTCAAGGCGGTATCACGGGTTCGATTCCCGTAGGGGTCACCACTTAGGGCGATTAGCTCAGCTGGGAGAGCGCCTGCCTTACAAGCAGGATGTCGGCGGTTCGATCCCGTCATCGCCCACCATTAAAAAATAATAGCGGCAGGATGTTTTACAACGTCTTGCCGCTGTTTTTTTTTGTAAAAATGGAGGGTACTCGAGTTTCTTCGTCTCTTCCTTATCCCCCCTCACCCTAACCCTCTCCCCCCAGAGGGTGGAGAGGAAACAAAAGAAAACTCCCCTCATCCCCCAATTTTTACCCTATCCCTCTATTCCAGATCCCCTCTCCCCGCGGGAGAGGGTATCTGGAATAGAGGGGGAGCTTGCTCTTACTCCATTTTTTTGCTGCTTAGAAAAATTATGTAACCTGAAAAAGCAGAAATTTCATGGAAAATTTAACCACAGTTAATATAACTTGCCTGGCAATTTAACATTGCACTGTTATACTGGATGAGGAAAGGGTGAAAACCCTGGAGGTCTGCAGATAACTGCAGACAGAGGCGACTTCGCTTTAAGGTGGTGAGAGGATAGCCGGCAGAGCAATGTAAATCCAGTCTGCCTGCCGCAAGCAGCCTGACTTGACCGAGTTTAAGAAGCGTTCCGGTGACCGAAAACTGAATATTGCAGAGTAGTTCTGTCTACAGGAAAAAGCCCAAAAAAGTCTTTAAGCAAAAAATGAGTAAAATGAGCTAAGGAGGAAGCAAAGTGAAGAAAAGATTTAAATCCGTTTCTCTGATAGTAGCCATGCTCGTCCTCTCCCTCGTGTTCGGCAGTGTGGCACCGCTGGCAGCACCGGCGGAAGCATCCGCCCGCCCGACTATTAACGGTCAGGCAGTCGACACCCGTCGCATCGGCGCACAGCGCGGCCGCGGCGGCGTAGAGCTGGCACTCGCTTCATCGCTCCGTACAGCATTGCAGCATGCCAGTGTTTCAGCTGTAGTCGAGATCACTCCCGGTTCCATGCTCGTGCGTCATGGCAGCCGCGAACTGTTTATCTTAGCCGACAGCCGTACCGCATTTTTGACGACCGGCATCGGCACCGCTTCCCCAAGTACCAGAAACGTTACCCTAACAGCTCTGCCGCGTACAGTGGCGGCGCGTGATCTGTTCGTACCCTTTGCAGATGTAGTGCGTCATTTGGGCGGCAGCTTCACCAGCGCCCGTGTCGCCACAGTGCGCAATGATGCGCCGGATGCGGCGTTTGATTTTACTGCAGCCGGTCAACAGCGTAATGTAGTTACCACCGGTGTTTATCAAGATGCTGCGCGTATGATCGGTCGCGGCGCCACCTTCCCCAATTCTCTCTACGGCAGCGCTTTTGCCGGTACCGACCTTGCAGCTCCTGCCAATCCATGGCTTGAGCGCTACTTCTTCTCTTCCCAAGACTTGTCCTCCGGCCTTAACCCTGAGGCACGCGTTGGTTATAACCGGATTACAGTAGGCGGCGCTACAACGCTGGATACCATTCCCGCCGGTGGCGCAACAAGCGGCTCCGGCATGGGCGTCGACTCCGTGCGCTTGCGCCTTGCCGATTTTGGCGGCACCGATATGATCAGTCAAGTGCCTGCCGCCGTTCTGGAGGCCTTCCCGGCCATCCCCACCGCCAAAGGCGGCGTAGCTGTCATCTTTAACCTGGTCGACAGAAACGGCGTCCGCATTACTAACCTGAACCTGACTGCCGATGTTATTGCTCGTATTTTCCTTGGACAAATCAGCCATTGGAATGACGCAGCCCTTGTGCGTCTCAATCCGCGCGTAGCGTTGCCCGCTACACCAATTCAGGTCAACTGGCGTCCGGATGTTTCCGGCACCACGGAAATTTTCACCGCCTACCTAGCCGCCGCTTCTCGCGTTTGGCGGGATACCCTCACAACAGAACAGGAAACAACAGTTGATATGGAAGGTCCCGGAGCCACCTCTATCTTTACCCCTGGCGTCGGTGGCTGGACGGCTGCCTTATTAGCTGACCGTACCCGGACGCAGGCACCAGCTTCTACAGACGGTGGTAGCGCTCTGCGGGGCAGGGTGGCAGCAGCCGAAAATTCCATCGGTTTTGTCAGCTTTGGTGACGTTACCGGTCGTAATGTAACGACTGCACCGGTAGGTCCTTTCGGTATCGCCCGTGTGCAAAACCGCGCCGGCATCTTCACTCTACCGCTGATTAGCAATGTGTACGCAGCCGGTATCGGGCACGGCAACGTATTGCGCCACCCGGTAAATTCCGCCAATCCCGGCGCTTATCCGATTACAGGCTTAACCTGGATTTTAGTGGAAAGAGACCCCGGCGTAGCGAAGCCGATCGGCGACTCTGTGCAGGTTGCTACATTAAATGATAATCTTATCTTAGCACAACCTGCTCTGACTGGTACAGACCTTGAGGCTGCCGTTCAGCGCAACGCCATTGTCGCCGACTTTGTTGACTGGGCTGTAGTTGAAGGCTTCGGCGACGCGGAAGCCCGCAGACTGCATATGGCGCCGCTGACCCCGACGATGAAGCGCGAAGTCGCAAGACTGCTTGGCACCATCCGCGTTAACTAACTTGTAGTTTCAGATTTGACTCTAAATAATCTTTAAGGAGTGAAAGAAGTGAGAGGTTTGCGTAAATTATTGCATAGCCTGCGCGCATCCACCGGCGGTTTCACACTGCTCGAACTTGTCGTGGTGCTGGCGATTATGGGCTTTTTGGTAGCGATGATTGCACCCCGCTTGGCCGGGGTGGTAGCCGGTGCGCAGCGCAATGCGGACGATACGAATATCAGCCGTCTGCTGCAAGCGACCAGTCAGTTCCAGGAGCGTACCGGTCGTTTGCCGGCCGAAATGACCAATCTTGTTTCCGAGACCGGTCCCGATGAGTATCAGGGGCTGAACGTCAGCAATAATAATCCGGCTGACGGTAAAGAAGCTTTGTCTGCGGAACTGGCGGCCAGTCTGCCGCTGCATATCCACCTGTTGAGCGAGGCGGAAGCCGCCGAGCTTGCCCGCTTGGGAATTACCGAAGTGCGTAACCTGAACCCAAGCACGGCCGTTGACCCGCTGTTTAACGGTGTGCCTGCCGTTGAGCCTACTTTGGCAAGGGTACCCGTCGAAGCAGGTACGCCGGTACTGATGATCGGCGGCGGTTTTGATGCCGGCGGTTGGGCGGACAGCTTTGTCGCCGACCGGAATATCCTGCACCCCACGCTTGCATACCGCATCGTGCTCGGCTTCGGTCAGGACAGCGAACTGGTGACCGCCGGACAGTTGCAGGGTGCTGCGATCAGTCCGCAGGGCACACAGACCGACAATTATGTTTTCAACAACTATCTGCTCGTCTTGCCGCGCTTGGCAAGCACTATCGCCCGCGGTCCGAATGTCTTGGAAATCACCGCGAGCAACGCTGCCGGGCAGCAAGAAACTTTCGACCTGACGGAGCAACAAGGCAATTTTGAATTGACTGTGCTCAGCCCGGAAGGCAGAACCGTGCCGCCGGCAGCCGTCTGGACTATCCAGTAAACTTCTAAGAATCTCCTCTCCCTTTCTCGCCAGTCCCCTCTCCCCCTGGGAGAGGGCTAGGGTGAGAGCCGGATTTAAAGCGGCACATGTGTGTGCCGGCAAATGTGCCGGCAAAAATATCAGTCAGTGCAGGCAGGGGTCGTCAGTCGGCCTCTGCCTGCGTTTATGTCAGTGAGGGAGATTCTTTTGGGAGATGCCCTCACCCTAGCCCTAGCCCTCACCCTAGCCCTCTCCCAGAGGGAGAGGGGATTTAGTAGAGAAAAAGAGAGGGGATTAGTAGGAAATTTTTAAAGCAATGTTCAGCTTTTGTTAGCTTAATGTTATATTTTGGTTAACTCTGAAAATAGGCAGGATGCTTTCTGCTCAGGCCGAATAAAAATAGATAGCACGGCATTTTCGCCGGTATTTGACAAGGGAGGTTGCATGATGCCGCTAAAGGCTGGCGAAGAAGGTTTTTCTTTGCTGGAAGTGATAATAATTCTGTCGATTTTAGCGATGTTTGCTGCGATGGCTGTACCGCTTGCGGGGCGGCTGGAGGCGCGGGGGCGGGAGCGGGAAACGGAACGTTTGCTTACTACTGTGCGCGAGGCTATGCTAGGGCCGCGCGGCGCGCTTGATGCCGGCGGCAGGAGGGTTTTGGCTGGTTATGCGGGTGATTTGGGCGGCTTGCCGCCTTTACGCCGCTCCGTTTGGAATGACAGCGTAAAGCGCTGGGAGTGGGACATTCCTTTTGCTTCTGAGCAGGAGGCGAACGCTTTCTGGGCAAGCGGGATGGGACAGCCGCAATATCTGTGGCTGGCGCCGCCTGATGCTGTGCGCTGGCAGGGACCTTATTTGCCGGAGCCGCGCGATGAATTTCCGGCTAACGCGGAGCACCTGCGCTGGACATTCGGCGGGCAGTTGACAGATGCGCAGTTTACGGCAAACAGGGAAATCGAAATGCGTCAGACGGCGGGGAGGCTTGCTGACGCTTGGGGCAGGTCACTGCTCTTTTTCTATGTAACGCCCGGGGAGGCGGGGACGGAATTGTTTCAGGGTACGGCAACAGTGCAGACTACCGTCTATGTCGTCAGCGAAGGACAAGACCTGCGCAGCAGTTGGCCTGCCTATCGGCTTGATACGCCGGAGAATGAAGACAATCTGGTGCTTGTGATTACGCCGCAGGAGTGGCATGATGAGGCGCGGCAAGTGGAAACTAGACGGTTGTTGCAGACTGCTGCCGACGCGCTGGTGGGACGTTTCGGTCCGGTTGACCGGCTGGGTCGAGGGCTGCTCGGTGGCTTTGTGGGCGACCACGGACGTTGGCCGGAGCTGTTAGTTTGGCAGGATGGGCAGGTCCCGTGGCGACAGGTAACAGGTCGCTGGGAGCAGAACGCTGAGGGAGATCCGGTCTGGGTACCGCCGACAGCGGCGGATTTGCTAGACGGAGCGGTTTACGGTCAGCCGCGCGGTCTGTGGACGCGTGATACCGACGGGAACGGGACGGCTGATTTGCCGTTGCCGCCTGACCCGGCTGCCGCCGGGAGTGTGCTGCTTGGTTTTGGTTGGCGCGGAGAGTATTTGCCGCCTCCTGAAGGAAGCGGGGCATCAGAGCTGCTGCGGGATGCCTGGGGCATGCCGCTGACTTTTCGGCTTAGTCATGCTGCTGACGCCGAACCGCCGCCGGAGCAGACGTTAAAAATCATCAGCGCCGGTCAGGACGGAGTTATGGCGACTGCCGACGATCTGCTGGAAATTGTGCCGCGCCATTTTGATGTGCGCAGGCACCCTCCCGCAGTCCCGCCGGAGAATGTTTTTACGGTAGCAGGAAGGGTAGTCAATGAAACAGGGCAAAATCGTTTTTTCAGAGTGCGGCTGCACGCCAGCCCAGCTACTCAGCCTGCTACCTTAGTGCAGATGGTTTACGGCAGGCTGACGGTTGACGGACAAATTTACGGCAATGCTTGGGATTTTAGCCTGCAGGTGCAGAGGAGCAGCGCCGGGGCGCGGCTGCTGGAGCTTGTGGAACTCCGCGACTATGACCCAAGACCTCTTTATCATGATTGGCGTTTTCTGAGACGCTGGGACTGGACGACGGTGTTTGTCGGCAGCGGCGGCACTGCCACGCCTGAAAGAGAGCCGCTCGTTTTGCGAGCGCGGGACGTTTACCCTTAGCCCTTTGCCCTCACCCTAACCCTCTCCCATTGCCCTCACCCTAACCCTCTCCCAGAGGGAGAGGGAAGTTGTAGGGGATCTGTAGAGGGAGAGGGAAGTTGTAGGGGATCTGTAGAGGGAGAGGGGAATTGTAGGGGATCTGTAGAGGGAGAGGGGAGTTCCTCTAATTTTACCCTCTCCCCACGGGAGAGGGTGGAGCGCAGCGAGGGTGAGGGGAGAGTTGCTCTGGTCATTACCTTCACCTTTGTCCTTAGCCCTTAGCTTCTGCCTTTTGCCTTTTGCCCTCACCCTAACCCTCTCCCAGAGGGAGAGGGGAATTGTAGGGGAGAGGGTGGAGCGCAGCGAGGGTGAGGGGAGAGTTGCTCTGGTCATTACCTTCACCTTTGTCCTTAGCCCTTAGCTTCTGCCTTTTGCCCTTAGCCCTCACCCTAACCCTCTCCCAGAGGGAGAGGGGAATTATAGGGGATCTGTAGAGGGAGAGGGGAGTTGTAGGGGAGAGGATGGAGCGTAGCGAGGGTGAGGGGAGAGTTGCTCTGGTCATTACCTTCACCTTTGTCCTTAGCCCTTAGCTTCTGCCTTTTGCCCTTAGCCCTCACCCTAACCCTCTCCCAGAGGGAGAGGGGAATTGTTGGGAGGGAGAGGGGAGTTGTAGGGGAGAGGGTGGAGCGTAGCGAGGGTGAGGGGAATTGTAGGGGATCTGTAGAGGGTGAGGGGGAAGGGTGATTAGTATATAGGAATCGGTTATTTCACCGATTCCTACGAGTCTGATTTCCGACTTCCGATTTCCGACTTCTGACTTCTGACTTCTAAATAAAAGTGGCAGCTAAAACACGGGGAGGGTGACGATTGTTTCAGGTTTTGGTGTTGGAGATAGACGGGCCGGTAATCCGTTGTGTGGTGCTGGCGCGTAAGGGCATAAAAAAGCTTAATATCACCCGCTGGGAAAGTTTTACCAGGCTTGAGGAGGAAGGTGCGCCGTTAAGTGCCGACGAGCTTGCCATGATTACGGCTCGTCTCTCGGTTTTTCCGCAGAATTGTGTGGTGGTAACCTCCGGCGCCGCATTCCTGCATGTGTCACTGCCGGAACCGAGCGGCAAGAAAGCGCGCAGAAGCCGCGGCACGAAACTTGCGGCTGCATTGCGTCAGGAAGCCGAAGCTTATACCGGTATGGCGGCTGCAGAGATGCTGCTTGGTTATGAGCGGCTGCCGGAAGAGGATTATGAGTTTTGGGTTACCGCTTATCCGCAAGAAGAATACCTGCGTCTGAAAGAATTGTTGGCGGACAGCGGTCTTAAACTAAAGCGGGTTTATCCGCCGGATTGCTGCTTTGCGGTGGCGGCTGCCTGCTTTGCCGAGCCGGCTGCCGACGGCGTGCATTTAGTGCTTGATGCCGGTTCCGGAGCTTTGCGTCTCGCCAAGCAGGAGCGTGGCCGGATGTGGAGCTACCGGACGGTGCCGCTTTTTTCGCCGCAACCTTACTCGGAGTTTACGCGCGAGGACTGGGAGCGGCTGCTGACGGAGCTCGGCTATGAGGCGGAAAAACTGGCAAGCGTCTGGCAGGGGCGCCTAGAGGGCGAAGCGCTGGGACTGGTCGTCACCGGTGCGGGCTCGCAGGTTGAAAGTGTGCCGCTCTTTTTAAGCAGTTTTTTTGAGCAGAAAGCAAAGCCGCTTGTGATGCCGGCGGGAGAATCGGCGTCTGTCGGAGTTTGCGGCGGAGAATATGCGTCTGTGGTGGGCGCAGGTCTGCGTGAGTTGTTATATCCTTATCTTTCCGGACGTACTTTGGGCGTCAGCGACCAGTTGCCGCTTTTGCAAACTATAGCGAAAAAGGCTTATTTAGCGCCTGTCGCCGTAATGCTGCTTTCCTTTGCTGTGATTGGCGGCCATTATTTATTGATTATTCGGCAGATAAGCGGGGCGGAGGAGGAACTAGCAATATTGACGCGCGAACGTGACGGTGTGCGGGCGGCGGTAGTGCGGATGCAGGCGGATGAGAAAAGAGCGACAGAGCTTTCGGCTGACCGCTTGCTGTTAGCCGATCAAGTTGACTATTTGCAAAACAGACTGCCGGAATACAGCCGGCTGTTGCATGCTGTGCTGGCTGCCATGGAGAAGGAAGCCGACATGCGCATAAAATTTGTACAGATAGAGCTGCTTGAACAAGGCAGACAGTTTTTCGTTTCCGGAGAGAGTGAGGACTCCGGTTCCATTCACCGTTTGGCGGTGGCGCTGCAGAGAGCAAGATGGAACGCTTTTACCAAAGTGGAGGAGATTGTGCGCGAGGTGCGGGAGGAGGAGGCCGCAGGGGAGGCGGAGTTAGCGGCGGAACTGCCGGGGCCGCCGCCGCCGGAGGCCGGGCTGCTGCCGGGAGAGGAGCTGCCTTGGATGGAGGGGGCGGGAGAACCTATGCCGATGGAGCCTGATCCCTTTGCCGAGCAACCTGCAGCGGCCGACGGTGCGGAAGGAGCCGAGGCTGTGTTTACAGTGGTGTTTAATTTCAGAACAAGAGTGGTTATGCGACCCGAGTTTTTCCCGGAACGAGCTTTTGAGGAAGAAACGGCAGAGGAAGCCGACGGGACGGGGGAAAGGGCGCTATGAAAAAGAAATTCACAAAAATGGAAATGTACGGTATCGTCGCCGTGCTGCTTGCCGCCGCATTCTACGGCTACCTGACGCAGATCTACGACCCGGCTAACGCCAGGCTGGAAACGCTGCAAAGCGAAATCAGCGCGGCACAGGTCGAGATCAATCAGCAAAGAGGTGTGCTTGCCGGTGCGCCGGTAGCGCGTGAAAAAGTCGAGGAGCTGGAAGCGGCGGTGGCGAAACTTGAGGCGGCGCTGGCTAAAATTAAAAGAACCGCTAAAGCGGCTGATGACCGCTCTGTGACCGAGGCAATGGATTTAATTGACAGGTTGGCTACGGGAGAGAATCTGACCGTCAAAAATTTCAGCTTCGGCCGCAGGATAAGCGCGCTTGGGCAGGAGCCGGAAACACCGCAGCCTCAGCGGCGGCGTGGAGAACCGGAAGTGCCGCCGACTATCAGGGACCATTTTGGCTGGCAAGAGTATCGCATGGTATTTAGCGGCAGCCGCTCGGAGATTATCGCTTTTATGGAACGCTTGTCGCGGGCTATGTGGCTGGTACGGGTCAATGATTTGCGGGTGGACGTTGTGCCTCCGGCCAGAGAGGGCGAGGGGCCGTCGCATGGGGAGTATGAAATTGCTTTGACGCTTATCTTATAGTTTTTAGCGCTTTTTATGATGCTCAAAACAACTTGAGGGGGAAGAAAATGGCGGAAGCATATTTTTCATCAATAGAAGCGCTTTTGCAGGAGGCAAATCTGCAGGAAGCAACCGACGTTCATTTTAATGCCGGCTTTCCCGTCACTTTTCGCATCTTCGGTAAACTTATCCCTTTTGGAGAGATAATGGATGCCGAAGAAGTGCGCCGGATGCTTCAGCAGTTGCTGACACCGGGGCAGCAGCGGGCGCTTGAGGAACGCCGTTCGGTGGACTGTGCGGTAAGCTTCAAGGGAGTCGGTCGCTACAGGGTGCATGTTTATTATCAGCGGGGAGCGTTGTCGGGCGCGATTCGTAAGTTGGCGGACGAGATTCCTGGGTTGTCGGCGCTCGGCTTGCCGCCGGCGGTAACGGGATTGGCAAACTTAAAAATGGGTCTGGTGCTCGTCACAGGCGCCACCGGCAGCGGTAAAAGTACGACTCTGGCATCGCTTGTCGATTTAATCAACAATACAATCGAACACAACATTATCACTGTGGAAGACCCTATAGAATACGTCCATTACTCGAAAAAAAGCTTGGTCAGCCAGCGTGAAATCCATACTGATGTTCCCTCTTTCCCGGATGCGCTGCGCGGTGCGCTGCGAGCTGACCCCGATATAATTCTTGTCGGTGAGATGCGCGACTTGGAAACAATCCGCACGGCAATTCTGGCGGCTGAAACGGGACATTTGGTTTTGTCCACGCTGCATTCGCGGGATGCTTCTTCGACTATTAACCGTATTCTAGGCGCTTTCCCTCCGGAAGAACAGCAACAAATCCGCCAGCAGCTTTCCGTCTCGTTAAAAGCAGTCATCTCTCAACAGCTTTTACCAAGGGCGGACGGGTGCGGACGGGTACTCGCCTGTGAGCTGATGCTTGTCACGCCGGCGATTGCCAACTTGATTCGTCTTGGGAAAGCAGACCATATTTATATGGCTATTGAAACCGGGATGCGCCTGGGAATGCGAACGATGGAGCAGTCGCTGACGGAACTGTATCAGTCCGGAAAAATCAGTATGGAAACCGCTTTGCGTTCCGCAAGAAGCGCAGAATTGATCCAGCACCGTCTAAAAAGCGGCGGAACAGGCAAGGAGCGGGCTAAAATTATCGAGCCGCAGGCATTTAACCAAAAATGACTAAAGGGGATGGCTAATGCCTAAGCAACGACTGGGTGAATTTTTGCTGGCACGCGGAATCGTCAGCGGCGAAGAATTGCAAAAACTGTTGCGCAGTCAACGGGGTGGCGGTGAGAAACTGGGTCAGTTGCTGGTTAAACAGGGAGTACTGTCAGAACAGCAGCTTTATCGGCTGTTGGCGGAGTTTTTTGGTCTGGAGTACCTGGAGCTTTCGGCTTTGCAACCGGAGGCAGCCGCGGCTGCCGCAGGCGGGATTCCGGCGGGTTTGGCGCGCAAACAAAATATCGTCCCGGTGTTTGAAGAAGGAAATGTGCTGACAATTGCCGCTGCCGCCCCGGTTCTTCCGCCGGTACTTGAAAATCTGCGCCGCCTGAGCGGGCGGCAGATTCGTGTCATGTTGATGTCTCCCGAGGAACTTGCGCTTGCTTTTAAATATACCTACGAAGGATGGCGCCCTGAACAGGCGACGGCAACCGCCGCCCTGCAGCTGAGCGATGCTCCGGGCGCGGTAGAACTGCTCGAGCAAATTTTGAACAAAGGCGTTGAATTTGGGGCGTCTGACGTTCATTTGGAGCCGGAGCCGGATGCGTTGCGCGTCAGGTTTCGTGTTGACGGTGTACTGCAGACGGTTGATTTATTCCCGCCGACGGTGGCCAGCGTTGCCATGGCGCGTCTAAAAGTTATGGCGGGAATGAACATCGCTGAGCGGCGCGCGGCACAGGACGGCGGCTTTAAGTTTTCTCCCTCGCGAGGCGGGGAGAACAGTACCTTGTCGGTACGTGTGGCTACGGCACCCAGTATCTATGGGGAAAAAGCGGTGCTGCGGATGCAGGCGGCAGGAAAAGAGCTTACCTTGCAAAAACTGGGGTTTGAAGCCGATCATCTGGAAGCGCTCTATAAAGTATTAAATGCGCCTCACGGTATTTTCCTGACTACAGGACCGTCCGGAAGCGGCAAGACGACGACTCTTTATTCGGCGCTTCATCATTTACGCTCTGACTCTTTAAATATTGTGACGATCGAAGATCCGGTGGAAAGAGCGATTAAAGGCGTTACCCAGACACAGATTGAACAGAAATATACTTATCAACATGCGCTGCGTTCTGTTTTGCGTCAGGACCCTGATATTATCATGGTCGGTGAGATCAGGGACGGCGAAACGGCGAGGCTGGCTCTGCAGGCGGCGTTGACAGGCCATTTGGTACTTTCTACGCTGCATACTAACGACGCTACCGGCGCGGTGGCACGTTTGGTTGACATGGGCTGCGAGCCGTTTTTGGTTAACGCTACTGTGCTGGCTGTTTTGGCGCAGCGTCTGGTCAGGCAGCTTTGCCCGGCTTGCCGCCGGCCGTATCGGGCTGAAGCGGCGGAGCTTGCGGCGCTTGGCCTGGATTGCGGCGCCGCAGGAGAGGAAACTTTTTATGCCGCGCGCGGCTGCGTTGAGTGCAGGGGCTTAAAATACAAGGGCAGAGTCGGAATTTATGAGTTACTGGTGATTGATTTAGATTTCAAGAGGCAGGTGGCGCGGAGAGCCGACCCGGAAGCTCTGCGGGAATATGCGCTGCAGGCTGGAATGCGCTCCCTGCGTCAGGACGGCATATTGAAAATTCGGCGGGGACTTACCTCGGTTGAGGAAGTATTGTCTTCCACGACGGAACATTAGTGCTCATTATTTAAATTTACGTTAATTTTAGAGGGGGAAGCTGAGCGTGAAGCAAAAGCTGGAAATGCTGCTGATTCGGCTGACTAAAGTAAAAAGTGCTGAAGTGGTATTGCTGCTTAAACAGTTGGCGGCGCTGATTGCATCCGGCTTGCCGCTTGTGCCGTGCTTACAGACGTTGATTGAACAGACAACAAACCGCCGTCTGCGTTACACCTTGATCAAGATTAAAGAAGATGTAGAGCAGGGGAAACCGTTGAGCGAGGCGATGGACAGCTTTCCGCGGATTTTCCCGTTGACGATGCGCAGCACCGTCAGAGTGGGTGAGGCGAGCGGTTTGCTGGAAGGCGCTATGGAGCAGGTTGCCGAGTTTATGGAGGAGGATGCTACTTTTCGCGGGGAGATTATCACCGCTTTGATTTATCCCGCAATTGTTTTTTCGGCCACATTAGGTGTGACTTTCTTTATGGTGCTCGTCGTTATTCCGCAAATTATTCCCTTCCTGGAGATGATGGGCGGGGAAATGCCGTGGAATACCAGGCTGTTGGTAAATATTACCGCGTGGGCTAAAGATAATGTTGTTTCTGGGGCTTATGGGTTTGGGATGGTTGTCTCTGTTTTTGTGGTCGCACAACGCACCCAGCGTGGACGGCTTGGGATCGACAGGCTGAAGATGAAGATGCCCTTATTCGGACAACTAATCAGCTATGCGATCATTGTCCAGTTTGCTAAAACGATGCATTTGCTGATCACAAGCGGCGTGACAATTACCGAAGCGCTAAGAACGGTGCGCGACGTCGACAAGAATTCTATCGTCCGCCGGGCTGTCGATGTTTGTATCGGCAGCGTGCTGCTCGGCGAGAGTCTGTCTGAAGCTATGGGGAAATTTAAGCTGATTTTTCCGCCGCTTGTGCGCAGCATGACTAGGGTCGGCGAAGAAACCGGTACGATGGACGCGGCTATGAAACGGATAGGCGATATCCATTATTCCGTTTTGAAAAGTTATATCAAAAAATTAAATGCCGCCTTGGAGCCGTTGCTGCTGATTTTTTTGGGACTGATGGTTGGTTTTGTGGCGGCGGCAATGATCGGCGGCATCTTAGCCAGCTATGAGATGTAATCACCCTACTATTCCCTCTCCCTCTACTATACAATTCCCCAATCCCCCACAATTCCCCTCTCCCTCTCCCCCACAATTCCCCTCTCCCTCTGGGAGAGGGTTAGGGTGAGGGCAAAGTGTCTGAGGGCATAATAGGGGTGAGGGCAATGACCAGAGCAACTCTCCCCTCACCCTCGCTACGCTCCACCCTCTCCCGGGGGGAGAGGGTAAAATTAGAGGAAATCCCCTCTCCCCCACAATTCCCCTCTCCCTCTCCCCCACAATTCCCCTCTCCCTCTGGGAGAGGGTTAGGGTGAGGGCAAAGTGTCTGAGGGCATAATAGGGGTGAGGGCAATGACCAGAGCAACTCTCCCCTCACCCTCGCTGCGCTCCGCCCTCTCCCGGGGGGAGAGGGTAAAATTAGAGGAAATCCCCTCTCCCCCACAATTCCCCTCTCCCTCTGGGAGAGGGTTAGGGTGAGGGCAAAGTGTCTGAGGGCATAATAGGGGTGTGGGCCTTCTGGGTGAGGGCAACATGTTGAATTTATCAGAATTTTGTTGTATACTGCTTGAAGGGCAGTATTTTTGTCTTTGTTCTCATTAGGAAACGCGCTTGTTACATAAGGCCCGGCACATCCTTAGTGTTGGGCTTTTCAATAGCACAATAGGGGGTAGGATATTTGCCTAATCAACAACGACCGGTCAGTGCCGACTATTTATTATACGAGGCACCGAGAACACCAAGCTTCATTACCGGCAGTGAAGCCGTCATGGAAGCTGTAAAACGTGCTAACGTAGATATGGCGATCGCCTATCCTATCACACCCCAGAGTGAAAGCATGCACTTGGTGGGAGATCTGTATGCGCAAGGTTATTTGAAAGACTATTACAGGGCGGAGAATGAATTTGCCGTGATGGCGGCTATTCATGGTGCCGCTTTAGGCGGAGGGCGCGTTTTTACTGCCACGAGCGGGCCGGGCACGCTGCGTGCTATGGAAATGTTCCCGGTGTGGGCAGGCGCACGCCAGCCGATTGTCTGTGCCTTTATGTGCCGCGGCGTTGCCTTGCCGACATCAATTCAGCCGGAGAATATTGAAATGAGTATGCTGCTCGATACGGGGATGCTGATGTTTCATGCGGAAAACGGCCAGGATTTTTTTGATATGCTCCTTAAAGCGTATGTTATAGCGGAAAACTCGGATGTGCACTTGCCGGTGGGGGTATTTGTTGACGGTTTTTTTGTTACTCATACACGTGATGCGGTGCTGCTTCCACCGGAGGAGCTGAAACTTGAACCATATAATTGCGAGAAGGCACCCGTTCCGGTTTTTGATATGGAGACTCCTCCGCTGAGAATTACCAGGGATCCTCTCCTTAACAAAAGCAATTTTATCAGTTATGCCGCAAACGCCAGTTGGCATCAAGAAGTGATTGCCGCCGCCGACAGAGCGCGCAGATATATTAACCGTCATCTTGGCGGACTTTTGTCAGTGGAACATCCGGACGCGAAAATATTTATTGCCGCATCAGGCACCGCCGTTTCCCAAGGGAGAGAAGCGTTGCAAGCGTTGCGGGAAGCAGGGCTTTCTGTCGGCTTAATCAAAATCAAGTCTATCCGTCCGTTCCCGGAAGCGGAAATTGCGGCCGCTACCGAAAAAGCGGATTTGATAGTTGTTCCTGAATTTAATGCGGGCGGCTGGCTTGCCAGGGAAATTAAAGCGGCGATTAGCGATAACCGGCGGGTAGTCGCCGGGCCGCGCGTCTTTGGCGGTATGTCTATGCCAAAAGAACTGATAATAGAAGAAATCTATCAGGCTTTGGCTAAGCAAAGACAGGGAGGTGCGGTATGTCGGTAAAAATAATTAAGCCTGCCGCTGCTTTTGCCGATTTATTGCCTGCGGAGTATCTGGAACTGGTGGCGAACGGACCTTACGCTTCACCAAAAACGGTTAATGATTTAGGTACCTTTAAGGAAATCATTGCAGAACATCCGCATTGTGCCGGTTGCGGTGTGGCCTTAGGCGTGCGCCTCACGGCGGCTTCCCTGCCTGCGCCGGCGGATACATTAATTGTGGGCACGGCCGGTTGTTCCTTTTTTGGCCTCGCCCAAGCGGCGCTGAATTATTCCTGTTCCGCCTTTGGCAATCAAAATGCGGTGGCTTCCGGTCTAAAAAGGATGCTGAAAATCCGTTATCCGGATAGACATAAAGATGTGGTGGTGTTGGTAGGTGACGGCGGCATTGCCGATATCGGCTTGGATTTGACGTTGCACTCCTGGTTCCGGCGCGAAAAGATTGCCACTATCATGGTTGATAACGAAGTATACGGTAATACCGGCGGCCAGGAAAGCGGCATGACCCAGGAAGGGCAAGTGCTGAACATGGCGCCGACAGGAAAAAACTTTGCTAAGATACCGGTTTTTGAGTTGGCACAAGTGTCTGGCTGCGTTTATTGCGCCCGGGTAACTGTTGCCAGTCCTAAAAAAGTCGGCAGTGCGGTGAGAAAAGCGATTTTGCTCGCCAGAGAAGTGGGGCCGACCTATGTTCAGATTTACACGCCCTGTCCCACAAATTTCAAATTCCCGCCGCAGCAAACAATCAATATAGCCAAAAAAGCTGAGGATGGTCACTATTCTTTCCAGGAATTTATCAGTGATGATGCGCAGGCTTATTGGGAAAAAAACTTTGCTTAGTCTTCTTAGTTTATGATGCGGTTTGTATGGGGGCATGAAGCATAACCTTTAAAAAAAGTCAATATTGATTATGCGCCCATTTCAGATATAATAGAAAATAATTTACGATGAGAAAAAAACTGAGATTATTCAGTATGGAGGGATGGTTTTGTCAATTACACCTTATCGAGTGTTGGTGGGACCTGAAGGCTATTTGCCTCCGGCCGCAGCCAGCAGGGGAATTCTGCTTCCGGAAAGGGGAGAAGCACTCATTGAGGGTGCTATTGTTCCGGAAGAGGAAGCAATGCAAGCAATCGCGACTAAACTGTTAAACGCAAAAAATCCCTTCTTTTTCCCCGGTCCGCAGTTGCTGTGGGATTGGAAAGAGGGAGTGGCGCTAAAGGCACAGGCGGTAAAAAAATTGGCTGATTTAGCAGGTGCAAGGGTTATTCCTATGCCGGATTATCGACCGAAATATCCGATGATTAATCCAGCCGTGGAAATCAATCCTAATCATCCTAATCTGACCATCTGGCACAACAAGATTGATGTATGTGTCTTTATCGGTGTCCACTGCCACTATGCCAATATGGCGTTGAAGATCATCCGCGGCGGTACAAGTTGTTACACCATCGCTCTTTGTGGCGAGGCGGGACATGAAGACGCCATGATCTCGCTCTGTTGTATGGGTATGCCGGAACTGGCAAAACTTACAGAGATTACTCGCAAAATGAAGGGGGAGCAAGCAGCGTGATTGAACAAAAAGTAGTTGCTCCCGAGTATCTCTTTAATGAGGCTGCACGGGAAGAGCAGTTTATTACCGGCAGTGAGGCTGTACGGGAAGCGATTAGACGTGCTAATGTTGATATGGCTATTTCCTATCCTATTACACCGCAGTCTGAGAGTATGCACTTGGTGGGAGATATTTTCGCCGAAGGATATATTAAGGAATATTTTCGTGGTGAAAACGAATTTGCCGTAATGTCTTCGGTGGCAGGCGCCGCGATGGGCGGTGTCAGAGTTTTTACCGCCACCGGCGGACCGGGCACACTCCGCGCCTTTGAAGCCTTTCCTACTTGGGCGGGCGCACGTTTGCCTGTCGTCTGTGCTTTTATGACACGCGGCATTAACTCACCCCTAAGTATTCAGCCTGACACGCTGGAAATGGCGTACATGCTGGATACCGGCATTATCATGCTGCACGCGGAAAACTCGCAGGATCTCTACGACATGATTCTGAAGGCCTTTATGATTGCTGAGAAGCCTGAAGTCCATATTCCAGTGGGCGTTTTTGTGGACGGCTTTTTTGTCACTCATACCAGGGATCGGGTGAAGATTGCTCCGCCCGATATCAAGTTGCCGTCATACAATCCTTACAGTGCTCCCGTTCCTGTGATGGATATGGAAAATCCTCCAATCCGTCAGATGCGTGACCCCTTTGTGATGAAGAGTAACTTTATCAGCTATGCTGCCCATGCTTCTTGGCAGCAGGAAATTTTGGCTGCGGCGGAGCGTTCCCGCAGGCATATTGCACACTATCTCGGTGGCCTGCTTGAAGCCGAAAATGAGACTGCCCCGGTGATGGTCGTCGCCTCCGGCACAGCCGTTTCCCAAAGCCGGGAAGCTATTGAATCGGCCCGCCAGGAAGGCTTGAACGTGGGCTTAGTAAAACTGAAAAGCTTGCGGCCCTTCCCCACCGAAGAGTTGAAGGCAATGACGGCTAACGCTAAAGCTGTGATTGTCCCGGAGTTTAACCGGGTAGGTTGGCTGGCGCGTGAAGTTCGGGCGGCGCTGGAAGCAAAAGTCAAAGTGGTGGGCGGACCCAGGGTGTTTGGCGGTATGACTATGCCCCCGGATCTGATCCTCGATGAAATCAGGAGGTGCGCCAATGAGTAAGGATTTCCTTCGCATATCGCCTGCCTTTGAGGATGTCATGCCGGCGGAATACCGCGAACTGGTGGCATCAGGCCCTTACGGGAAAGGTTATGGCGTTACAGATTTAGGTTCCTATAAGGAATTGCTTGAGGAACATCCTCTTTGCGCCGGCTGCGGCCTTGCCCTGTCGTTGCGCCTTACGCTCAGCGTTTTGCCAGCTCCGGAGGATACCGTGATCGTAGGTTCCACCGGTTGCAGCGCGTTGGCTTTTCCTCAAGTGGCTCTGCATAATATTCATTCGCTTTTCGGCAACCAAAATGCGGTGGCAGCCGGTTTGAAGCGTGCTCTTAAGCTGCGCTTTCCTGATAAGCATAAAGATGTGGTGGTAGTTGCCGGAGACGGTGCCACAGCGGATATCGGGCTGGATATGGTGATGCAGTCTTGGTTCCGCGGTGAGCTGATTACCACTATAATGCTGGACAATGAAGCGTACGCCAATACCGGCGGTCAGGAGAGCGGTATGTCGCCTAAGGGCGCAGTGCTTAACATGGCTCCGAAGGGCAAGAAATTCCAGAAAATTAATATGCCGGAAATCGCCAGGGAAGCAGGTTGCGCTTATGTGGCAGCCGTTTCTCCCGCCAATCCCAAGCGGTTGGGGAAAGCGATCAGGCGGGCAATTCTTGTGGCAAGGGAAGTAGGGCCTACCTATGTGCAGATTTTTGCTCCTTGTCCCACAAACTTTAAATTTAAGCCTCAGGAAACCATCAAGCGCACAAAAGAGCGCGAGAAGGACGGCACATACCAGATTCGTGAATATATTTCTCAGGAAGCACAGGAGTATCTGGCAGCCATAGAGGGAGGCAAAAAGGATGAATAAGAAAGTAAGCATTCGGATGTCCGGTCTAGGCGGACAGGGCGTCGTTACTGCCGCTCACATTCTTGGCTCCGCCGCCACTCGTGATGGTCTTGTCAGCACAGTAAACCCATTCTTTGGCGCAGAAAAGAGACTTGCTCCCGCAGAGAGTTATGTGCGGATTAGTCCGGTACAGATTCATGAGCGGGGAGAGGTGCTGTTTCCCAATGTGATTATGATTTTTCATCCCCATGTAATCACAATGGGAAAATGTTACACCATGCCTTTCTTTGACGGTTTGCAGAAAGACGGTGTGATCATCGTAAACGCCGAAACCTTTCCGGAAATAAGTGAGGATGACTGTCAGGCGCTTGCTAAGCTTAATGCAAAGCTCTATTATCTGCCGGCAACTAAAGTGGCTGTGGAAGTCGGCGGAACTGAATTGGCTACCAATATGGCTATGCTTGGCGCCTTTTTAAACGTCACTAAACTCGTCTCTGTAGATGCGCTCAAAGAGTCTTTGGCAGAACGGTTTGGCGGCGGCAAATTTGTTGCGTCCGGGACTACTGCCGCTTTAGATGATGTGTTAAAGAGCAAATATGAGAAAGTCAGCCAGCTGATTGAGCAAAATATGGCAGTGGTGGAAGCTGCCGGTGCATCACTCCGCGAATTTGCTGTCTGCTAAGGAGGAAAAGCTATGTACGGTGCTGTTAAGGTAGACGAAGAAAAATGCAACGGCTGTAAAGTATGTGTCTTTGCCTGCCCGGATCCTAATGTGCTCACCTTGTTGAAAACTAAAAAGATTTCGGTCAACCAAGACCGTTGCAAGGCTTGCGGCTTATGTGCTTCTGTTTGCCCAAAAGAAGCACTGACCGTTAATTAAGTTTATGCTCTAACCGGAAACGGACGGCGACAGCCCCCGTTTCTTTTTTTTCGTGTGTACTTTATCCCCTCTCCACCCATTGGGGGGAGAGGGCAGTATCAGGACAATATCCCTCACCCTAACCCTCTCCCGGGGGGAGAGGGGATAAAAAGAGGTCTACAGGAAACCAATTATTACCCTCTCCACCCATTGGGGGGAGAGGGTAAGGGTGAGGGGGGAAGGGTATCTCTGACCTCTGACCTCTGACCTCTGACTTCTGCCAATGGGAGAGGGTAAGGGTGAGGGGGGTAAGGGAAAGAGCAATAGTAGTATTTTTCATAGTAGAAAGCAGGAATTTCATACTTGCAGGGAGAAGTGGAAATTATACTGACGGAGGTGGCCTAGTTGAAACTTACGCCGCGTCTGCAGGCTATCGCGGAGTTAATTCCACCCGGCAGTGTAGTGGCTGATATCGGCACAGATCACGGGTACTTGCCTGTCTATCTTGTCTTAAATAAAATAAGCCGGCGGGTTGTGGCTGTTGATGTGAATCAAGCTCCGCTGCGACAAGCAAAGGAGACTGTCGCAGCCTATAATTGCCTGCAAGAAATTGATTTACGCTTGGGAAACGGCCTGGAAGCTATCAGGGCGGCTGATAAGATTGACACAGTAGTGATTGCGGGTCTAGGCGGCGAAAGTATCGCGTCTATCTTGCGTGATGGTCGACACAAATTGAAAGATGTGCGGCAGCTAATTCTTCAGCCGATGAATGATGAGGCGTATCTGCGCTTGTTTCTTGTCCGCAACGGCTTTGCGTTGGCAAACGAGACGCTGGCGCAGGAGGGCAGGCGTTTCTATGAGATAATTCTGGCGAAAGCCGGACTCGAGCGGGAAACAGATCTGTTCCGCCTTTCTTTTGGACCAAGGCTCTTAGAAAAAAAGCCGGCTTTACTGCTGCCATTTCTGGAAGAGAAGATTCGTAAACTAAAAGTCGTTCGTCAGAGTTTACAAAGAGCGGAAAAAAACGAAGTAAGCTCTAAAGTTTTGGCTGTGGAGACAGAGATATCTAGCTTGGAGGAGGTGCTGGCCGGTGTTGCTGCAGGTGCAGACTTTAATTCGTTATCTTGAGGAGCTGGCGCCAAAACAACTTGCCTTTGATTGGGACCAGGTAGGTTTGCAGCTGGGAAGCAGCCATGGTACCGTAAATAAAATGCTGGTCGCACTTGATTTCGATGAAAATGTCTTAGCAGAGGCCGGCAGCAATGGTGTTGATTTCGTCCTCACTCACCATCCTTTTATTTGCCGCCCAATCTCCTCTATAAGAACAGACCTGCCGCAGGGGAGGCTGATTGCCGCCGCCCTTGCGGCAGGCTTGCGTATCTATGCGTCGCATACCAATCTGGATATGGTTAGCGGCGGTGTTAATGATGCCTTAGCAGACAGGCTTGGTTTGACGGAGACGGAGGTATTGCAGGTAAAGGGAAGGCAATGTTTTGAGAAAATTGCCGTATTTGTCCCGAGTGGTCATGAAGACAGAATACGTGAAGCGCTGGCGGCTGCCGGGGCCGGTTGGATAGGCAATTATAGCCATTGCACTTTTCAGTCGCCGGGCACAGGCACATTTATTCCCAGAGATGGCACAAATCCTTACAGCGGTAAGCAGGGGAAATTGGAGCGAGCAGACGAAGTTCGTCTTGAAACCATTTATCCGGCGGAACTGCGTAAGCGTGTCGTTAGTGCCATGTTGAAGGCGCATCCCTATGAGGAGGCAGCTTATGACCTTTATCCCTTGTTGAATGCAGGGAAAGCTTACGGGCTTGGCAGAGTAGGCAGACTGGAGCAGCCATGTTCGCTGTCTGAATTTTGCGCTCTCGTCAAGGAGAAGCTTGAGCTGACAACGCTTCGTTTGACTGGGGAAGCAAGGCTAATTAAAAAAGTGGCTGTTTGCGGCGGCAGCGGCGGGGATTTGGTACAAGCCGCACTGTTTGCCGGTGCCGATGTATTAGTGACCGGCGATTTGAGATATCACCAGGCGAAAGAGGCGGAAGCTGTGGGTATAGTAGTGATTGATGCCGGCCATGATGCTACAGAGCGGGTTATTATACCGCTGCTTTGTAGTTATTTACGGGACAAATTTGCTCAAGACGGATATGAGGCAGAGGTATTAGCTTCAGCCGTGAGCACAACTCCATGGAAGACCTTGTAGAACGGGAGCCTTTTGCCTGTTCTTTTTTATTCGCATAATGTCGGGAGGGATTCTGATGGGGGAACTGCATGTCCTCTTAGAATTGCAGCAAATCGATCTGAAACTTGAAAGATTGCAGGAAACATTAAAAAAGCTCCCCGTCTTCGAGGAGTTCAAAAGGCTTAAGGAGCAGGCCGCTGCTGCCAAAGAAGCATTGGCATGTGTTGAAGTTAGTTTGCAAGCAAAACTAAAAGGAATCCGCAGTCTGGAAGGGCAGTTGCAGCTTGCCGAAGATGAGCATCAAGAGGTGCTTGCCAGGCTCTACGGAGACTCAGAGCAAAGCGCAAAAGAGTTGGAGAAGCTAGAACGTCACGCAGCTGCATTGAAAAGTCAGCAGCAAAAACAGGAGGAACAATTGCTCTTGTCTATGGAGGCGGCGGAGGAACTAAAAAAAGCTGTGGAGGTCGCGAAAAGCGGATTCAGTAATGTGCAGCAAAAACTGCTCGAAAAACAAAAAAGCGGTAACGAAGAAATCAACCGATTAAAAGCAGAAAGCCTTCTTTACAGAGAGCAGCGAGATTTATTGAGCAAGCAGCTTACAGAACCGCTGCTTAAAGAGTATCATACGCTGCGCCAAAAATTTCAGGGACGGCCACTTGCCAAAGTCGAAAAAGATATTTGTCTTGGCTGCCGCGTCTCTGTGTCATCAATGGTTAAAGCAAAGCTTTATCATCCTGATTGCAAAATCAACTGCGAAAACTGCGGTCGGATTCTAGTGCCCTATTATCAGGAATAGAAACCTTTTTTTCACTTTTGACTTTTGATGTTAAGCATGCTATGATAATATTCTTGAGACAATGAATACAAAGCAGGCTGGGTAGTCGCGGAGACATATTGTCTTCGAGGAAAGTCCGAGCTCCAGAGGGCAGGATGCTGGGTAACTCCCAGTGGGGGTGACCTTAAGGAAAGTGCCACAGAAATTAAACCGCCAAGCGTAGCGGGATCTCCCGCTTAGCTTGGTAAGGATGAAACGGTGCGGTAAGAGCGCACCAGCGGTCAGGCGACTGGCCGGCTAGGCAAACCCCATCCGGAGCAAGACCAAATAGAGGAGAGTTGACGTTGCCCGCCGATCTCCCGGGTTAGGTCGCTAGAGGTGTCAGGTAACTGCCATCCCAGAGAGATGATTACCGCCCCGCAAGGGGAACAGAACTCGGCTTACAGGCTTGCTTTGTATTGTCCCTTGAAAACACTGCGTTTTTACGTAGTGTTTTCTTGCATTATAGGACTATGGAATCAAACTTGAATTTTGATAAAGTTTGGTACTTTAAATAAAGTTTAAAATAGTATAGAATAAGGTGTTACCAATGTATAAGGGTAGGACCTTAACGAAATATAACAAAATTCCTCTAAAAAAAGGAATTATTCTTTTTTTGTCGAAAGGTTAGCATAAGATAGGCTTCATTGGTAAATAAATAAAAAAAAGGAAATAAGTGGATGGGTCTTTTTCTTGGATACCATGGGACTAGGGAAGATATAGCAAATAATATCTTAAGAACAAACTTCCACATAAAGAATGAAGTGAAACCCTGGTTAGGAAGTGGTATATATTTCTTTGAAGAAAATCAAGAACTTGCAAAAAATTGGGCAAACGAACGATATCGTGGCAAAAGAACAAGGGTTTTAGAATGCTTACTTGAAGTTCCAGACGATAAAGTCCTTGATTTGGTCGACCCCCGTAGCGAACATAATACAATATTTCAAGCTCAAAGAGCCGCATTAATTGAATCACTTAATGGGAAGCTAGATGTATTGATAAAGAATAATGAAGATTTTGATTCAAAGACTTTGAATGTGATGTGTCCCAGATTAGGATATTTACTTGTTAGAGCAGCGACTTACACATATACCGATTTTGACAGAAGGCATAAGATGAAGTCAAAAGTTCCCAATGGAATAGAGTTATGCTTAAGAGATAAAGCATATATTATTGAGAAAGAAATTATTTAAGGGTGATGATAATGGATAAACATTTAAAAGAGGCTAGGGAGTATTTTCAAAGCCTGAGTACAGAGGAACTCAAACAAGTGCTGGTGGAAGCAGGATTTGAAGTGCGAGCTGGTTCTGGTAAAGTGATATTTACGGAATCAGTTGTAGAAGAAAAAGTTGGATTTACTATCAAAGGAACACTTAAGCCTACTAGAAGGGTGGCAAAATGTAAACAAGCCAAAGTGTCATCCTTCCCAGTAGCTTGTTAGGCGAGGATAACATGAGTGATATAACTAGTGGCCTTAAGTTAATCGATTTATCAGTTGAAGAGTTGAAATTTAAAAGAAATTATGAATTTGATGCTGAAGCCGAAATCGAGCTACTATTTAATTTTGGTGCAAAAATTGAGGTAAGAGAAGAGCAAGCGCGTCTCAAATTGACATGCGATATCTTTGATGAAGACTTTATTAATAAAAATCTTCCCTTCTTTTTAAAAGCAAGTATGTACGGATTTTTTGAGTCAAAGGATACTCCAGTTGAAGACTTTCAAGTAAATTGTATTGCAATATTATTGCCGTATTTGCGGGCACTTATAACAAGCTTTACAGCGCAAGCTGGTCTGCCTCCCGTTATAATACCTCCAATAAACGTTTATAGTTTGGTTAAGCAGCAGCAAGAGGCTAATGAAGAATAGGGACAGGGGGACAGGTGATTTGTCCCATTCGTCCACGCGACCACCCCGCCCTTGCGGGCACCCCTCCAAGGGAGGGGAATTTTTGTAGCAGGAAAATTATATCGTTTCCAAACGTAATGGGCGTGTCGCAGAGCGACTCTAGGTCTGCCGACGGGGCGGTAGCCCGTAGGGGCGGGTTTGAAACCCGCCCTATAAGCTTAGAGAAAAGAAAGAAAATAAAGTGGAAGTAGAAGAATCAAAAGATTAGTAATATGCTGCTTTGTATTGTCCCTGAAAGCACCGCGTCTTTGGACGCGGTGCTTTTTGCAATGGTGCGCGCGGCAAGAGCGAAAGCTTGGCGGTAAAAGTCATATCTCCAAATCGGCAAATGATATTTGTCACCATTTGTCAGTTTTGCCGATAATTTACCGATAATTTGTGTTAAACAGTGTTTTTGTCTCTAAAAATTATGATACAATTATATATGGAAAATTCATCTATAATGATGGATTGTTAATTTTGCCGAGAAGGAGATTGTGCATGAGAAAGGTTTTGGCTGGTTTCAGTGCGTTCGTCCTAGTATTTTTTGCTCTTTTTTCGCTGGCAGCGGCATCTATCCCGAGGGATGAATTTTTTGAGCTATTTAATAAGCATGGTTCAATTATGCTGATTATTGACGCGGAAACAGGAGAAATTGAATATGCCAATAATGCGGCGGCAGAATTTTATGGTTACACGCAAACTGAGCTTGAAGCGATGGCAATTCAGAACATAAATATGCTTACAGCCGAAGAAGTGGCGCGGGAGAGAGAGGCGGCCGCACTGGAAAAGCGCAATCATTTTATTTTTAGGCATCGCCTTGCGGGCGGAGAGGTTCGTACGGTGGAAGTTAATTCTTATCCGTACCAATTTGAGGGAAGGACACTGCTTTTTTCAATCATTAATGATATCACCACGGAAGTAGTCTTGCAGGAGAGCTTAGGGCATCGAAACAGCGTCTACTTGACCAGCTTATCTGTGGTGGTCTTTATTTTGAGCGTATTGATTGTTTTTCTTATGAAAAGCCGAACAAAGAACAAAGCTATCGTGCGGGAACTGGCAGAAAATGAACGCAAACATAAAACCCTGCTTGCCAATTTGCCGGGGATGGTCTACCGCTGCAAGAATGATCCTGATTGGACGATGGAATATGTAAGTTTAGGCTGTTTGGAGTTGACCGGATATCGTGTTGTTAATCACGCTGTTTGACGGTAGTTTTTGCACCGAAAATGTCGGTTGTAAATAGTGTTGTTCACCGACAGTTGCCTGAAGATAGTAAAAAACAAGCCCTGGTGACAGAACTTGTTTGGTCGA
>Ga0208242_100241_pt1 | contig 58135 bp, 55 predicted proteins | sample SubbioAug_CSW13A_FD_184825 | JGI IMG/M metagenome (GOLD analysis project Ga0208242, IMG submission 184825) | Serpentinite rock and fluid subsurface biosphere microbial communities from McLaughlin Reserve, California, USA - CR12Aug_CSW13A (SPAdes) | ecosystem: Environmental > Terrestrial > Deep...
TCCAACCAATTTATTGCTTGCTGTTCAGCCAATCTTATCGCCCCCCGAACTTATGTTCTGATAGCTACATTATAACAAACATATGTTCTGATGGCAAGGGGTTCCTGACCAAACTTGATACTCAGGTAATATTATTATAATCCCTTCATTTTTCCACTCCAAGCATTCTCCCCAGTTGTTCCACAGAATCGGCGATGTTTCCCGGGTTGGCCTTTTCCAGTTCTTCCCTTGTGCCGTAACCATAAGCTACTGCTATTGAAGCTATGGAATTTTCACGTGCCCCTATCACATCATATTCCCGGTCTCCCACCATAACAACTCTATCTTTTGCTACATCGGGCAGGCCGGCTAATACATGCTCAATGACTTCCGCCTTTATACAGCGTGTGCCGTCTAGATTGCTCCCTACAACACACTCAAAAAAGTCGCTGATACCAAAATAATCCACTATTCTTTGAGCAAAAACCGTTGGCTTTGAAGTTGCCACAAACAGTTTTTTGTTGTTCTTTTGCAGTTTCTCCAACAACTGCGGGATGCCGGGAAAAATCAAGTTTTCATAAATCCCTGTCTCGGAGAAGTATTGCCTGTAATATTCAACCGCTCTTGTGGCTTCTCTTTCGTCAAATGAATAATGCACCCTAAAGGAATCAATCAGAGGCGGTCCGATAAAGAGCCTAAGTTTATCTAAGTCGTCTTCTACAATCTTGTATTTATCCAGTGCATACTGAATTGACCTTATAATCCCAATGGCAGGGTCAGTAAGAGTGCCGTCTAAGTCAAACAAAATCACATCATACAATGCCGGTACCCCCCAAATAATAGAAAAGAAATTTTTGTTGACTATGGAATAAATCCCCGTTAGAATATTTGTATACAAACTATTAATATACAAATATTTATTCTATTCACTTATCCCTACGCGTTTTTGAGCAATGTAGTAATCATAAAAGAGGAGGAGTTAGATGGGACACCTAGGTACAAGTAAAGAGGAAGTATACAAGGCACTAGCCCGGAGGTTAAATCAAAACCCGGTCGGTGCGCCCATGAATGAGACACTGATGAAGATCCTCTACATAATGTTTGAGGAAACAGAGGCTGAAATCGGCAGTAAATTTCCACTTGGTTTTATACGCACGGATAAGCTGGCGCAGGCTACGGGCTTTGGCGAAGATGAACTTACCCGGCAGCTCGACGCCATGGCCGACAAAGGCCTTGTCATAGATGTGCCGCGCGGCGACAGTGCTTATTATCTACTGTCACCGCTTGTGGTCGGTTTTTTTGAATATACTTTTATGCGTACCGGCGGCAGTCTCCCTCTTAAAGAGCTGGCGCAGTTGTTTGAGCAATACCATCATGAACAAGGTGTGGCTGAAGAGTTTTTCGGGACCGCTGCGACAAAGATGTTCCAGACCTGGGCTTATGAAAGCCTGATGCCTGAAGATGTGAAGACTGAAGTATTAACATATGAGAAAGCATCAGATATGATACGGGACGCGGGTGGCGGGTCGTTGACAATGTGCTTTTGCCGCCACCAGGCTATGCACACAGGTACTGCCTGCGACGCGCCGGTTGAGGATGTGTGCACATCCCTGGGCGGCGCCTCCGAATGGCTGGTGAGGAGGGGGTTCGCGCGCCCTGCCTCGGTTGATGAATTGCTGCGCGTTCTAGAGCGCACTGAAGAATTGGGCCTTGTCCACATGGCTGACAACGTTCGTAACAACCCCGCATACATCTGCCACTGCTGCGGCTGCTGCTGCGGTGTTCTACGCACCATGAACGAGCACGACTTTATGACTGTCCACCCCAGCAACTTTATACCCCACATAGACTTGGAAGCCTGCAGCGGCTGTGGAAAATGCGCAAAAAAATGCCATGTTAAAGCTATAGATTTATTCCTTGCCACAGAGAATCCCAAAAGAAAAAAATCTGCCATCAACAAAGACCGCTGCATTGGCTGTGGCGCCTGTATCAGTGCATGTAAAGAGTCTGCCATGACCCTGGTACGCAGGACTGAAATCTATGTACCTCCCAAAGACAAGAAAGAGCAGATGATACGCATCGGAATGGAAAAAGGAAGGTTTTAGTCAGCCTGATGCTTTTTTTCGCCCGGTGGTTCCGGGCCATGATACTGGTAGAAATTACACTGGATTCGCCCGTTATAGAGCTTTCTTTTTTTGGTCGCCCTGCGGCCAAAAAGCTTTTCAAAACCAAGATGCGAAGTAATCACAAAAAATGACCATGTGGGCATGCTGCTGTATACCCTTCCCAGCTGCCTGTAGATTTCCTCGGCCTCGTGCACCTCCCCCATGCGCTCACCGTAAGGGGGGTTGCAAATAAGATAGCCATACTCATAGCGCGACTGCAGGCTGCCAAACGGACGCTGCTGAAAATGAATGTGCTCTTCAATGCCTGCTTTGCGCGCATGGTGACGGGCCAGGCTCAGCACATCCGGATCAATGTCTGTACCTGTGATGCGCAGTGTGCGCGCCTTTAAAGCCAGATCATCCGCCTCTTCCCGTGCCTGGCGCCACAAATCACCGGAGATGCCGGGCCAAGCCTGGGAGGCAAAGTCACGCTTTTGGCCCGGGGCAATATTCAGCCCAATCAGGGCAGCCTCAATGGGGATGGTACCTGAACCGCAGAAGGGGTCTTCAAGCACCCTGTCTGCAGGCCACTTGCTCAGCATGACCATGGCGGCAGCCAGTGTCTCCCTGAGTGGCGCCGTAGCTGTCAACTCGCGGTAACCCCGCTTGTGCAGGCCGGCGCCGCTTGTGTCAACTGTAATGGTGGCAATATCTTTGAGCAGGCCTACTTCCACCTTGTAAAGCGGGCCGTTCTCTTCAAACCACTGCTGCCTGTATTTCTGTTTCATCTTCTCTACAATTGCTTTTTTCACGATGGCCTGGCAGTCGGGCACACTAAAAAGCCGAGATTTAACCGATTTTCCATTAACAGGAAACTCGGCATTGCCGGGCAGCAGGTCAGGCCAGGGCAGAGCCTTGGTCTGTTCAAACAGCTCTTCAAAAGAGGTGGCCTTAAATTCCCCCATTTTAAGCAGCACACGGTCGGCAGAACGCAGCCAGAGGTTGGTGCGGCACACCGCCAGTTCATCACCGTAAAAAGTAACCCTGCCGTTTTCCACCATCTGGTCTTTATAGCCAAGTTCTTTCAGTTCTTTGGCTACCACTGCCTCCAGTCCAAAGGCGGCCGTAGCAATCAGTTCAGTTTTATTCATTTTCTTCTCCTTAGCCGGTTTTCTATGCAATAAAATGCCTACCCTATATTATTAACGTTTTTTTATTATCCATGTTCACTGTAGCGCCAGCCCTGATTTTACAAAAGGGATCCAAGCCTGCAATCAGCACTTGCATGTACCTTTTTATTAAGAAGCGCTTCAGTGTGCTTTTTTTATATGCAGGCGCAGGCGCCTTCCGTCCACGTATACGTCATAAGTTTGATGCTCTTCAGTCTCAGTGTCAATTTTGGTGCCGACCTGCCTGATATTTTGCTCATGCTGCCGCAGGGACTCTACCGCCTCATTCACTGAAACTGATCTAAAGCGTATCTTTTCGCCCGGCTTAAGCTGGGCTATTTTTGCTATATCGGCGCTTATAACAGTGGCTATTTTGGCGTAGCCACCCGTGGTCTGACAGTCGGCAAGCATGATAATGGGAAAACCATGGCCGGGCACCTGTACCGCACCCAAAGGGATACCGTCAGAAATTATATCAGCGCCCCTGCTGTGCTGAATTGTTGGCCCCTCCAGGCGATAGCCCATGCGGTCCGATTCTACGCTCACAGTGTATTCGCCGCTGAGAAATGATTCTTTACCCTTGTCAGTAAAATGGTCGTCCTGAGGCCCCGTTACTACCCGCAATAACTGGCTGCCGGTATATCCGGCAGACCCCCGTTATAATACTGCCCCACGGCTCGGACAGCAGCCGGCGTGAGGGGCCAAAGCGGCACAAAGTCGCCTTTGTGCAGTTTCCGCCCGTGAAATCCGCCCACAGCAGCGCGCAGATAGGTGGAGCGGCTCCCCATAACCACGGGTACATCTATTCCCCCGGCAACGGCCACGTACGCCCTGCAGCCGGCTCCTAAAGCGCCAAAGCTTAAGACCTGACCATTTTCAGCGAGGCAGCTCTGCCACATGAGGATAGTCTGACCGTCTAAAAGCGGTGGCAGCGGTGCCCCGGTGATGGCAAAGACAGTATCACCGCAGAACTCTATCTCCGGGCCGGTTACAGTTATCTCAAGCACAGCAGTGCTTTCATGATTGCCCACCAGCAGGTTTCCCACCCTGAAGGCAAAATCATCCATAGCTCCCGCACGCGGCATGCCAAACTGCCTGTAACCAAACCTGCCACCGTCCTGGATTGTGGTTAGAAAGCCTCCCTGCAGAATTTTAAGGCCCCTCATGCGCAAACTCCTCCGCCTGCTGCCGGTACAGGCCCTGTCTTACCTGTTCTTTTATATAAGAGAACTCCTCCCCGCTGATGCTGATAAAACGCAAATAATCTCCGGCACTAAAAACAAACGGAGTATGGGAGCCCGGGTCAAAAAGGCAAAGCGGCGTGGCGCCGATTATACGCCAGCCTCCGGGACTGTCGATGGGATAAATCCCAGTTTGCGCGCCGGCAATACCGACAGAGCCGGCAGCAATGCTGGTACGGGGGTTGTCAAGTCGCGGAGTTGCTATGGCAGGTGGCATGCCGCCCAGGTAGCAAAACCCCGGCGTAAAGCCAAGCATATAAATCCGGTAGGATGTGGAAGTGTGCAGCCTGACAACCTCTTTTTGGTCAAGGCTGTTGTGCGCAGCCACAAAGGGCAGGTCAGGCCCAAAGCTGCCGCCATACAAAGTGGGGACCTTATAAAGCAGCGGAGGGGGCAATGGAATTTTATCCATTGCCTCCTCGAGCTTCAGGATTTCTGCTTTAAGTTCAGGCAGGCTGATTACAAGCGGATCATAAAAAAGCAAAAGGGAACGGTAGGTTGGCACAACCTCTGTGATTGCGCCGGCAATCTGTTTCGAGATGGCCAGTGCCAAGGCACGTACCCTCTCATTAACAGTTTCGTCGATTGAGTCTCCCAATTCCACTACCAAAGCTTTGTCTCCCCCAAGACGGAAAACTATTTCCCGCTTCATAATTTTCCTCCTGTTACAGAAAGGAGCTCATGGGTGCTACAGCAATACCTTGCTCAGTCAGACCATTTCTGAGCAGCCTGGCAAGTTGTAAGGCAGAGGGCGAGTCGCCATGAAGGCAGATGGTATCAATTTTAAGATTTATCACTGAACCGTTAATGGTATCTACTTTTCCCTCTTTAACAGCCCTGATGCATCTTCTCAGCGCCGACTGGCCATCAGCGATCAGGGCTTCAGGCTGCAGCCGCGATACAAGTGTCCCGTCGCCATTATAGTTGCGGTCGGCAAAAAACTCACGCGCCGTGCGCAACCCTTTGCCGTTCCCAGCATGTTCCATTTCTGAACCGGGCAGGACAACCAAAATCAAACCGGCATCAATCCCGGCCACGCATTCGGCAGCTGTTTGCGCCAGCTTGCTATCCACAGCAGCCATATTGTAGAGAGCGCCGTGCAGTTTAACATGCTTTAGTTTTGAACCGTGATATTCGGCAAATGCTTTAAGACAGCCAATCTGGTAGAGTAAAAAAGCTTTCAGTTCTACTTTTGATAAAAACATATTGCGGCGGCCGAATCCCTGCAGGTCGGGAAAAGATGGATGGGCGCCAAGGCCTGCGCCTTTTTCTGCCGCCAGCGCCACTGTACGGTCGATTACCACCGGGTCTCCGGCATGGAAACCGCAGGCAATATTGGCTGAGGTAATAAAGTCCAGAATTTCCCTGTCATAGCCCAGATTATAGCAGCCGAAGCTCTCACCCATATCACAGTTAATATCGACTACAGGCATTGCGGAATACCTCCACGGTTATAGCTATTAATGGTTATTTTCTCGCTTTTTTCTTATTTTCCTTCCTTTACTGTGACTCAGCACCGCGGGCAGGAAGGATATTACTGCCTCTGCGTCGAAATAGCGGGTAATTTCAATCATACTGGAGGAACTCAACATGAAAACAAGAATAACTGAATTATTAGGCATCCGCTACCCCATCATACAGGGAGGTATGGTCCAGATTTCAACGCCTGAACTGGCTGCTGCAGTATCCAATGCCGGCGGCCTCGGGCAGCTAACCTGCACCACAGGCAAAAAAGACACGCAGCAGCTGCGTGAAAATATCGCAAAAACAAGGGAACTTACCGACAAGCCCTTTGCCGTCAATGTTCCGCTGATTATGCACGATGCCGAGAAATTCATTGAGGTGGCGCTGGCTGAAAAAGTGGACGTGATAACAACTTCAGCCGGGAACCCCGCCAAATTTACCGCCTATATCAAAAAACACGGGGTAAAAGTCTGCCATGTGGTCCCCTCGGTTAAGCTGGGGAAAAAAGCGGAAGCGGCAGGCGTAGACTTTATCGTAGCTGAAGGTTTTGAAGCCGGCGGGCACAATGCCTATGACGACGTGACCACAATGACACTGATTCCACAAATTACAGCTGCTGTAGATTTACCGGTGGTAGCTGCAGGCGGCATAGCCGATGCCCGTGGTTTTGTGGCTGCTTTTGTCCTGGGGGCTGAAGGAGTACAGATGGGTACCCGTTTTATTATGTCAAAAGAATGTCTTGCCCACGAAAAATTTAAAGAAGCCATTGCCATGGCCACAGATACAGGCACAGTAATCACAGGGAGAATGTTTGGCCCCACCAGGGTCTTAAAAAACAAGCTATCCGCCGATATTCTATCCTGGGAAAACCAGTGCATGCCTACAGAGAAAATATTGGAACTGATTGGCTCGGGAAGGTCAGAAAATGCGCTGGTTAAAGGAGACGTCGAAGAAGGTTCTGCGATGTGCGGCCAGATTGCCGGGCTTATCAACAGTGTCGCCACCGTGCAGGAAATCATAGAAAGCATTGCAGGCCAGGCACTGTCTGTTCTGGAACAATCAAAACAGCTACTGGGACGTTAAATGCCCACGGTACGCATGGTTAGCTTTAAAAACGCCTGAGTAAATGCTCCAGGCGTTTTTTTATTTAAAGAAAAAGGGAAACCAATTTGTAATGGTTCCCTTTTTCCGGTCTCCGCAGCCCTGTTAAATTAACTTTCTCTGTTTAGTTTGAACGATACGGAATGTTGACATTATCTCGTTAAACAATGATTTGCTTTCAGGCCTCAGTTTATCAGCTTCCCAAAAGCTGATGTAAAAAGCATAAGAGCCGTCGCTTAGGATATAACGGTGGATAAACCAATCTTTTGCCCTGCCGTCGCCGTTGTGGCTGTAGAACCTTCCTTTTTCCACAATCCTGACGCCTTCCAGACCGTTAAAACTTACACTTTCCTCGCTGATAATCGTAGTCCTGTAACTGAGTTCCAAATATGATTCAGCGCGTACTTTATCCCAAATTTTCTGTCCCGGCTTTAAATAAATTAGCCCGGACAGTATTTCAGCTTTTTTGTAGTCATTCTGGTCATAGAATATGGATGCACCGTCAAAGTTAAAATCTCCGGGGAAGTGGAACGAAAAAGGTGCTGTTTCGGCTTCTTCACTCACAGTAAATTCGCTCCAGTCATCTGTGACAAACACATAATGCCCGCTTGAGTTAAACACTTTCCAGCCCGGCTTATCCTCTGATTCGCCGATTATGATCACAGGCTCTTGCGGGAAGGCCGGAGCATCACTGCCCACAGGGTCCTGCTGCAGGCCCGCTTGCCCGCTTAGGACCACTGTGGCCGGATTGTATGTATCGGGCTGTTTCACTTCCAGCGGCTGCCTGTTTTCAGTGCCGCCAGGTACTGTCTTTACTGTATTTCCACAGCCAGCTGCGGCAACTGCCAGCAGCACCGCCACAACCAGTAGAAGAAATTTCCGGGACTTCATTCGTTCTCCCTCCCACTTTCAACACACTTACAAAACTTTCACAGCTTAATGTTACAGTATAAAAATTAATAATCATTTAAGAATAGATTAAGATTAGTTAATGTTAACAAGTAAAACAAAGAAACCAGCACAAATGCTGGTTTTCTGCCGGCATATTACCTCTGTCAGAAATTTTCATCATCCAGCAGCCCGGAATTGTGGAGGCCGCCAAATTCATCGATGCGGCTCGCGTGCACTCTTCCGCCTTTAAAAAAGATAAATACTCCGGTAGGGTCTTCGCCGCCGGGTGTATAAATCCAAATCTCCCTGCTAAACTCAGGCACTGCTGCGATGCTGCGAATGAGAAAAGGCGGCTCCCCGAACAAAGTGCGCACCCTGCTCACGGGCTCGCCAGACAGGGTAGTTGTCTCACTGGTGGGGATGCCATTGGGCTGGGACTGGTTTATGAAGTAGATTTTACGTTAATTTAATAAAACAGTGAAACAACCAACGCAAGGGCGATAAAAAACAACCCGAATAGGTTCACCTTTAAAAGCACTTTGCTCAGCGGCGCTTTAAAATACTCACAGGTGAGGTATGTGCAAAGATGTATGGGCGAGCCCACATACCCGGAAAAAGAGCTGACAAAGATAATACCCAATTGACCCAAATTGTAATTGCCCTGGCCCAGAACCGGAAGCAGGATGGGAAGAGCAACCCCCAGTGAGGCGGCGTTGTTACCGATCATAAACCCGGTAATGAAAGGTATTATTATCAGCATGATAGTGATGGGAAAGCCACGGGCCAAAATGAGGCTTACCCCTGTATGCAGTGAACTGGTATTCTCAATAAAATCCTTATAGAGCATGATGGAGACTATTGTCAGCACCACAGGCCAGCTAATACCATGCCAAAGATATTTGAGGCGGGAGCGGACTGCATTCATCAAAGCCTCACCTTTGGGCACATTGAGAAAAAGGGCGGTTACTGCCGCCAGGAAAATGGAAAGTGGCAGATAAACTCTAAAGCCAAGGTAGAAAACCAAGATAACAATAAAAGGCAGGAAGCTTCTAAACAGGTTTACCAGCCTGGGTGAAAGAGAGAGGCTTTCTTCTTTGCTTGCGGCAACCATGTGGGAAGTGTTTCTGAAAAGATAATGATTAGCAATTAAAGTCCCAACTGCAAAAATAGGCAGGTTGAAAAGTATAAATTTTGTCATGCCGATACCAGTCACGCCTGAGATAAAAATTATTGCCGGGTAAAATGGCGAGACAAGCACAAAAAGGTGTCTGAAGAGAATGTTGGTCATTGAAAGATGTGTTTTGGAAAACTCCATATTTTGGGCTGCTTCATCCAGCATGGGAGCTGAAAGTATGGCGCCCCCGGGAAATGCCAGTATAGAAATAACAGCAGGCAGCATCATTAACAGTAGCCGCGGACTGCGTACCAGCTGTGTCATACTCTCGACCATTTCATGCATTAAGCCGGTTTTTTCCAGGACAAAACCTAACATGGTAATGCTTGCAACCATTAAAGCAAGTAATATTGTCACGGGGCTAATAACTGAGTTTAATGCTATTTCCACAGCCTCTGCAGGACGCATAAGTGCGAAAACAGGCACAATGGCTGCCCCCGCCAACATAGCCCATAAAAGTTTATAGCCTTTACGGATAATAACCGCAATTACAACAAGTGACAATAAAATACCGACTGCCTCCAACAAAAAATTACCCCCTCTAAAGCTACCACAACTGTCAGGTAGAAATTACATCAGAAATTACAACATGGCAGTGATACAGGCAATGGGTATTAACTGCCCAGCAACTTCTTTATCTCATCTTTATTCTGTATAAATCCCAGGATAACGCGGTCTCCAATGATTATAGTAGGTACGGCCAAGCGCCCGTATTTTTTTACCAGTTCTTCACGGTTTTTTTCTTCAGCAATACTCTTGTAGTCAACTTCCACGTTGTTTTGTGCAAAGAAACTCTTTGCCGCCACGCAATCCCCTCATGTATCCGAAGAATACATAAGAACTTTTTTTTGCCTTGACCCAAATAATCCCATCACTGTCTGCCTCCTTTTTTCATTCTATCATCCTCTATCACAGTATACCTTTGACAACGATAACAGGCGTACCCGCATCGGCAGAGCCGCTTACAAGGTCAGCCAGGCTGGCGATTACATCCTCTGTGCGCCTTGGGGTTGTCCCCTCAGTCATAATATCATCGTGTTCATAAGACTGCTTGCACTTCTGTGCTAAATGTGCTTCAATTTCTTCGATGCTTTTTCCTTCTTCGTGGCAGACATCTGCCACGTATTTATATTTTATGCCTGCCCGATACCGACCCGGGAAGCCGTCAGTCATACCAAAAACAGGCATCGGGTCAAACAATCATTCCAGACAAATCAGACCCTGGAACTATCACTCCCATTCTAATGCCAAATGCGGCCGGCCCTATATATTCTGGTAATTTAGCCATTGTGCCCCTCCGTTCATGGTGGAAAATACATTTATATATTCTAGAATGCAACTATATTTTCCTGCCATCTTCAAAACAGGTGCAGAATCATGTTGCTATGGAAGGACTGTTAGATTATAATCTAATTGTTATAATTTGGTTGCCATTCTTGCTGCTTCCTAAAAAGCAGGTAATAAAAATATATCCTTAACAGGGGGCAAAATATTGAGAACCCTATTTGGGAACCGCTCCTTTATTTTCGTCTGGCTGTCTCAGGGAGCATCAGGACTCGGCCAAACTTTTTCAACCTTTATAATCTCCTGGCTGGTCTACGAGCTTACCGGCTCCAAGCTGGCCATGGGCGGTATCTGGCTCTCCTTCATGATTCCAAGCATTGCCGTGCAGCTTGTGGTGGGACCTTTCCTGGACCGCTGGAACCGCAGGCAGGCGATGATTTTTTCCAAATGGGTGCGGGCAGCCTTCTTTACTGTCCCCGCTGTTCTCTATCCCCTGGGCCTGCTGGATGTCTGGCACCTTTACCTGGTTGCCATCATTTCAGGCAGTGTCGAGCCTCTCTATGGCCCGTCAAGAATGGCTTTCGTTGCGGAAATCCTGCCCCCGCAGCAGCTGATGAAAGGGAACTCAATCCTGGAGGGAACCGGCCAAATGCTTATGCTGGCAGGCCCCGCCCTCGGCGGGCTGATGGTAACTTTTATAGGTGCCGGGACAGTGCTTTTCAGCATGATTTTTTTTCTCGCTTTGGCGGGGCTGCTGCTCTGCTTCATTCCCGGTGGAGATTGCCACCCCAAACAAAGAGAAAGCTGGTTTTCCCAGTTTCGGGAAGGCCTGCTCTTCTTTCGCTGCTACCCTGTCCTTTTTTGGGTGGGGATGATCCTCATGATCACCAACTTCAGCAGTGGCGCCGCCCAGCCTATGTTTTTACCTTTTATTCTGGAAGATCTGCAGGGGACAGCACTGCAGTACGGCCTTTTTAGTTCAGGTTTCTCTGCCGGTATGCTGCTTGGCTCAGTAGTTACTGGAATAATAAGCGAGCCCAAAGACCGCCGCAGTGTGATGCTGTGGTCGCTGTTCATCAGCGGCCTGCTGCTGGGGAGCCTGGGAATGCTGCAAGTTTTTATTCTGGCTCTGGCGGCAACAGTGGGAAATGGATTCTTTGCACTGGTATTTACTATTAACAACACTACTTTCTACCAGAGAAGAGTCCCTGAGTCCTTAAGAGGCCGGGTTTTCGCCGTCAGAATCCTGCTCGCACAGGCCGGGATGCCCCTGGGAGCAGCTGCGGGAAGTATTTTTGCAGAGTTTTTGGGAATCAGAATGCTATTTCTGGTGCTTGGAGCAATATCCACTCTTGTCCCGGCGTTGGCCCTGCTATCGCCGGTCTTTCACCAACTCAACGATGCACCGCCCGAGCACCTTGAGCTTGGACCCGGCATACACAAGTGAAGTCATCCCCACAGAAAATATTAATACAAACTTTAAGAAGCTGCGGCAGATGCCGTGGTTATTTTTTATGGTGCAAGCAAAACATTAAAAAGTTTCTTGAAACGATGGATATATGAGTTTGAATATTTAATGCTGTTAAAGCCACAATATGAGTATAAGTAACTATTCTTTAAAATCTGTTACTCTCGGCAAACACAAACCAGTTCGAAGACAGAGGAGACTAAAAAAACATGGATAGATTTTTCAGAGGATTTATTGCTGGATTTATTGGCGGAGTGGCTATGAACATATGGACACTGATAGCCGTTTTCATCTTAAACCTGCAGATAATCCGCTTTATTGATTGGGCAAGCGTATTTTTATATGGCAGCTTACCCCAAAACCATATACAGGGAATTTTCGCCTTATGGATGCAGCTTATTTGGTCAGGTTTGCTGGGAGTAGCGTTCGCATTCCTGCTACCGCAGATAACGTCCAGGGGATATTTATTAAAAGGAGCAATATTTGGTGTAGTCGCCGGTTTTTTAATGTATGCCCTCCCTACCTTGTTTCAGACACCCATTGTTTCCAGTGTATCGTTTGAAACAACGGTTTCAAACCACGCCGGCGGTTTGTTGTGGGGATTAACAACTGCGCAAAGCCTGCGCTGGCTTGACAAAAAAGTGCCTGTAAAATAGAGTCAGGCTCGGCATAAAAGAATACTGGATTGTCAATCCCTTGCGCAAAGAGGCCTACCCAGAATATCTCCCGCTGACAGCAAAAAATCCGGCCCATGAGAACCGGATTTTTTTTAAATTTCCTTTAAAAGCCGCTTGTTATATCTAAATGTTCGAATGTTTAGACCTGACCCCGAGCTATTCCACCGTCACGCTTTTGGCGAGGTTGCGGGGTTTGTCGACGTCGCAGCCGCGCAGGACCGAGGCGTGGTAGGCTATGAGTTGGAGGGGGATCACTGTGAGGATGGGGGCGAGAAGCGGTATGGTGGCCGGGATTTCAAAGATAGCATCAACTTCTTTGTGAGTGCCTTTGTCGCCTGCCATGGCGATGCCCATGACATAAGCGTCGCGGGCCTTGACTTCCTTGATGTTGCTCCACATTTTTTCATGGAGGGCGGGCTGGGTGGCGAGGGCCAGTACAGGAATGTTGTCGGTAATCAGGGCCAGAGTGCCGTGCTTCAGTTCACCGGCGGCATAGGCTTCGGCGTGGATGTAGGAGATTTCTTTAAGCTTAAGCGAACCTTCCAGGGCTACTGCATAGTCTAAGCCGCGGCCGATAAAGAAAGTGTCCTCCCACCGGCTGATGAAGCGGGCAAACTCCAGCAGCTCGTGCTCTTTTTTGAGGATGCTCTCTACGTGGGAAGGGAGAAGCTTTAGTTCTTCCACTAAGGAAGCCGCCTCCGATAGTGAAACGACGCCTGTGAGATTGCCAAGGTGAAGGGCAAGCAGATAGAGCACTACCAGTTGGGTAGTGTAAGCTTTGGTGGAAGCCACGGCAATTTCAGGGCCGGCCCAGGTGTAGATAATCTGGTCGGCTTCACGGGAAACTGAGCTGCCTACAACATTGGTGACGGCTACGACCGGGCTTCCCTTCTCTTTGGCCAGACGCAGGGCAGCCAGTGTATCCGCTGTCTCGCCGGACTGGCTGATGACAACTACAAGGGTATCTTCGCCAAGCAGCGGGTCGCGGTAGCGGAACTCCGAGGCAACATCCACTTCAACAGGGAGGCGCAGCATTTTTTCAAAGACATATTTGCCCACAAGGCCGGCGTGATACGCTGTGCCACAGGCTACCATCACTACCTTGCGCAGTGATTTGACCTGGTCATGCGTAAGCTTGATTTCATCAAGAACAACGCCTGTGTCGTTTAAGCGGCTGCGCAGGGTATCGCGGATTGCTTTTGGCTGTTCATGTATTTCTTTGAGCATGAAGTGGTCAAAGCCATCTTTTTCCGCTGACACAGCGTCCCACTCCACGTTAAAGATTGGTTTTTCCACGGAGGCGCCGTTGCCGTTTTCTATTTTGACATCGTTTTTGGTTACTTCAGCCAGTTCACCGTCGTCGAGGATATAGGTCTGACGGGTGTATTTGAGCAGGGCGGGAATATCGGAGGCAATAAAGTTCTCACCCTCGCCAAGGCCGATAACAAGCGGGCTGTCCTTGCGGGCGCAGACCAGTCGGTCGGCTTCATGGCGGCTCATAACCACCAGGGCGTAAGAACCATGGACTTGTTCCATGACCTGCCTGATGGCGGATTTAAGGTCGCCTCTGTAGTAGTGCTCCACAAGGTGGGCCAGCACTTCGGTATCTGTTTCGGAGCGGAAAGAGTGACCTAAAGAGGTGAGCCACTCACGCAGGGCCTGGTAGTTTTCAATAATGCCGTTGTGGATGACAACAAAATGGTTTGTACAGTCGCTGTGGGGATGGGCGTTAGTGTCGCTGGGGCGGCCGTGTGTGGCCCAGCGGGTATGGCCGATACCCACCATGCCGTAGGGACAGCCAATGCCTATCTTATCTTCCAGTTCACACAGGCGGCCCACAGACTTGACCATGTGCAGTTCTCCATTATCAAGCAGTGCTACCCCCGCAGAGTCATAGCCGCGGTATTCCAGTTTCTTAAGACCATCTATCAGTATGGGGTAGGCCTGCTGCCCCCCAATATAACCAACAATTCCGCACATTAAGATTCCCCTTTCTTTTTAGGAAATATTTCACAATTTTTTATTGGTTTACTGCAATACGAATAAGCCACTGGAATCTTCCTTTTGTCCCGGCGATTGCTCACCGGTTTTGTAGAAGTCCTTACGGCCGTGGCCCGGCCGGGAGGCATCCGCCGAGAAAATCGATAAACCTCCTCCTCGTCAGCACGCTGTGCGTGCTCTGGCGCTTGCTATTAAGTTTTGTGTCAGCATTCCTCCTTTAATTAAGTTCCTGCCTGATTACCTCCGCCAGCCCCTCTGCCATTGTATGCAACTGCACTTCATTTGGTCCCTCCAGCATGATACGGACTAGGGGCTCTGTGCCTGATGGACGGACAAGCAGGCGGCCGTGGCCGGCAAGGCCCCGCTCCAGGGTGTTTACAGCGTCTGCTACTCGTTTGTTTGAAGCCAGGCCTTCTTTATTCTCTACCCGGCAGTTAACAAGAACCTGGGGGTAGCGGGTAAAACAGGATGCCAACTCTCGGAGCGGCCTTCCCTTTTCTGAAACAATGGACATCAGCTGCAGTGCTGTCAGCAGGCCGTCACCGGTTGTATTCAGGTCAAGCATGATAATATGGCCGGATTGCTCACCGCCCAGATTATATCCACCGGCAATCATTTCCTCCAGCACATAGCGGTCACCCACTTTGGTGCGCAACAGGTTGACACCTATTTTGTCAACAGCTTTTTCCAGGCCAAGATTGCTCATCACAGTCGCCACCAGTGTGTCTTTCTGCAGGCGGCCGGATTCTTTAAGCGACCCGGCCAGGATAGCCATGATGGCATCCCCATCCACCAGTTCACCATTCTCATCAACAGCCAGTACCCTGTCTGCATCACCATCGAAAGTGAAGCCAAGTTGTGCTTTATGGTCGAGCACAGCACGAACTGCTTCCCCGTAGTGGGTAGATCCGCAGTTGCGGTTGATATTGATGCCGTCGGGAGAGTCATGAATAACTATGACCTCTGCACCAAGGGTTCGGAAAGCCAGAGGCGCAATGTCGGAGGCTGCGCCGTTGGCACAGTCAAGCACTACGCGGCAGCCGGCAAAGGGAACATGGACGGTGGACAGCAGATAGTCCAGATATTGGCGGGCTGCATCAACAAGAGGATAGACGCGGCCTACTGAATTATCGCGGGGGCGGGGAAGATTGTCGTGTGCAAGGTTATAAAGACTTTCCATTTCAGCTTCTACTTCATCCGGAAGTTTAAAGCCATCACCGCTGATGAATTTAATGCCGTTATCGTAGTAGGGATTGTGAGAGGCGGAGATTATAACTCCACCGCAGGCAGGAAGTTTTTTAGTCAGATAAGCGGCGGCGGGAGTTGATACTATGCCGGCCAGGTATACCTGCGCGCCAACTGAAGTGAGCCCGGCTACCAGGGCTGCTTCAAGCATTTCGCCGGAAATACGCGGATCCCTGGCCACCAGGAAGCCTGGGGAGGCATGGGAACGGGAAAGGACATAGGCGGCAACCCGGCCCATTTTGAAGGCCATTTCAGGTGTGAGTTCCTGGTTGGCTACGCCTCGTATGCCGTCTGTGCCAAAGAGTTTGCCCATACTTACCCTCCTTCCGGAGACACTTTAGTATAGCATAGTATAAACTGCTTGACAATTCACAGCTCTTCAATAATAATTTCCACCGATACCAATGTTTTTGAAAGCTCCACCCCTTCCGGAGAGAAAAGTTCCACTTCCCTGGTTATGCTTTCTGTGGCGCCTGTAATGTCTATGGTCTTTGTAGTCAGGACGCTCACTGCCTGCACATAGCTTTCACGGCCGGTCACAGTCACCTCGCCGGGGTTGATGTTAATGGCAGCCACCCTGTAGCCCTCAGCAGGTTCCCCTTCCAGTGACACTTTGACCGGAACATCTTTCTGTGGTAAAAAGACAGGCACCTGTACCTGCACCATATCCTGGTTGACTACGGCCCTTCCCACTTCCCGGCCCAAGTGGTCAACAGCCCGCACAGGCACAACCTGAATTACATTGTCTTCGGCACCACTTATATCTACTTCGGCATTGACCTCAACAACACTATCGAGCACTGAACGGGGGCCGCGCACAAATATCTGGTCGGGGATGGCCACAGGTTCGCCCACAACCCAGCCGTCAACCTGTTTTCCTGTCAATATTACAGAAACCTTCCTCTGCTGCATGATAACTTCTTCCACTTCCACAGTTACCTGCTGGGGATGGAATGACTCCATCCTGATGCCTCGTGGCAGGGCGGCATTTGGAGTAAGGCGGTGCCGTCCTTCGTCGAGCCCCTGCAGGTTAACATAAACTTCAATCTCATGCGGCAAAATGTCATAAACGCGGTCTGCTGCGCCGCGCAGGACAATGTCAATGGTGGCGGGGATCTCCATCAGCTCCAGGCGGTCGTTGAGGTTACGGTATGCCAGCGGTACATTTGTAATGGTACGGGAAACATCCTGCACATTTGTACGCAGGTTGTCACCGGCAACATAAATCCAAAGCGTCAGCGCCAGAAAGAAAGCTATTATTTTGACAATATTATTGCTTTTAAGAAGGCGGTCTATCATCAATGTGACCTCCACTGCCAAAAACTTAAGGACGTGGAAGGAGGTTTCAGGAATTTAAGCAGCATTTGCTTAAGCGTTTTTTCATCCAGGTAGCGTGTTAGCTTACCACTATTGGTAAGAGAAATTACTCCGGTTTCTTCTGAAACTACCAGGACCACAGCATCGGATTGCTCTGAAACACCAAGGGCAGCGCGGTGGCGGGTACCAAGCTCCTTGCTGAGATTGGGGTTTTCAGTGAGCGGCAGGTAGCAGCCTGCTGCGATCAGACGGTTGCCGCGGATAATAACTGCTCCGTCGTGCAGGGGACTGCGGGGAAGAAAAATATTAATGAGAAGTTCGGCGGAAACCTGCCCGTCAATACCAATCCCAGTCTCAACCAATTCATTAAGCCCTGTTTCACGTTCCATCACAAGCAGTGCACCGAGCTTCTTTTTAACCAGCACCTGCACGGCTTTAATTACTTCATCAAGCATTTGCTCAAACTCTTTATCACCATAAAGAAGGCTGGAGCGTGTAAAAATCTTTCCGCGCCCAAGTGACTCCAAAGCACGGCGCAGTTCAGGCTGGAAGACAATGGGAATTGCCACCAGGCCGAGAGTCATAGTATTTCTCAGCAGCCAATGGCTTGTAACCAGCCCAAGCTGCCCGCTGAGGACAGTGGCGATTAAAAGGACGGCCAAACCTTTTACCAGTTGTTCCGCTCTCGTGCCGCGAATCAGCATAATAGCCTTGTAAAAAACATATGTGATTATGGCAATATCCAGTACACTGCGCCAGCTGAACGCGGTCAGCACCTGGAGAAGCTGTGTCATGCGACCGCCCCCTCCGTTTATTCTCTTAGTATTATAAGCCATTTATTTATTTCTGTGAATATTCGCTAAGCAGCGCCAAAACCCTGTTTTTTGGCTAATTCTAAAGAATTTTTAAAATATATCTAGTTCTTACTGAAGAACTCCCGGGTCAACTTAATCACCACTCCACTCAACCCCCACAGTCCGATCAGGTTTGGTATTGCCATCAGCCCGTTTAAAGTGTCGGCCAGTGCCCAGACAGTGCGCAGGCCGCCAATGGCGCCAATGGGAATAAGCGGAATCCAAACCAGGCGGTAAAGCATCACAGAGCGCGAACCGGCCAGGTATTCAAAGCATTTTTCCCCGTAAAACGACCACGCCACAAGTGTGGAAAAAGAGAAAAAGACAAGACCTGTAGCCACGATATAGCCGCCGGGACCGGGCAGCCCCTGGTTAAAGGCGGCTGTGGTCATGCCCGCGCCTTCCAGGCCCTGCGACCAGACGCCGGTGACAAGGATGACCAGTGCTGTCATGGTACAAATAACATGGGTATCAAAAAAAACCTCAAAGATTCCCCACAGGCCCTGGCGGGCCGGATGGTCTGTACGGGCAGCGGCATGGGCAATGGAAGCACTGCCAAGCCCCGCTTCATTGGTAAAAATACCACGCGCGATACCAAAGCGGATGGCCTGCATCACACCGGCGCCGGCGAAACCGCCCACAGCCGCACGGCCGGTAAAAGCATTGCCGATAATGGAGGCAAAAGCAGACGGTATGAGGGGTGCGGCAAGTAGCAGGATAGTGAGGGCGCCGAAAAAGTAGAATGCGGCCATCAGTGGCACCAGCTTATCTGTAATGGATGCCACACGCCTGATGCCGCCGATGATAACCACAGCAGTTGCTGCAGCCAGCACAAGGCCGGTGATAAGAGGCGGAATATTAAAAGCCTGGTTTACTGCATCGGCTACAGAATTGGCCTGCACCATATTGCCGATACCAAAAGCAGCCAGTGCACCAAAGAGAGCAAATAGGACAGCGAGGAGGCGGGAGTTTAAGCCGTGCTCCAGATAATACATGGGCCCGCCAACCACCATTTTACCCCTGGTGCGGCGATAATGCACTGCCAGCACCACCTCGGAATACTTGGTTATCATTCCCAGAAAAGCCGATACCCACATCCAGAAAATAGCACCGGGGCCGCCGAGGGAGATGGCTGTGGCAACGCCTGCGATATTGCCTGTGCCAATGGTAGCCGCCAGTGCTGTTGTCAGAGCCTGGAAGGGGCTGATGTCACCCTTTGCCCCTTTGGCCGGCTTAAAAATACTAAACAGTGTCTCCCGGAGGACAGTGCCGAACTTTCTCACCTGCAGGAACCCCACGCGCCAGGTCAGGTAGAGCCCGGTGGCAATAATCGCTGTAATCATGAGGGGGCCGCCCACAAGATCATGCAGAAAATCATTTATAACGCTAAGTGTGTTGATAAAAATCACTTACACTCCCCCGTCCTCATCTATAAAATAGTATGCCGCAGGCAGGGGAAAACATGTTTGATTTTTAGTTCATGATGAAGTCGCTCTTCCTGCCGCAGTTGGCGCAGGAGTCGCCGCACAGCAGCAGGCGTGTTCTGTAGCCGTCCCGCCCTGCCTGCGCCTTGCCGCAGGCAGGGCAGTAAGTGTGAGCACTGTCGCTACCGGGCACATTACCTATGTAAACATAATGCAGATGTTCCCTGGCTGTCTTACTAAGTTCTGCCATGAGTTCAACCGGTGTCGACGGCAGGGTAAAGCGGTGCTGAGGGTAGTAGCGCGAGAAATGGACAGGAATGGACGGGTTAATGGCGGCAACCCAGGCTGCGAAGCTGCGAACTTCTTCCCTGCTGTCGTTTAGTGTGGGTACCACCAGGTAAGTAAGTTCCACGTGTGCCTCCCTGGCAGCCGTCTCCACATAGCGAAGTACCGGGTCAAGCCGTCCGCGGCAGTTTTGACGATAGTACTCGTCACTGAAAGCCTTGACATCAATATTAAGGGCATCCAGAAACGGCAGAAGCTTTTTTAGTGGTTCGATGTTCAGATAGCCGTTAGTGACAAGGACATTTTTAAAACCTTTATCCCTGACCAGGCGAGCTGTGTCGCTGACAAACTCATACCACATGCCAGGCTCGCTGTAAGTATAAGCAACACCTATATTGTGAGGACCTTTTTGTTTTTCAAGCATAGCTGCAATTCTATCAGGCACAATGGGGACATTTTCACCCTGGCGGTGCCCGCGTGCCAGCTGCCAGTTCTGGCAGAAACCGCAATCCAGATTGCACCCCACAGTTCCTATGGAAAAAATATCACTGCCGGGGAAGAAATGATAAAGAGGCTTTTTCTCTATGGGGTCGGTGGCCATGGCGGCGCAGACCCCATAATTCAGGGCATACAATCTGCCGCTCTCTTCACGTCGCACGCCGCAAAGCCCGGTTTCACCGCTCTGCAGGCGGCAGTGGTGCGGGCAAAGATGGCAGTGGACGCCATTTTCTTTTTTTTCGTAAAACAATGCCTCGTGCATAAATTACCTCCGGTTAATAAAAGCGCTCCACAGTGAAGCGAAAGATGCTGTAGCGCTCGTGCGGCGCAATACCGGCTTTTTGCAGAACAATTGACAGCTGCTCTTCCACAGTATCCACACCGGCGAGGTCTGGAAGCAGAAGGCCTTTCTTGCGTCCGCTCTGAACAATAATACCATAGCGCGCAGGATCAAGCGCATCGGTGCCGGACACTTCCTCCGGCTCAGACAGCACATCGACAGAATAATCCAAAGCAGGCAGCTCGGGCACCGTTACAGGGCGAAATCTCGGGTCGTAGGAGGCAGCGGAGATGGCATTTTCAATTATTTCTTCACCCAGGTTTTCACGCGCCGGCTCAATAGTGCCAATGCAGCCGCGCAGCTGCCCGTCAATTTTAAGTGAAACAAAGGCGCCTGCCTGCTGTTTGCTCAGGGATGTGCCGTGAGGAGGGGTAATAACTTTACCCGTTCTCACATAAGACTCAAGAGCGTTGCGTGCCAGCTGCACATACTCGCTCTCCTCCTTGGCCTGCGGCGACAGGTCTGCTACCAGATAGCCCACACCAAACGGGCCTTCATAAGAAAGGATATCGGGCTTTAGGCGCAGCCCGTGCAGGCTGCCCAGACAGATAAGCAGTGAGCGGTAACCGCATTCCCCCGCCCTTTCCACTTTTTCCCGGTCCAACGCCAGGATTGAGTCCACGTCAGAGTCGCGCAGCAGTTCTGTCAGGCGGGTATCAAACTCCCTGCCTTGCGGAGAATAACCGGCAGGGGCGTCTTTTGTCAGGCGGTGGGACAGGTCCCCGCTGGCTACAATGGCGGCTTTTCTGCCAAGATTGGACAGCGCCCGGGACAGTGCCCGGCCAAACTTATATAGCTGTGGCGGCGGCCAAAAAGCAAAGGTAAGATGGACAAGCGGCAGCTTTACTCCTGCACGTGACAGAAAATAGAGCGGGACCAAAGCTCCGTGGTCCAGAGATAACTCCGCGCCATAAGCTGCTGCTGCCGCTTCATCTAAAACAACTGCTGCCAGGCCGTCTTTTTTTGCCTCTTCTGCAATAGCACGAACAAGCTCCAGGTCATTGGCAAATTCAAAGCCAACGCCATGAGCGCCAAAACGCCCCAGTGTACCGTTTAATCTATCTTGGCCAAGTATGGCCACAGCATCCCTGAATGCCGGACCATGGGGTGAAATTATAATCAGTGTATCAGCACCGCTTTTATTTACACGGCGTGACATTTCGTCCATCGCACCGGCTGTGGACGCGACTTTTTTTACATCCATCCCTCCCACCTCGGGAACAAGAATTGGGGGATGAGGGTAAATCCCGGCGGAAACAATATTATTCAACCCGGTTGCCTCCTTTGCGCGCGGCAGTGCGCCTGTTGACTATATAATAATCCAAAATACGGTTTAAATCAATTTTTTCGTATCTTTTCTCCAGCACCGCGCACTCATTTCTTTTTAAGCTAAATTGTAATAAAATAAGGGTAATTCTCTATAAAAAGGAGATTATGATGACGACTGATAACAAACTTATTTTCCAAATGGATATTGTTGAAGTATTTACACAACTAAAAAGCAGAGAAGATGGGCTTAGCCCGCAAGAGGCGGAGGAACGCCTGGCAAAGTACGGTGAAAACAAAATAGAAGCGGCAAAGTCCACAGGAATTTACAGGATTATGCTGGAGCAGTTTATGGATCCCCTTATATATATTCTGCTGGCTGCAGCAGCAGTTACTACGCTGCTGGGGGAATTAACCGATACTTATGTAATACTGGCTGTGGTATTTATTAATGCCATTATCGGCTTCACCCAGGAATTTAAAGCCGAAAAAGCAATCAGCGCACTGGCCGAGCTAACAGTTCCCATTTCCCGGGTAATACGAGCAGGAAAGACTATGTGATGGAGATAGATAAAGCAATCAGGCGCTCCGGCACTGCTAAAAGTAAGAAACCAGGAACCTAAATTCCATGGTTTATAGAATTCCTATGTAGGAATAAATAAAAAAACGGCGAATTAAGATAAGTGTGTTTTAGTTCAGCCCTGCGTTATTCTGTAAAATAGCGGTTTATACCAAGAAATACAGCCCATGCCACTTTAGCCTGATAGCGCTTGTCGGCAAGCAGGCGCCCTTCCTTTCGATTGGAAAGAAACCCGGCTTCCACCAGGGCAGCGGGTGCAGGCGATTCGTTAAGGATAAAATAATTCCCCGGTTTCGCCTGGCGGTCGGTATTTTTAAGAACTCTCGCCAACTCTTCCTGCAAGATCAAGGCCAGTCGCTTCCCCTCAGAAGAATCGTCACAGTAAAATACCTGGGAACCGGACCAGCGGGAAGATGATATGGAATTTACATGGATGCTGACCACCAGATCGGGATTGGCTGCATCAATAATTTGTTTGCGATGCTCCATGTCCTGTCTTTTTTTTGGCCCCGCCGCCGGCAGGCTCAGTAAATCGTAGTCGCCCTCTCTGGTCATTACCACTTTTGCGCCAGCGGCCTGCAGGCAATCACGTAAAGCCAGCGAGATAGCCAGGGTAATATCTTTCTCCTTAAGGCTGCCTGCTGACACACCAGGGTCGTAACCCCCATGGCCGGGGTCAATAACAATAGTTTTACGTGAGAGCGGGAGTCCCGGGCGGATAGCGGGATGGGCATTGGCTGATATTTCACGCCAGAAAAGCAACAGCAAAACAACTGCCAGCAAAATTAAAATTATAAGGTCGATTTTTGTTTTACGGGCAGCCAGGCAGACTATACGCAAAATTACCCCTCCCTTTTATATGATAATTATGAAGTAAGGGAGAGGGATATGAACAGGGGGAGAGTCTTTGCTAAAAAATGACCTGACACTGGAATATCCGGAGGTGGAAAGAGGGAAAAGCGATCCGTTCGCCCTGTTTACCACTTTCTTTAAAATCGGAGCATTTACTTTTGGTGGCGGCTATGCCATGCTGCCCATCATTAAGCGTGAAGTGGTAGACGATAAACACTGGCTCACAGAGGAAGAATTTGTTGATGTCCTTGCTGTTGCCCAATCTTCTCCCGGAGCGGTGGCAGTTAATTCCGCTGTGTTTATAGGAACCAAACTGCGAGGCATTGTTGGCGCCTTCTCTGCGCTCCTCGGTGTGATAATGCCTTCTTTCCTGATTATCCTTATCATAGCCCTTTATTTTGCCCGCTTTACATCTCATCCGGCGGTCGTGGCCGCATTTGCCGGCGTGCGGCCGGCCATAGCGGCGCTGATTGCCGCCGCCGTTGTAAAAATAGGCAAACCAGTGCTTAAAGAACGCCGCAATATGGCCCTTGCTCTTATGTTTATAGCGCTTTCCATCGGCCTTGGCTTGCACCCGATAATTATCATCGTTACAGGAGCCTCTGTTGGCATACTGCTGCACCGCATTGCACCCGCTAAAGGAGAAACATCATGATTATATTGCAGCTGTATCTGGCCTTCCTCAAAATCGGCCTCTTCAGTATCGGCGGCGGTTATGTAATGCTGCCACTGATCCAAAAGGAAATAATTGAATCCCACGGCTGGCTCACACTGCCGGAGTTTGTGGATATCCTCGCAATCGCAGAGATGACGCCTGGGCCCATAGCCATTAATTCTGCAACTTTTATCGGCTTTCGCACCGGAGGCATACCCGGGGCCTTGTTAGCCACGGCAGGAGTTGTTACGCCCTCGCTGGTCCTCATGGTGCTGGCAGCCAGCATTCTCAGACGTTTTTACGAAAACCAATGGGTGAGAGCGGCTTTTAGCGGATTGCGCCCTGCTGTGGTGGCGCTGATTGTGGGGGCAGCTGTTTTTGTTGGCAGGGCTTCAATTCTCGACCCATTGTCAGCAGTTATCGCCGCAGCAGTTTTTGTACTGCTTGTTTTTACACGGCTCCATCCTATTTTAGTGCTGCTTCTGTCCGCAGTGTCCGGCCTTTTACTCTATCTCTGACTCTTTAGTCAACTAAAAAATCCGGGACTAATCTGTGTCCCGGATTTTCTTTGCCGGCATGCCTCCGACGGTGGTGTGCGGCTCTACATCACAGTTCACCAGCGAGCAGGCGGAAACAACCGCCCCTTCACCCACACTGACACCCGCCAACACAGTGGCGTTTGCCCCTATCATCACGTCCCGCCCAATTATGACTTCCCCGGTGCCCCAGCTGTCCACGAGGAATTCATGGGCCAGTATGGTGGCATTGTAGCCGATGATGGCGTTGTCTTGGATAGTAATGAGCTGCGGGAAAAAAGGGTCAAGCATGGCCATCAGCCCAACCCTCACGTCCCTGCCGACTTTTATCCCCACCAGGCGGTAAAGTATATTTTTTAATCGGAGGGAAGGGCAAAAACGGCAAAGATGGATAATGGCAAAATTAAAGTAGACGCGCAGTGGAGAAACATAGCTCGTCCAGTAACAAAGTGAGTTTTTCGGGCCTGGGACTTTGTACCGGGTAATTTTGCGCATTACTCTGTCACCGCCTTAATTATCTCGGACAGGCGCTGCTTGTATTCGTGACGCTCCACTACTGTACCTGTGATTATAATATCAGCGCCGGCCAGGATTAACTGCCTGGCCACAGCAGCTGTGCGTATTCCGCCGCCTACTATGACAGGCACATCTACCACTTTCTTTATGGCGCGCACCATGTCGGGTGGAACTGTTACAGGCGAACCGCTGCCGCATTCCAGGTAAATATACTTAACTCCCAACATCTCCGCGGCCACGGCGTAACCACTGGCCGTCCAGAAATTATCACGCTCAATCAGGTCGGACTCACCCATCTCACCTACACTCATCCCCGGTTCAATCACCAGGTAGCCCGTAGGCAGTATCTCCACGTCAAGTTTTTTTAGGATCAGGGCGCTCTGCGCCTGCGTCCGTATCAGAAAATCCACATTACGGGAATTAAGAAGAGTCAGAAAAAGAACAGCATCAAAGCTCATACTAAAAACCTTGCTCTGGCCTGGAAAGAAAATGACAGGCTTATTGCTTACTTCCTTGATGGCGGAGACAGTCTCAGTCAGGTTAGCCTGCTCAACACCGGTGCTGCCACCGACCAAAAACCCGTCAGTGCCTAATCCGTCCGCAGCAGCAGCAATCTCTTCAGCGCGCTTTGCCGTTTGCTTGGGCGGGTCGATAAGTGTGAGATGGACGGGCCGTCTGGTTATGGTTTCTTCAAGGATTCTGCGTACATGCATTTTAAGCCCTTCCTATCTTTAAGAGTTAGTAACATTATAGCCAAGATATCAAATGTTTTCAATGAGTTAAAATTTGGTTACATAATATCTATTCAAAGTGCTGAAGCTATATTTCTCCTTCTTTTCAGAATCCCAGTCAACAGTTTCCAACTCACAGGGCCAACCACGTCACTGAAAGGCCCGCAAAGACTTTCTTGCATTTTTTTATTTGCATTTTCTGCTAATTACGGTGTATAATGTGTTTACCGACTGTTTTCTCCGAAAGGTCAAGGAATCTATACTCCTTTGTTGGTTAGATTTCACTAGGCGCCCAGGTCTGGAAAACAGGAGGACCACTAACAAAGGAGGTTTCTTTATGAGCTATGAGGACAAGACTCTCGTATGCAGGGACTGCAAGCAGGAATTTATTTTTACTACCGGAGAACAGGCTTTCTACGCAGAAAAAGGCTTTGAAAACGAACCTGCACGCTGCCCATCATGCCGGTCATCCCGCAAACAGCGCGGCAACAGCGGCGGCGGACGCACAGAACGCCGTATGTTTGACGTGACCTGCTCCGGTTGCGGCTGTGAAACACAGGTACCCTTTAATCCTACCAACGATCGTCCGGTGTACTGCCGTACCTGCTTCCAGAACAAGATGTAGTTAAGGCAGTTAGAGAAAGATTTATCTTGACAGGAACTCTTGTCCCTGTCTATAATGTTATAAAATACTCAAAAGCAATGATGGGGAAGTTGGATGACAAACGGGCTTACAGCGAGCCGGTAATGGTGGAAGGCCGGCAGCCACGGGTTATCGAGGTTCACCCCGGAGTTCCGTGCTGAAGTTTTAGTAGGCGCAGGCGGCTTCCACCGTTAACAGGATAGGGTATCGACTTTGTCCGTACCTGATAAAGATGGGATACTTATTTATTTGTATCCAACTAAGGTGGTACCGCGGGAGAATCTCCCGTCCCTAGAGGACGGGAGTTTTTTTATTTCATTCAGCCAGCATCACCAAAGCCTGGGAGCCATGACTGTAATTTCCATACTTAAAATCCCCAAAAGTTTTTACAGCACTGAATCCGGCCCGGTGAACAGCATCTTCCAAGTCCGCCCGCCTTATTGGTCTTAGTTCCACACTGTTTTTAAAACGTTGGCTGACTCCGTTTTCCGCTGTCACTTCCAGCACAGAGTCAAACACCAACTTTTCTGAACCCTGGGGTCGGTAGGTGCGTAAAAAGCGCAGACCCTTTCGCTCTATAAGAGGCAGGTCGGTATCACCAAGAGATAGAATGCGGTCAAAATTGACTATCTGGAGGACAGCCACGCCCTTGTCCCGCAGTACGCTCCTCATGGCTGCAAGCGCCTTGTCCAGGTCTCCCTCATCAAGCAGATGGGCAAGTGAATTACCAATACACAAAAGGCCGTCAAAAGTAAGCCCAAGTGACTGTGGCTCCCGCATATCGCCCACTGAAAAGTTAACTGCCACCTTGTGTGTGGCAGCTTTCTCCTTTGCCAACTCCACCATTTGCGGTTCAATGTCGGTACCGTAGGCTTCATAGCCCAACCGTGCCAGTTCCAGCGCATAAGTGCCCGTGCCGCAAGCCAGGTCTAAAATTCGCCCGGCTCCCCGGGTCTTAAACTCTCTGTCCAGGAAAGCGATTTTGCCCGGTTCAGATGGGAATACCACATCATAATATTTGGCCAGCTGCTCGTAAAACAAAAAATCTCCTCCCTTATGGTTGACACATCTTTATCACCCTCGCACATTGCTCTGCTGTATCAGCAAGGTTGCCGCGGGCTTCTGTCATGGCATCCGAAAGGCTCATTGGCCGCGGTATTGTGCTGAAATATGCATCAATACCATGTGCAAGCACAAGCTCAGCCCCATCACCAAGTGAGCCCACCAGGGCAAGGACGGGCACGTTATAATTTTTAGCCAGTTTGGCTACGCCCACGGGAACCTTGCCAAAAGTAGTCTGCCTGTTTAACTGCCCCTCCCCTGTCACAACCAGGTCAGCTCCTTCCTGCAGGGCCTTTTCCATATTTACCACTTCCAGTACAACTTCTACGCCGGGACGCATGTCGGCGCCAAGAAAAGCCACCAGCCCCGCGCCCAGTCCCCCAGCTGCCCCTGCTCCGGGTATGTCTTTAACATCCTTACCAATATCCCTTTTTATGACCTCTGCAAAATTATGTAGGATTTGATCCAACACCGGCAGCATCTCAGGAGTAGCACCCTTTTGGGGGGCGTAGACATAAGAAGCACCGGACGGCCCGCATAAGGGGTTTTTAACATCTACGGCAACCACAATTTCAACATCTTTCAGCCGCTCATCCAGGCCGCCCACCTCAACAGATGATAGTTCTCTTAGGCCTTTAGCGCCAAGAGCTATCTCTTTTCCTGTACCACTCAGCAGGCGTGCGCCAAGAGCCTGAGCCATACCGGCGCCGCCGTCGTTGGTGGCGCTGCCGCCAATGCCCACTATTATTTTCTTACAGCCGGTGTTAAGAGCGCATTTAATCAATTCTCCCGTGCCGTAGGTTGTGGTCAGAAACGGATTGCGCTGCTCCGGCGGAACAAGCGGCAGCCCGGAGGCAGCAGCCATTTCAATCACGCAGATGGCGCCCTCACTAAGCAGCCCCAGGAAGGCATCAACAGGTGTTCCCAGTGGCCCGGTAACCCGGCATTTCAGCTGCCGCCCGCCCGAGACAGCCGCCAGACTGCGCACCAGGCCTTCTCCCCCGTCAGACATGGGAAATTTGACGATATCAAGGTCCGGGAATACGCGTTTAAAGCCATCGGCTATTGCTTCTGCCGCCTGGCTTGCATCCAGGCTTTCTTTAAAAGAGTCTGGTGCCACAATGATACGCTTCATTTCCCCAATCCTTTCCGGTTATATATTCCTACCAGAGCTATTACTGGTTTTTCAGGCTTAACGGGTTTACCAGATTCGGTATTGTCTCTCCCTTTAATCCGGCCAGAAGGTTTGTGGCTGCCATCACCGCCATTTTGGTCCTGGTCTCGGTGGTAGCGCTGGCAGTATGAGGCGTAATCACGACATTATCAAGTTGACTCAACCCATCTGCAAGCCTGGGCTCATCTTCAAAAACATCAAGCCCGGCCCCGGCGATTTCTCTTGTCTTCAAAGCTTCCACCAGTGCTTTCTCATCCACTACAGGCCCGCGGGTAGTGTTTATGAGGAAAGCTGTTTTTTTCATCATCTTTAATTCTCTCACGCTTATCAGGTGTTTTGTTGAGGATGTAAGGGGCACATGAAGAGAAACATAATCTGCTTCCTGCAAAATGCTGTCAAAATCCTTATATTCCACGCCGAGTTTTAGCTCTTCTTCCTGGCTGAGGCGAGATCTGCTGTGATAAATTACTTTCATGTTAAACCCTACGGCGCGCCTGATCACTGCCCGCCCAATGCGACCAAGGCCGATGATACCCAGGGTTTTGCCATAAACATCCGTCCCGAGTAAAAACATGGGTCCCCATCCCTCAAATTTGCCATCCCTGAGAAGCCGGTCGCCTTCTACAACTCTCCTGGCACAGGCCATGAGCAGAGCCCACGTCAAATCAGCCGTCGATTCAGTTAAAACGCCTGGGGTATTAGAAACAGGAATTTTTCTTTGCGTGCAGGCTTCAACATCAATATTGTTAAAGCCAACACCATAGTTGGCAATCATCCTAAGACTAGGATTGAGGTCAAGCAGTCCGGCGTCAATTTCATCTGTGATCAGACAAAGCAGCCCCTCAATACCTTTAATATTATCTTCGAGTTCCGGCCTTTGCAGTACCCTGTCATTAGGGTTTATCTTCATTTCACATTCACTGTCAATCATGGACAAAGCCTCTTGGGGCAGCTTTCTGGTTACATAAACTCTCGGTCTTTTCATGTTAATTGCCTCCTTGTATGCTATAAAAGTTATATTACTATTAGACATTAAAGATTTAATTACCTTTTAAAATTCAGAGCCGGGTGCAATATCTTCAGGGATTGGGAGCTTACCCGAGCTGAATGAATAACTAATAGCTTTCTGGTTACAGCTGTCTACACAACTCCCGCAAAGCGTACATTCTGTGTTTGACGCAACTCCCGCACTCACCATTGTGCTGACCTGCAGGCTCATCGGGCATGATTTATCACATTTTTTGCATTCTGTGCATTTATCCCTACTTACCTGCAGACGCAGTGAGGGATAGCCCAAAAAATCCTTTATCTTTGTGCCTAGTATTCCAAATACACCAAAAGGGCAGAAGTAGTGGCAGAAACCCATTTTCCCTAAAAGTGTGGGCAGAAGAACAATAATAATTAGCATGAAATAAGTAATATTTGATGCCGGGCTGTCAAGAGAGACTACATTCTCTGTGTTGTATAAAAGATCTATCCTCAGGTAGCCTCCCACTCTAAACGCCAAAAAAGCGACTGACCCAACCCAGGCTAGCCACAAAAGGTACTTAACACTTCTCAGGTAGTTTATTTCTTTGAGTTTTTTCTCTGCTGCCGCCTCTTTTAACATCTGCAGGCCACCAAAGGGGCAAATGTAACTGCAGGCTGCCCTGCCGATCAGCAATGAGGCCATAAACCAAAAAGTCCAGGTTATAAGGCTGGCAGACACTACCCTATTTAATGTGCCCTCAATCATTAAATAGGGCGAAAAATAGTTAAATGTAATGGGAAACAGTAAAAAACTGAAGAAAAGGATGCTTTTGCGCATTCTCTGCCTGGCCATCAACATACCCCCTTATATTAATCACTGTTGGATTCCAATTTATCTTTTACAATGCCAAGCCACTTCAAATCAGTTTCAAAGCGCATAATACCCGCATCGAGATAGAGGGCAAGAAAAGGGTCCATATCTTCTCCGTGCTCTTTTTTAGTTTCCGACAGTGTAATGTAATGTCTCTTGACTTCGGATATCTGGTTATTTACAAGACTGAGAGCCGATTCTTTTGGTGTATAGCTGAAAAACATCATTTTAAGGTAAAACTCATCCTTGATCTGCTTCACAAAAGCCGGTTCGGACAGCCATTTTGCAAAGTCTTCTTTTCCAGTTTGAGTGATGCTGTAAACTATTTTTCCTCTTTTATTCTCCTGCCTAATGCTGACCCTTTCAATGAGCCCTTCTCTTTCCATTTCTTTAAGCAAGGGATATAACCGTCCGTAGTTAATAGTCCAAACATAGCTCACAGAACGCTCAAATATTTGTTTTAGCTCATACCCGTGCATGGGCTTATAATTTAATAACCCCAGAATAATATATTTAGTGGTCATTTATACCTCCAGAGTGCTACCTGTCATTTGATTTAATAGCATAATCCCAATATTTTGTTACGTGGTAGATATACATATCGTGAGGAACTAAAGGCTCATTGAGCGCTTTTTTGGTATCACCAGTCAAACGTAAATCTGTTACCAACTCGTGCCCGGCCTGTCGTAAAAGGGTTTTATATTTTTCTATTACCGGTAGCAGTTCTTTAACCGGAGCGAGCAGGAACGGCCCCTGGCCGCGGTAGATCTCCGCTATAACTTCGGAATGCAGGTTTCTTGCCACTCTTTTCATCAGTAGTGATAGTACCTGGAAATGGCTTTGCTCCGGGAAACCTGCATTACTGATTATCACAAGCTTAGGTACCCTTTCAAAACTGGCTGAATAGCCCTCGCGATCGCCGTGCCTGTATTCGCCCTGCTCATCCTTCTCAAAATACGGTGTCCCCAAAGGAATGCTCCTGTCCATAAAGACCTTCAATATACCTGAGACATTGTCAATATAAAGCGGCGTGGCAAATACAACAATATCAGAGTTTTTCAGTTTGACCAGCAAATCCGCCATATCATCTTTAATTACACACTTACCCAGATGTTTTGTCCAGCAGCTGAAGCATCCCAGGCAGTGCTTTATCTTTCTCTTTGCCAGTAAGATATTTTCCACCTCCGCCCCTGCCTGCGAAGCGCCTGCCAAAAACTCCTCTACCATAATGTGTGTGGCGCTTTTCTTACCTTTGGGACTGCCGTTAAAAGCGGTTATTTTCAACATGCTCATCCTTTCTATTCCCTTTATATACAACAAATCTACAGTGGTAATATATTATATGTAATATATTAATATTAATATGTCGCACGTCTGTTTGTCAACTCAAGAAAAAAAAAGTATCTAAAAAGATGGGGAAAAGAACGCTTCTTATACTAACACCGAGGTCCATACAAACATTATGAAAAGTAGCAGTTCAGGGATTTGTTTCCACCTGGCTTGTCTGCTATAATAGAGTAGACATCGAATCTGTACACAAGCAGCGCCGGTAGGTAGGCTGCAGCATATAAAGGGGAGTTAGGACATGAACAATGAGTCTGAAGTTAGATCCAATTTTATTTTCAACTTAATCACCAAAGATCTTGAGGAAGGAAAAAACAACGGCCTGGTCCATACCCGGTTTCCACCTGAACCAAACGGCTACCTGCACATTGGACATGCCAAGGCTATCCTTCTTAATTACACCATTGCCAAGAACTTTAATGGCAAGTTCAACCTGCGCTTCGATGATACAAATCCTGTCAAGGAAGAACAGGAATTTGTCGATTCTATTATTGAAGACATCCGCTGGCTGGGTGCAGATTGGGAAGACCGCCTCTTCTTTACATCAGATTCTTTCGAGTCCAAGTATGAGTTTGCACAGCATTTGATAAAAGCCGGCCGGGCTTATGTTTGTGACCTGAATCCGGAACAGATTCGCGAATACAGGGGAACGCTTACAGTGCCCGGCAAGGAAAGCCCCTACCGCAATCGTTCAGTGGAAGAAAACCTTGACCTTTTTAAGAGGATGAGAAAAGGAGAATTTCAAAACGGAGACCGGGTTCTCCGGGCAAAGATTGATATGTCCTCAGGCAACCTGAATATGCGCGATCCCGTACTTTACCGGATACTCCACGCCCAACACCACAGGACCGGGGATAAGTGGTGTATTTACCCGATGTATGATTTTGACCACCCCTTTACCGACGCCCTGGAGGGAATTACCCATTCACTGTGCTCCATTGAATATAGCGACCACCGGCCGCTGTATGACTGGGTGGTGGATAATGCCCTGGAGCTGATGCCGGAAGTTATTAAATGCCGCTCGCGGCAGACAGAATTTGCGCGTTTAAACCTCTCTTACACAGTTATGAGCAAGCGCAAGCTGCGACGCCTGGTTGAAGAAGGGCATGTTCAGGGCTGGGACGACCCAAGAATGCCCACCATCGCCGGCCTGCGACGGCGTGGCGTAACTCCCGCGGCCATCGCAGACTTTTTAGACCGTGTCGGAGTTGCCCGCTCAGACAGCACAGTGGATTTGGCGATGCTTGAGTACTGCATCCGCGAGGACCTGGAGAAAAAAGCACCGCGTATGATGGCAGTGCTGGAGCCTCTGAAAGTGGTAATCACCAACTGGCCCACGGACAAGACCGAACTGTTGGAGTTGGAGAATATGCCCGGCGACGAGGGCGCCGACACACGGCAGGTTCCTTTTGGGCGCGAAATTTTTATTGAGCGGGAAGACTTTATGGAAGACCCGCCAAAGAAGTTCCACCGGCTCGCACACGGCCAGGAAGTCAGACTGAAAGGCGCCTATGTGATTCTGTGTGAAGAAGTCATTAAGGACGAAGATGGAAATGTCACTGAACTGCGCTGCACCTATGACGCCAAGACTAAAAGCGGCGAAGACACCAGCGGTAAAAAGATCAAAGGCGTAATACACTGGGTATCAGCCAAACACGCTGCCGTGATTACAGTTCGCCTCTACGATACACTGTTCACCAAGGAAAACCCCGAGGCCGAGGAAGACGGCGACTTCACCATCAACCTCAACCCTGACTCCTTACTAACCCTCACTGATATTCCGGTAGAGCCGGCCATTGCCGCCGCGCGCCCTGGCAGCCGTTTCCAGTTTATGCGCAAGGGCTATTTCTACCTGGACCCGCAAGAGGCCAAAGAAGGTATGATCATCTACAACCGTATCGTCGGCCTCAGGGACTCCTGGGCCAAAATCAGCAAGTGAATTGACTAAACTCATTTTATAAACAACCCGCAGCCGGTGAGCGTGCGGGTTGTTTGTTTTAGTTAGCATTGTTTGACTTGAGCTGTTTACCAGTGATTAATCACCTCAGTATAACAACAGTAACCCCGTCATTACCTGAAATCCTTTGCTGATAACTTTCCAACGACTTGCATATGCCCAACATTTCTTGCTTCCTGTCAAGCCATTGTTCCCCACCAACAAAGGTTCTTACTATGCCCCTCATACCAGGCTCGCCAAGGCACCTCTTTACTGCGGGCTTTATGGCGCCGCCACTGCCGGAAGAACCATAGCCGTGTATAAGGATAACTGCTTTATAGCCCTGCCCTTTTAATGTTGTTAATGAATTCTTCATGCTCCTGACCGCATCTTCTACTGTAGGCCTGTTGTATTCCAAATTGACTTCCGCTACTTTTCTTTGATTGTAAATTTAAAATTGCACCTCCCTGAACCGCTTGACTGCATTCTTACTAATAGCATAGCAACTGCCTGTTCTTTGTCAACTTATAAATTTTCAGAACAGCTTTAATGACTATAAATTAGCTCCATGATCTCTTATATGTATTCTCTCAAAAGCATTCCACTTATTGTTATTGACATTCAAGATGGCTTACATTATTGTAGAAAATGGGTTAGTGTACCAATATCTTATGCAAAAAAGGGGATTTAACAGTGATTAATAATGAGCAGATACAGGCACTCACAGATATTTTGTCAAAATTCACCTCTGTAATCGGTAAACGCCTTCCCGACGATGTGACGGATAAGCTTAAAGAGCTGAGGGATAAGGAAGAAAACTATCTTTCCAAAGTGGTTTATAACTCAATGTTTGAGAACCTGGAGCAGGCCATTAAACTTGACCGTCCTGCCTGTCAGGATACAGGAGTAATTAACTATTTTCTAAAGGCAGGTTCAAACTTCCCTTATCTGGCACAGTTAAAGGATGTCCTGGTTGAAGCAGTAAAAATTGCAACAATTGACTCACCGTTGCGGCATAATGCTGTGCAGATATTTGATGAGGTAAATACAGGAAACAATACAGGTGAAAGAGCTCCTTTTATTCACTGGGAAATCGTTGATGACAGTGACGGGATTGAAGTTGAAGTGTATATGGCAGGAGGCGGCTGCAGCCTTCCGGGAAGAGCCATAACACTTATGCCATCAGCAGGGTATGAAGGTGTTGTAAAGTATGTATTTGATACAATGGTAGATTGGGGGATTAACGCCTGTCCTCCTCTTCTGGTCGGCGTTGGTATTGCAGGTTCAGTGGAAAACGCGGCACTTCTATCTAAAAAAGCAATTCTGCGGCCAATCGGCACATCCCACCCAAATCCTAAGGGCGCTGAAGTGGAAAGGGTACTTGAGAAAGGCCTTAATGAATTAGGCCTCGGGCCTCAGGGACTCTCAGGAAATTTTAGCGTGATGGGAGTTCACATTGAGTCCGCGGCAAGGCATCCTTCTACAATCTCTGTGGCAATTAATGTGGGGTGCTGGGCCCACAGGAGAGGCACTATTCGTATAAAAGGCGACATGTCATATGAAATTATTTCACACAAGGGGATAACACTATGAAGAAAATCCTGAAAACTCCTATAAAAAATGAAGATATTGCAGACATCAGGATTGGTGATGTCATCTATTTAGATGGCCATATTATCACCTGCCGTGATGTGGCCCACCGCAGGCTTATAGAGCGGGGCATGGAGTTACCCATAGACCTCAGGGGGCTTGCTATTTTTCATGCCGGCCCAATTGTAAAAAAAGATGGAGATAAGTATACCATGATCTCCATTGGCCCTACCACCAGTATGAGGATGGAAAAGTTCGAAAAGGAATTTATTGAACAAACAGGCGTTAAGTTAGTCGTTGGCAAAGGCGGTATGGGAGCTAAAACAGCCCAAGCTTGTAAAGAACAAAAAGCGCTTCACTGTGTGTTTCCTGGAGGGTGTGCAGTGCTGGCTGCCACCGAGGTTGAGGAGATAGAGGGCGTCGAGTGGACCGAGCTCGGCATGCCGGAATCATTGTGGATTTCCAGGGTTAAAGAATTTGGCCCTTTGATTGTCTCAATCGATACAGAAGGCAATAACCTTTTTGAGAACAACAAAAAAATATTTAATGAACGTAAGGACCGTATTGTTGAAGAAATATCCAAACATGTCCGTTTTATAAAGTAGCCACACAGATAACGCCCCTGAATTCAGTTTTTTTAATACTACTCAGGGGCATTTCTATTGGAGATAAATATAACAATTCAGTGAAAGAGAGGATGGTAAAATGTATCAATCACCTTATTCCTATATCGATACACCCGCATTGCTAATTGACTATGATATCATGTTAAAAAACCTACAGGACATGCAGAAAAAAGCAAATCAGTTTCATGTCGGCCTGAGGCCCCATACCAAAACCCATAAGATGCCTGAACTTGCGAAACTGCAGGTAAGAGAAGGAGCAAGGGGCATAACTGTAGCTAAGGTCAGTGAAGCTGAGATGATGGCTGAAAATGGGTTGGATGATATTTTTATTGCCAATGAAATTGTTGGTATCAGTAAGTTAAGGAGAATCAGGGATCTAAACAGGAAAATCGATGTAAAACTGGGTGTAGATAATCAGTATCAGGTAGATCAGCTGGAAGAAGTATTTGGGAGTGAAGAAAAACCTATAGAAGTGTTGATAGAGGTAGAGGTTGGAGAAAATCGAACTGGTGTCATTACCGATGAACAGTTGATAAGCCTCGCCCAATACATAGATGAAAAAAGAAGTGTGACTTTAAAAGGGGTATTCTCACATGAAGGCCACTCCTATAGGGCAAAGGACACAGAAGAATGTATCAGGGTTTCCACAGAAGCGCAGAAAAAAACTCTAAGGGCAGCTAATCTCATAAGAGAGCTCGGGATAAACATTGACACTGTCAGTATAGGGGCCACACCATCACTGATGAACTGTGAAATCATCGATGGAATAACTGAAATACGGCCTGGTACATATATATTAATGGATGCAGCACAGGGAAATGCAATAAACAGCTTTGCCAGATGTGCCGCCACTGTTATCGTAACAGTGATAAGCAAACCCACAGATGAAAGGGTTGTTGTTGATGCCGGCGCCAAAGCCTTAACCGCCCAAAGCCGTGGCGAAGGAATCTGTTATGCTCCGGGAAACGGGGTAATTAAAAATTCTGACGGTATCAGGTTGAGTAGCGTATATGACGAACATGGGCTGATTTATAATAAAGATTTTGCGAGTCAGGTGGAGATTGGCGATAAAATTGAGATAATACCAAATCATATATGCCCGGTGTGTAATTTGTATAACAAGGCGTATTTGGTTTCCCGCGGAGAGGTACTGCATGAGGTCCCTATTCTTTGTAGAGGAAAATTAGTGTAAAGTCCTTCTCAAATAGTTATCGTAGCGACTCTTTAAGTTGCTTTTTATCAAGTTTCCCCAAAGGCGTGTATGGCATATTGTCAACAAAAGTTATATCTTTTGGCAGCTGGAATCTTGCGACCCTGGGGCGCAGCCATACAAAAAGTTCTTCTTTTGTAATATCAGCATTTTTAACCGGGAGTACAAATGCTTTCAACCTATGTCCAAAAGCTTCATCACAGACACCTATAACTGCCACATCTGCTATCTGAGGGTGATTTATTAATACCTGCTCAATCTCAATCGGATAAACATTCTCACCAGCTGAAACAACCATATCATCCGCTCTACCACACAAAAAATAATACCCGTTATCATCTTGATAACCTAAATCACCAGTTTCTATCCAGGATTTACTGTTGCTTATCGACCATCTGTTTTTAATGCAAAACCGGCCTACCTTACCAAGTTGTACTTCGAATTAAAAAGCCTTTTTGCCGACGATTTGCCAAAGAGACTATAATGGGAAAGAGAAGTGAAGTTTTTGGATAAGAGGCTTATTTATAATAAGATGAAATCACTTTACCCCTTCATGGAATATTTTAACACTGATCAAGAACAATTATTTATCACTAATATGTTTAGTCGCCACTATTCAGCGGGAAGCATTCTTCTGGAAGATGGATTTAGCGGCAACAATATCTTTTTCATCTTAGAAGGCTCGGTTCGGATCTCCAGGATTTCAGAAGAGGGCAGAGAAGTTATTTTATACCGGATTTACAAGGGCGACTTCTGCCTGATGACAGCCTATAGCATCATGACTGACATAGACTTTCCGGCTATTGCTCAAGTGGAGAAAAAAACAGAAGTGATAGCTTTGCCGGCCATGATTTTCAAAGATATCTTAACAGAAAATCCGCAACTCCAGAGCTTTATTTTTACAAGCTCTTTAAACAGGCTCAAAGACGTGATAGTAGTATTAGAGAACATTACTTTCACCGGTATCAAACAACGTCTGGCCAAGTTTCTGTTGATGATGGCAAACCAACGCTCAAGCCATACGCTTAAGATTACTCATGAGGAGATAGCTTTAGAAATAGGCTCATCCCGTGAGGTTATCAGCCGAACGCTGAAAAACTTAGAGGACGCAGGAATTGTCGGGCTTTCCCGAGCTCAAGTCCAGATATTATCCCTGGATTCTTTAAAAAATATCTGTTCCTGTGACTAAGTCACAGTACTAACCTCTCTGATGTTGTATTATCTAATTACAGTGTAGCTCCGGAGCACACAAAAGTTTAAAAAAACAAAGGAGAGAACATAATGAAAAAGAATTGGAAAGTTTTTGGGACTAGCACATTGTTGGCAGTGACATTGGTTTTTGGCTTGGTTTTATCTTCTGCTTTTGGTTCTCCAGCTGTCTTTCCGGGTAGAGGTAACAGTAACCCGTTTGGAGTGAATGATCAAACTGAACAGCCTCAAATGCAAATGATCCTGGAAAATGAAAGCAAGTATGGTTTTGCTGAAACAGTGGAGTTGTTTGAACAAAATGTTGCGGCAGCCGGCTGGTCCGTAGTCGGAGTTTATGATTATAAAGAGATTTTGGCTCAGAAGGGCTTTGATATACTCGATATTAAGATCTTTGCACTGTGCTCAGGCAAATACTCAGCTGCAATTTTAGAACTTGATCACGAGCGTATGGTATCTCCCTTAATGCCTTGCACCATTTCAATTTATGAAAAAAGTGATGGCAAAACCTATATTGCACAGCTGAATGCAGGTGAAATGGCTGCTCCTTTCGGAGGAGTAGTTGCTGAAGTAATGGAGGCGGTTGCAATAGATACAGCAGCAATGGTAGAGAATCTTATTAAGTAGGTTGTCCCGGGGAAAAGTCCACTCCCCCAGCAATTTAGGGAGTGGACTTTTAATTTGTAAGAAGGGATTCAACTACTCCCTCCGTCAACTTTCCGGTACGCTGATCTTGTTTTTGGACAATCATAACCCGGATACCTGGTTTTAGAGTTTCACGGCTATTTCCAGTCATATTCCATCCCCCGACCCTGACTCACCTGAAGGCATCTATTCTCTAGACAGCAATGCTTTCTAAATATTCATCATAGGTTAAAGATACGTCTACCATATTTGTTGGTGTGAGTTCGAATAGGTGTAAAACATACCACTTGCTTTCTTCTTATAAAACATGACAATGGTGCGCAGGTTTACTTACCAAAATAGCTGTTAAGCTCTTGCCCTTCCCTTGCGATTTTGAAATTGGTTGCCTCTAGTGGTCTTACTACTGCTTCGGTTATCAGTATTAGGATGCTGCTTTCTTTTTTTGTTACTATCTTGCTTACTGAATTGAGTTTTTCGTTGCTCTTTTGCTGGTTTTGCCCCTTGAGTATCTGATGGTTTGCTGCGATATTTATTAGAGCCAGTTCGTTGAGCTTTACCTTCATCAGCAATTGTCCCTTGTCTTTTAATAGTCATGCCAATACCTTTTTCGATTGCTTGTAACTCTGAGCTATTCATTGGAGTTGCTAAAGTAATAGCCAACCCTTTTTCTCCGGCCCGTCCGGTCCTGCCAATACGATGAATGTAGCTTTCTACATCGTGAGGGATATCATAATTGAACACATGGGTAATACCTTCCACATCTAAGCCTCTAGCAGCCACGTCTGTAGCCACAAGTATTTGTAGTTTAGCTTCCCGAAAGCGTTTCATAACCTGCTCTCTTTTGGCTTGGGATAAATCCCCATGTAATTCATCAGATGAATACCCGTGCTCAAGCAAGGCGTTATTAAGTGCAGCTGTCCTTCTTTTTGTCCGGCAGAATATCAGTGCTAAGTATGGCCTGAGATCATCAAGCAGCTTAAATAAAGTATCTTGCTTTGCCCTATCAGTGGTAGCTACAACCACTTGTTTAATTTCTTCTAATGTAATCCTTTTGCTTTCTATGTGAATATCTACAGGTGTTTTCATGTAACGCCTTGCCAGACTACGTATGCTTACCGGTATTGTTGCAGAAAAGAGCATGGTTTGGCGTTTTGGAGATGTCCGCATAATTATTTGCTCAACATCAGGCAAAAAACCCATGTGCAGCATTTGATCGGCTTCATCGAGAACCAACATATTCACCCCGCCAAGGCTTAGGGTCCCTCGCCGGATATGATCCAGAATTCGCCCTGGTGTCCCAACAACGATATGAATTGAACCCTTTAATTTCTTAATCTGTCGTTCCACGTCCTGACCACCGTAGGCAGCCAGTACATTCGCACCGACCTTAAAGGCGAGTTTGTTTAATTCAGTAGTAATCTGCAAAGCCAGCTCTCTTGTGGGAGTAACTATTAAAGCCTGCACATGGGGCTTGTTTACATTTACTTTCTCCAGTATTGGCAGTAAGAAAGCGAACGTCTTCCCTGTCCCTGTTTGGGCTTGCGCCACTATATCCTTTCCAGAGAGTAAAATAGGAATTGCCTGTAATTGCACAGGAGTGGGAATTTTTACCCCCAATTGTTTTAAGGTTTCATTCAGTTCAGTTCTGATACCCATAGACAAAAAATCATTTGACACCTTTTGGCTACCTCTTTTCTTTTTTAAGAGCTGATATGTCAGGAAAATCCTTACTATAAAATTGCTTTACATCAATTGCGATTATTTCACTAAACTTGGTAAAAATAGATTAACCAATTCACAATAATAAAATGCCCTACGGTGCATCTGCTTGTATTGTTCTTTTAGCTCTTTTCTTCTGTCCATGGATTAATACCTCAATTCCTTCAGTATCCTTGATAAAGTGGACAAGCGTTGACTAATAAGTTTATCGTCATTACTCAGGGCCTGGCTAAAAAGTTTAATATCTTGGCTTTCCACTGCTGTTCTTCAGCGTTAAAATCAGCCTGCTCCGTTAATAAACGATTAACCAGAGCAATGGCCTCCAACTTCTGTAGAGCAGGATCACCCTTAACAGCCTTCCAGCAGTAATGAGGCCAATCCGTTCTGTTACGAAAGAAAAATATCACTTCGCTAAATTGGGATTTATCGACTATCACAGAGTCAGTCGTTAATTGCCTCGATGCCGAGCCGCTTAAGCTCGTTAAGGTGATCCCTCATTTTCTGTAGCTCTTCAGGGGAGTGTCCTTCCCAGTCCAAGACTTCGCCCGCTACTCTCAGTGGCTGTCGAGTGCGATAGGACCTTGTTGGATTGCCTGGGAACTTTTTATCCGTCAGATTTGGGTCATCCTCTACCCTGCGATAGCGTAGTCAATTCTGTCACTTCCTCTTTGTTCATTTCAACCCTGAAAATCTACTGTTTCGAGCAAACCACTGTATTTCTGGCAAATCGGCTGATGGTTTTCACCAAGACAATATCAATCCGACTCTCGTAGCAGTCAAAAATCAACTTCTGGAATCCGTGGCGGGCCACATTACGCGACAGTATATGGCAACCCTCTTCACCGGCTGACGGGCGGCAGGAATTACCGTGACCTTAAATTTAGGAGTTTCGTTTTCCATAATACCACCTACATGAAGGCAAGGTATCGACTGAATTATTTCATGGCCAATCCTTTATCAATAGCTTCCTGAATAATTTTATGGCAGCAAACGCCAAGCGGATTTTTCTCTTTGCAATTAGAGTTTTTCATCGCTCCAGTAATGGCATTCACTTCTTTAACCATTTTTGCCCCATTCTTAACTACTGCTTCAATTACCTGTTCTTCTGTGACTTTGCTGCAATAGCATGCGTACCTAGGATTTGCATCTTTTTTGAACCAAATAGGAACACTGACCTGATCTTTCAAGAATTTTATTCCAATATCGGTATTGTAATATACAACACTACAGTCCTCATTCATACAAATCCAATATCCATCTCCTTCAACGGTCATGCGGTAGTCGTCTGCCACTAAATGTTCAACCGGTACCTTGCTAACAGATATGCCTTCGTTATCACAAACAGGGCACTTATTTACCTTGGCCAAATCTGTCACTTTTGTATTGCATCCACAACAGCATTCATTAACAAGTTTCATTTATAAAACCTCCATAAATATAGCATTACAATATCCGAGCAGATCTGAACGACATCAATTCATAAGTCGCATTTAGCAAGATTTTTACCGAATGACAAGTGGTCTAAACTGCTTTTGACCTTGATTTTTGCCGTTAAAACCTTGAAAATAATGGATCAATATTCGTCATCCAAGCTATTCTTTCAACCTTGAAAAATCTGAAAAACATCCAAATTGACCACTCGCAAACCTCTGACATCTAACCTGCTCTGTCAGCAAGCTATGACATCTAATCCGCTCTGTACGCTGGTTTCATAGCATCTTGGACGTGTTACCAAGAATCAAAAATCGCAGTTCTCATCCTTTGGTTTTCGATTCTAAAAATGCGCGAAAGGCTTATATCAAGCCTTTCCAGGCACCCCATTCTAAACCCTTGACATCAATACTACCGTCTCAACGTGGCACGGACCGTTCATATTGATGTCTTACGTGTATTTTTGAGTTTTCTCGTACAAGTAAATACGCCGATACAGTTTTTTTGATTTTCCACGTTCAAGGGAATATGTCCACGCTTATAGGTTGAGACGTCGATATTGATGTTTTTCCATCCACTCGATGGAACGATAGGCTCACCTTGATGTCTGGTCTGTATTTTTCGTTTTGTCCGTCCGAGGGAACAGGTCAATGGTGTTTTTGGTTGCATTTTCTGTTCGCGGAAACATGTCAGCCTTCCTTTATCTGAGGTATTATCCGTGCAAGGGAACATATCTACATACGACTGGAATTCTTCTCTCGATATTATAATCGCATATCTATGAGCTCCTGAATAACAACAGCAAGATCATCACTTATTGTGTGATTACTTTCAAGTAAATCCCCAAGTGCATATTTTCGTCCACGGTAGTCGATCGAGTCATAAATAGAAAGTCTCACAACCGGGATATTAGTTGCCAGATATGATATATCCTTTAAATAGTCATAAAAAGCTCTTTGTTTCCATCTCGGGCTACCATATCCAGTTAAATCACCATTTTGTTGAGCAGGCCCAAACATCTTCTCACAACTGGCATTTGTCCATTTTCCTCCGTTAGAGCCAGCTCTTAAACAATTTTCTTTATATCTCCTGCAATATTCTCTATATGCTTCCAATGGAAACTTCTTAATTGCATCATATAAAGGCGATTCCAAAGTGGTTAATCTATAATCATTAAAATGAAGTTGCTCATCTAATTCGACTATATATTTTTCAGTGACGATGTCCCATTTACCCCTAAAAGCATATTCTCCTTCTATACCGCCAAGCTTTCTGTAGACATCTAATACTTCTTCTTTTAGGCTTCCATATAGAAGTCTATCTGCTAATGCTGGTATCGGCATATTGCCTATTTTGCAAGCTCCATTCTTTGTGAGAATACTTACGAGTTCTTTTTCTTTCTTCCCCATCTTAAGCACCTATCTTTGAAAAGTGATATAATCAATTGGCGTTTAACCCAAATGCACGGCTTCCCAATGTTTCTTTCCACCAAGATTCTCGTTCCAAAATAATATGTTTTTCTACCCTAGCATTATAGTTTTCCAAAATCGCATACTGGAAGTTTTGTGCGACATATTCAATACCAGACTCAGCAACAGCTTCCTTGAGTAATTTATTCCCGCCATGGCCGTCGTTCACATAATTTGTCCAACGTTGAAGGAGCATACCATTCTCTCCATATGCCGAACCGACATACTGTTTACCGCTGCCTGTATCAGTTATAAGATATACAGCCTTCTGATTTTCAAGTGCAGCTACCCAGTCCCTTTTGTGCCGATGAATTATCGTAGAAAGTTGACTATATGAGAGACGAACCTTATCATATCCAGGAAAATCAATCCCATCAAACACGCTCGGCAAAATCTGCTCTACTTCCAGTTCATTTATAATATTGCTCGCAAAAACAACTTGTGTTTGGTGAGACTTGCGGTATTTTACGACAACTCTCCCGAAATACGGCTGATAGCTCTCCAACTCCGTACCTTCATAATTTATGCCGTTGTTTATCCCTAACTCACGTGTAACTTCCTTTATTGTTGAAAGAAGCCATGTGTTCCAGGACAATTGAAAAAGGCAGATAGCTATTTCTCCTACATTAAAATAGCGACGCTTTGCCCTCCAGAACAGCCATCCGTTATTAACATCATCGGGATTACGTAGATATACTTCCATAGGTGCTATTTCACCATTATATTGATTAAACTTGATTTTTGCCCTGTTCAAGTCTTCTGAGCTTAATTGCAGCAAGTCATTTAAATACAATGGTTTTATCATAATTGGGTTCACCTCCTTAGTAGGCTATATTTTTTCATGTTATTCAATGGAACCATGTCTTTCAAGCCATGATAATAAAAACGGTCTGTCATTGTTTGCTGGCACTTCATACCATTGCGAGCAAAGGTGATATTGCACACCATTTATAACAAGAGGTTTTGCATAATACCTTACCGAGTCAAATTCTTCACTTGCCAGAACGAGAAGTGGAAAGTCTATGCCGAAAACACTCTTCGAGTATTCTTTTGAGCGCATCAGATTGATCTCCTCGTCATCAGCTTTACCGCTCTCCAAAGCTTCTCGCAAAAAGGTTTGCGCGATTTTACCTATCTTCAGTTCTGATAGTTTGTCATTGGAAACACCCTTCGAATCCGCTATTTTCGGAACACGCAATTTTGATGACCGCCGTTCGTCACCAAACATCTTTATTAGTTGGTACCCACGCATAAACAATTCAGATGTATCCGAAATCCCGTTGCTTGCAATAATTATAGGCTCGAGCACTATTTCATTAAAATCATCATTTGCGATAACTCGAGCCGTTAAATTATAATTGTATTCAATAAGTAAGGTGTTCAAGTCTGTAATAGAGGGCTCTAAATCGTTTATTATGGCATTATGTATTTTGGGAGACGCAAAAATAATCTCACCTCTTGTGATGTCGAAATAACCGATTAGACACAGGGCTGTTCTAATAAATTTCTTTATAACCCTCATGACTGTTTCCTGTCGGTCCCCATAATTGAGCCCACTTTCATGAAAAGCAACATCGATGGCATATACTTCTGATTTGTCATCTGACATTGAAATACCGAGTGCATCTACCTCCGCTTGCATTAGAAGCTGAGAAAGTGAATTGTTCTTATAAATTGCATATCCGTATTTATTCTGAAAGTGTTCATCTGTAATGCTCATGAATCGCTTTATTTCTTCTTCGCCATGAAGCTGCCAAGAGGGGGACGGTTTCCAATTTGTCTGTACCACTTGACACTCTTTAACGTGGCGAAGCCATGAGTAAAACAACGATTCTCCCATTTCAATCTTCATTTCGCTGTTTCCTCTCTTTCCACTTAATTAGGTCATATACCTAACATATTTAATAATTACCATAGGCCTTTTAGTTTTCTTATGAGCATATCAGGTGTAGTGGAATACCGTAAGTATCCATTAGGTAGGCCGAGGCGCTACACAATACTTGGTGCATCGGTGATGTAATGGAATTACTATCGACACCAGGTTGAACTATAAAGACTTTGTACTCCACCGAGTACAATTTTAGTTTATTTTTAAGCGTAAACAGTACTTTATTGTCTCCCACCTCAAATCGGGATGGCTTGCTTTTACCAGTTCTATCGCTTTCACGCTTCATCAAGCGATCAGCTAACAATTTAGCGTCGTTTGTCCATTTGATACATTTTTCAGCTTGCCCACAAACGGCATATAAATCATCTACCCTCGAACCAGCTTGGGCAGCACCTGAGAATTTGCAATGGTAAAATTCAAATATTAATCGTGCATTCGCATCATCTTCCTGTATTGCAATAACATCAGCTACTTCACCAGGACCATCATCGTCAAAAATAAGGCTGTATCGATTACTACTTTTTAGTTCAGATATCAGCCTATACTGAATGCTATCATTCTCTTTTTGTAATCCTTGAGATTCTTTGCGAATATCTGTTCCGCTCCAATCCCAAGGCACAATATTGGAGGTAGGAAACATTGCAGGAGGACTATTTTTTAGTTTGACGAGCAAATTGCCTTCAAGAGAAGACCCGTCGACAAACCATATAGTTGGTGGGTTTTCACGCAAAAACTCTGTCAGAGACATTTCTCTACTTCGGCTCAAAACTATTTTAATACTGGAGCCGCTCTTATGTGAAATTGTATAGTCATTTGCATTGACGTCAAGGGTGAAATCTTCTCTGAAGTCTTCATTCCCAATATAGAATGATAGCGGGGATGTTTCATCAAAAACTGATAATCCAATATCTACAAGGAAAGGCCTCGCATCGTGGAGACTTGTTTTCATTCGGATCGAACCTCTTAATTCGGCTTCAATCTCAAGTGGAAAGTCAATTCTATAGGGGACAACAGCCGGACGACTATTTATCACTTCTGGCACAAGGGCTCCACTAAGCACAGCCTTTGTATCAATAGTAGAGTCCAAAATTTTCACTGCTTGTTTGTCGCACCAACTTTTCCAGTAGTTTATTGTTTCAACCCACTTTGCCCAAATCGTCCCCTTATATGAGCAGCCAATACTTATGCTGCGCCCATCTTCAAAGCCTATGCCGAATAGATTTGACTTTGTAGCTGTACTTGTTATTGCACTTGTAATACCTTCCGCTACGTCAACTCCGGCAAACATTCTATACCTAATGTGATGATTGGATACCGCTGTTTTTAGACCTACAGTTGAGAGCATAAGACGATTGATTCCTGAAAGACAGCGAAAAACGTCTTCACCTGCTATACGCTTGTAACTACTAAAAATGGCTTCTGCTAAACGATCAGCGACTCCTTTATCTGTCGTGTTAATGAAAAAGACCTTTTTTCTTTCGTCCCAGTACAATATATGTAAATTCCAGTTTTCGTCGGAAATATCTCGACAAGTCGTCCAATCGACATTACTTGTGCGAAGCTCCGTTACTATCAGAATCTTCTCTTGCTCATTCAAAAAATGACGACTATGCTCTTCGTTAAAGACTTTGCTCCATCTCTGCCAATGCCAGCTTGTTTCGGTCGTTGTGTACATAAACATACTGACTTTTGGCCTAATCTGATTAAGTGGTATAACTTCAGTCCCTGTAAACCCACGAGCGAGTTTTTGCAGTTCAATTTCTCGTCCGATTCTTTCTTCAGATGCTTCTTTCAGAATCTTATTCCAATCTGCATCCTGAGAGTATAACTCTTCCAAGGTATCTTGTATGTCGTCATCAACAATGTTTGCAACAACAGAAGCCTCACCAAGGTTCGTTTGTGTCCTAGCAAAGCGCCCTATAAACTGCATTGTTATTGGTAAAGATTTATACTTATCGTGAATTGCGCAGATTTTCAACTGCGGAATGTCTATACCTTCGCTGAACATATCAACACAAATAATAATCTTTGCAACACCATCCGTTACCTTTTGGAGAGCTGCTCTGTTCTCTGTGGCAGAATTGCCACTTATAATAAGGACAGGACTGTGCCTTGAATAATTAGGTGCATAAACGCTCTCATATAATTCTTTTGCACGATTCTGTGTTGATGCCCGTACTAATAATAAATGAGAAAATCCCTTCGCAATATCCGACTCAAGAAGTTCGATAGCTTTCGCAGCAACAGAGTAATCCTTCCTGTCGCTATTAAATTCGTATATCGGATAAAAGTTTATTGGCTTGAAGTAGCCACGTTCCTGAGCGAGTGGAAGCGGGAAGTTATAAATAATGTCCCCATCTATTTTTTTGCCATCGTTACGAAAAGGAGTGGCAGTGAATTGTAGGCATCTGTTCTTTTCAAATGACTTTTTTACACGGCTCCATGAACTTGCAGGAACATGATGGGCTTCATCAATAATCAGAGTATCGCACTTGGCTGATAATATCCTAATATATTCATCTCTGAAGTGACCTGAATTCAGTAACGACATTGTTGTGACAACAACATTACTTTTGCTAAGCAAATCTTCCAGTTCGGATGCATCTTTCGGTGAAGACATAAGGCAACCTATTATGGGGTTACAAAATGAATTATTAATTGCTCCTATTTCACGCAATTTCCCCAGAGTGCAAAAGCGATTTATTGTCTGTTTTCGTAATAGATCGCTTGGCACTACAACACAAGTCTTTCCTTGGCATTCCGATACTACGGTCGCTATCATAACTTCGGTTTTTCCTGTCCCTGTGGGCATAACAACTGTTGCAGCGGAAGTAGATACCGTCCAGTGTGACTTAATAGCGAACACAGCTCCCAATTGCGCAGAACGAAATCCAACTTCGCCTTCAGATTTACTTTCAGGAAAGCTGAATTGATTTGCCATCCATGACGAGAGAACATTGTCAACACTATCCCAATCCGAACCCTTCGGGGCGTGTGCGATGAAGTTTTTGTCACCAATTTTTTGTTTATCAAAATTCATTATTCAGCCCTCCCTGAAAGCAAATTATTTAATCTATAGCGTCTCCATCACCGTGAGTAGACTCGAATAACTGTCCACATCGTGGTACTTAACGCCGGTTGTGCTAATTTCGTTGAACAGCTTCTTGGCACAAGAAATCTTTGCCTGTTCAATCGGACGGAGTTCGAGGCTGTCCATCGACCCTTTTGTTTCAGCAATGAAGAAGATATGCTTCACAGCGCCTTTCTTGAACGAAATTGCCCAGTCTGGAGAATAGTTGCCCACAGGTGTCGGTATATAGAAGCCACGTGGTCCCCTCGGTAACTTGGCGTATACAATTACCTCGTCGGCTACGTCCAAGTCTTCGGCAAATCGACGCTCCACGCTGTTAGTTGCAGATCCATCCGTAAATATATAGTCCTGTATGGCATGCTTCGCCCTGAATGCCTTAGAATACTCTTCTGAGGAGCGGCTCATATTAAAAATATCTTGCGTATAGGGTTCTTCTGCACTCGGAGCATAAGTGATATGCTCAACAACCACTGAAGCTTTTTGTTTGTTTATGATGACGACTACTTTGGCGATAAACTCTTCTGGGTTCTCACGGAATAACCAGAGTTTTTCTTTTGCCATGCCTTCAAGGATAGCTGTAACTGTCCTTCGCGTAAGGTTCGTGCCATCGGAGATCTTACCGATAATATCATAAGTCGCAAGACCGCCCTGCGCTCTGTCGAGTTTCTTTGTTTCGGTGCGCTCCACATTGAAATCCGTGCCTTCCTGCGACCCTTTGGTGAGGGTGTATGACAGGCGAGCGACTTTCAACTCTGTGTTGATCGCTGCAATTGACTTATTAATGAGTTCATCGCCGTCGAATTCAACGGTGTAGGCGTATTTCTTATTAATGCGCTCCCAGAGTTCCTTGAAGTCCTTCCAATTCTTGTTCAGCGGGTTATCTTTAACCTTCGTGTCGTGACCATTACCCGCCATATCTTTGAGAACGCGTGGATCAAATATAGCCTGTACCAGTTTGTGGACGCTCTCGCCAAGATGAGCAAGTTCAGGCTTCATCGGTGCGAAGCTTCCTGTTTCAGCCGCGGCTCGATAGTTGTCTGTTACACCGCCATTGTCGTCAACATAATCATTGCGGACTAGATAATTATAGACTGCTGTGGCTTCTGCAACTGTGAGTGTATGTGTTTGCTCGTCGCTGAGATAAATTGTCCTGCCGGAGAAATATTCCACACTTGCCTTTGTTGGGCGCTCGTATAGGTCTGACTTAATCTCACTCTGCAAATCAGCAACAAAGCCTGCATAGCTTTCACTTGCAACAACGGTTAGCATATTCACACTCTGAACGAGGGATTCACCACAAGCCTCCAAGTCCTGACGCTCGCCAAGGCTATTCACGCACAGGCGCAAACCGCGTCCGACTTCCTGCCTCTTTGCCGTAGCGTTGTCAGAGTGTTTCAGGGTACATATCTGGAAGACGTTGGGATTATCCCACCCTTCGCGCAAAGCTGAGTGAGAAAAGATAAACCTTGTCGGCTCTTCAAAAGAAAGTAACCTCTCCTTGTTTTTGAGAATAAGGTCATAAGCAGATATGTCATCGGATCCCTCGGAGCCGCGCTTGACTGTGCTATTCACAGCGCGACCTTTCTTGTCTATAGAAAAATATCCCCGATGCGTATCATTTGTCTCAATACCACGCAAATAGGATTGATATGCCGTTGGAAAAAATGTTAGCCGTTCGTTCAGTGCGGCAGTATATTCCTCTTCAAAGATGCGTCCGTATTCACCAAGTATTTCCTCACCGTCGTCACTGTACTGTCGATACTTCGCCACCTCATCAATGAAGAAGAGCGATAGGCACTTGATGCCTTGCTCAAATAGTTTTTCCTCCTTGTCAAAATGGGAATTGATTGTTTCACGGATTTGAATACGGCGAATGTCCTCCTCGTTGACGTTTCCGCTTGCTTCACCAGCAGCTAGACTATCACCATTCGAAAACGTGACCGTTGCGCGTATCGGGTCAATTTCGGCGATGGAGATTCCTCTGTATTCCTCTAATCCCTTTGAAGCGGTATAAAGACTGTCGCCTACTTCAAGTAGGTGCGTTTCTCTCTTTGGTGAACCCGCTACACGGCTGACTTCAAATTCCAACCGGGCACGGGGCGGCTTCTTTTTATCAATTACAATGGCGGCAAGGTACATATAACGATTTGTGCCTCCGAGATTCTTTAGTTCGAATCCCTTGACCTCTATTTTTTTAACCAGCTTCTTCTTGAATGCGTCCAGCGCATCAAGGACATAAACAAGATTGTGGCTCGTCTTGTGTGTTGCCGAATAGTTTAGCGAGAACAGTGGCGCGAAGTTCTTTTTCAGGGCGTTCTGTGTCGCCGTTCCGCCCATCTTCTGTGGCTCGTCGAAAATGATGATCGGACGGTTCGCCTTAATAACGTCGATCGGTCGACGGCTGCCAAACTCGTCGCGCTTCGTGTAGATTATCCTCGCTGCCTCATTGCCGCTCCTGCCCTCAATGCTCTTTTCTTCATTCATCGTAGTATTAAACGCCTGTGTGTTGATAATCATTACATTGATGCCACTATTCTGTGAAAACTCATCAAGCTGGTGAAGATTCGAAGAATTGTAAATAAAATGGCGTGCTTTAAGTCCGTATATTTGCATAAAGTGGTCTTCCAGCATTTCAAAGGACTTCTTCACGCCTTCGCGGATGGCAATACTCGGTACGACCACGATGAATTTGGACCACCCATATGCCTTATGGAGTTCGAACATAGTCTTAATGTAGACATAAGTCTTTCCAGTTCCGGTTTCCATCTCCACGTCAAGCGATACCGCTCCAAGACCAGCAGCTATGTCGGTGGAATACTTAATATTGTTTGCCGTCTGAACGGCGTGAATATTTTTCAACAACTGTTCTTTTGAGAGTTGCACGTTTTCGTTGCGGTAGGCGGTCTCATATTCCTCCTCGACAAGTCGCTTTTCCTCAACAGACAAGGCTGAATAAGAGATTGGCATAAATCCTCTACGCGCTGTTCTTTCGTCTTCACTTAGTCGTTTCTCGCTACCGATGTCTCGGCGGAATTTGGACTGGCCAACATTCGGCTGCCCCGCGAACACACGTACGACACTTTCTGCGGCTTCCGTCTGGAAAGGCTGTATCTTAAATTGAAATTTCATTTACAGCACCCTCCTTACTGTATTTGGGCTGTAGGTTGCAAACACTTGCTCGAAGTTGACCATCGCACTGTCGTTTGCGAAGCTACTGTCGCGGAACACGGCATAGTAAGGCTTCTTCTTAGCTATTTCCGTAATGAGATCAGTATCAACCTGTTTGAAGCAGGCAATCAGGTAGTTATCGTTGACCGAGAATACATCGCTATTCTGCGTGATTTTCGCCGAAAGCGGAATGCCAAGATCGAGCATCACTTGGAAAAGTAAGTCCTCGTCCGAGCGGTCCTCCTTAATATTATCCATAAAGCCGAAAAGACTTTGCTGCTTCTGAGCCATTGTCAGAAACTCTTCGGGCGTGTAGTACACGTCTTTCATGTTGCTGCTGTCAAGCTTGAGGGCGCGGAAGCCCACGTCAAGGTTGCCTGTCGTCAGTGGGCTATCCGCTTTGATCTTCACGCCGGAACGGCGAATGCGTTCCTTGCCGATTTCACAGATGGTGGAGTAGCCCGCTTTGGCGGCTTCCGTCCCCTCAGCACAGACCTCAGGCAATTGCACCATAATGAACTTGCGCTTGCCGCCGTCCTCGGCGTTTAGTTGCATAACAGCATGGGCGGTCGTGGCGGAGCCGGAGAAAAAGTCGAGGATGATATCATCCGCATAAGAGGACGTACCTAATAACAGACATTTCTTAATATAGTCTACAGATTTCGGGAAGTCAAACGGGGTCACCCCGAACAACTCCCTGACCATTTCCTTTCCGTTTTCATGGTTCATTTCTTTTTCAAGCCATAGACCTTTCGCTTTAGTGTATAGACTTGTACCTTCCAAGTAGTCTTTTCTAAACACACTCCACTTGCCTGTATTGGCAAGATTCGCAACCAAAAGGTTTATCTCGTTTGTGGCTTTTTCGAGTCCCCATGTCCAACAACCATCGACTCCCTCGGAGTTGCGGGGATATATCTCAACGGTGTGCCTTTCCGTAGGTATTAGGGAAACATCCAGTTTGTCAGGGTCTGCATAGAACGGATAGAACATTAATGGACGATTCGTGCGATTGAACACTGGATTCCTGTTCCTTAATTCCAACAAACGATATTTGCCGTTTCCATCCTCTTTTTGATAACCTGCTATAGCCTTTTCGTCTTTAGGAATTTCCCGTAAAGCGTCGAACTCAATATTTTTCGAGTATACAACAACGTACTCATGCGTCTTTGCTATGAATCTGTCGAAAGTTCTGCCACGAGGGTTTGTCTGCACAATAACTTGGGCAATGAAATTACTTGAGCCAAAAATATCGTCGCAGATTTTCCGGAGATTATTAACTTCGTTATCGTCGCAGCTTATAAAAATCGCACCGTCGTCCTTAAGCAAGTCTTTTGCAATGCGGAGACGCGGGTAAATCATATTCAACCAATCGGTGTGAAACCGTCCATTGCTGTTGAGGTTAGGCGAGAGCCTGTTTCCTAGCTCATCAAATTGCCCGTCGCGGCGCAGAAACTCATTTGCATTCTCAGAAAAATCATCTTCATAAATGAAATCGTTTCCTGTGTTATACGGCGGGTCGATGTATATCATTTTTACCCTGTTCAGATAGGTTTCGCGCAGGAGTTTCAACACGTCAAGGTTGTCGCCCTCTATGTAGAGATTTTCGGTCGTGTCAAAGTCCACACTTTCCTCGCGGCAGGGGCGCAAAGCGGCGGCAATCGGTGAATTGGCAAGCAATATGCTTTTACGCTTATCCGGCCAGGTAAACTGGTATCGCTCTTCTCGTCCTTCCACGACATAGGCGTTGATTTCCTGTGCCAGTACATCCTTGTCGATGGCACGGACGACCGCACCGTTCTCATCTATAGTTTCTGTTACAGCATTTGGGAACAATTCTGCCAGGGCAGCAAAGTTCGTATCCGCATTGGATGGTGTACACATTGCGAGTTTTTCAGCATTATTCATTGGATTCTCCTCCTAATTCTAGCTTCAATTTTCTTATCTCCTCAGCAAACTCCCACTTCCTACGGGGTTGGCGTTCGGTCATTGCTTTCTTTTGAAGGGCGGCTATTTGTTTCTGTAACATCTCTTTGCGGCTATTCTCGGCTATGGTCGCGTCAAGGTCTACACCGCCTGTAAGGTCAATGCCGCCAATCTGCGCGATGACATTCTCCCATATTGCTTTGAGATCAAGTCCGCTTAAGGAGAGTTTCCATTCGCTAAGGGGCTTGCTTTCGGAAATAAGCACCTTTTCAGCGCGGTAAACAGCGAGCCGCGCCGTATCACCGAATTGAAGCACAAACAGCATCCGTTGGTCAATCAGCTTCGACAAAAGTGAAATGTTCTTCTTGTCACACTCTACAGTCTTCAGCGTGACCAGAACAACGTAAACCGCCGAAACGTCTGCGCTTGCCTTAATAGCCACTGTCTGCGGCGAGATTTCCGCCACAATCGATAGGCGGTTTATCTGATCGTCAAAAAGCTTGCGGTCGATCGGCGACGGCTTAAACCTATCGAATATCGCCTTCTTGGGAAGGGCTTTTGCAAGCTCAGTTGCCTTTGGCAGACCTAACATACAAACCACCTCACTTTACAGCCACGAAACAGACCAGTTCGAAATCATCTAATCCATCGATTGTGTTCGCGGCAAGGGAAATTTGCTTTCCTAAAAGAAAGCTATCTATGGAATCGTCCTCGTTTAAATCTACAACGGACTTCACGGCAAAGTAGAGCAGGTCAGAGTAGTGCCGCATATTTCTGCCATCCTTTGTCTCGGCGTTGAACAGCCTGCACAATTCCACTTCGGGCTTATCCTTACCTTTACAAAGTTGCCGGAAAGTATCGAGTAGTTTCTTTGGCTGCAGGTGGTCTATATGAATTACCGAACCTTCTCGAACGTAGACCATATAGAAGGGGTGCAGTTGGTTCTGATTTTTGCCGTTTATTTTGGTGTTCCTGTTCTTAAGTATGAATATCGTGCCGTTGGGCGATTCGCCGTTGCCTGCCACCACTGTGTGAAGACCGAACGGGGTATTGTCTAGTTCCCCGTGGTTCTTAACGTATTCGAGCAAGTCGAGCCGAAATTCATTCAGCCCTAAATCCATAATCGAAACACCAGACTGCATTTCCTCAATGTCAACGACCTCGTTCTGTAGCTTTTCAAGCTGTGCCTTACGGTATTCGAGGTCACCTAATTCTTCAGGGTCGATGGGGTTGTCATCTCCCGTTGATGTCATAACGGTAGCCTTCATACGGGTTTCCACACGTCCTTTAAGTTCAAGGTACTTATCAAGGTCGATGTTAGGCCAAAAATTCACAAGTTGTATCTTGTCATTACGGCTTCCGATACGATCAATACGTCCAAACCGTTGAATGATACGAACTGGGTTCCAATGGATGTCGTAGTTGACACAGTAGTCGCAGTCTTGCAGATTTTGACCTTCCGATATACAGTCAGTCGCAATCAGAATGTCGATTTCGGCAGGATCGTCTGGCATCAACAGCTTTTTGTCTTTGGACATTGGCGAGAACAACGTTAGGATTGTATTCAGATCAGCACGCTTTAGCTTAACAGTCGTCCTTCCATCGGTCGTGCCAGTTATCATCGCGGTGTCAAGACCATACTTCTCCTTAACGATCGGAGCGACCTCTCTATAAAGGTAATCTACCGTATCAGAAAACGCTGAGAAAAGCAAAATCTTCTTATTGCCTGGATTGAACGGGTGCTGGATTTTATCAGCTATTAGCTGAAACAGCGTTTGTAGTTTAGTGTCATGATCGGGCGTGATGTCCTCTATCAAAATCATTAACAGTTCCAGGATTTCAGAATCTTCGGCAAGTTTGGCCCGCCATGAAATATAGTCCATGTCAGCGAGGTCGATGTCCAACTTTTTGACTGTGCTCTCAAAGAAGTCAGTGTTGCTGTCATCACTGTCGAAGTCGTCCCCTGAAAATTCTTGCATGTTGATCATTCGCTGTGTTCCACTCACATAATCGTCGATATCAGCAATTGTGCTGTTGATCAAATTCCTAACACGACCAAGCGTAATGCGGAAGGAGTAGACCGAACTTTCAAGCCGTTTCAGGAGGTTGATACACATCAAACGACGGATACCGATTTCTCGTCCGGCACGATCAATGTTCTTACTTGGATCTATATATTTAGCCCTTCGGCTTTCAAGCAGGAAGTCGGTCGGAATGTAGATGGCGAGGTTCAGCTTCATTAATTGATCGTAAATCTCATCGTAGTCTATTGCCGATTCGAGGTCAGTCAACCTCGGGCGTAGCAGGAGTGGCTTCATTCTTTCAGGGAATTTGCCTATTTCAGCCATGTTGTAGTATTTTTCAATATGCTTACGCGAACGGGCAATCGTTACACTATCAAGCATCGTAAAAAAGTCAAAATCAAGAGAGCTCAACAATTCCTCAGTCGTTCGCTCTTCAGGTTTGAGTTTACTCCACTTGTTAAAGGCAGTCTGGGCGTTTCGGAAGATAACGTCAATCGGCTTCGCAGTGTCGAGTTTTTCATTTATTAGCATGGGATTGCCTTCATATGCAAGTGCAAGCTGATGCCTAAGATCGGAAAAGCCGTTATTCACAGGCGTTGCCGAAAGCATGAGAACTTTTGTCTTCACGCCCTTGCGGATTACCTTGTTTAACAATTGGAGATAGCGGTTTTCACGTTTGTCATCTCCTCTTCCTGAATAGTCTCCACCATTACGGAAGTTATGGCTTTCGTCGATGACTACAAGGTCGTAGTTGCCCCAATTCAGTTTAGAAAGGTCGATGCCATCTGAAAAACCTCGTTCCCTTGACAAATCTGTATGGTAAAGGACATCATAGCGAAGGCGGTCACCTGCTATCGGATTGTTCAGGTAGTTCTCCTTAAATGTATGCCAATTGTCACCCAACTTCTTCGGGCAAAGCACGAGCACCATACGGTTGCGTAATTCATAGTACTTGATAACTGAAAGTGCGGTAAATGTCTTTCCAAGACCAACACTGTCAGCAAGTATGCATCCATTGAACTTTTCAAGTTTATTTATAATTGCAAGGGTTGCATCCTTTTGGAAGTCGTACAGCTTGTTCCATATTTTTGTTTCCTTAAAACCTGTCGCCTCATTTGGCAACACGTCCTCGGAGATGTCTTCAAGAAACTCATTGAAAATATTATAAAGTGCAACAAAATATACAAATTCAGGAGAGTTTTCGTTGTATGCAGCGGTAATACCGTCGACGACCTGATCGGTAACATCTTCAAGCAGGTTCTTGTCGTTCCATATTTGATCGAACATACGAATGTACTCGCCTGACAAAGGCGCGAACATCTTATTGACAGGGTTTATAATATTATTTCCACGCTCGCAACCAATGTCTGCGGTTGTAAAACTGGAGTGGCACAGCCCAGCTGGACACGAATAAGTGCTCCATTCTCTGATTCTCTTAGAATTTTACATAAGTTTGATTTCTCGTGGGCTCTGCCCACACCCACCCTCGCCGGGAGGCAGCCCGCCATGATTGACATGACGGGATGACAATAGGGTATGGGGGTTGTGAGGCCGTCAAGGGTAAAGCTCCGCCCGGCTTGGGCCGGCCCTTGACCGCCGATGACATGGGCGGCAACCCACGACTGTTAAGCTGCTTTAAAGTGATCCTGGCTATGATATCTTTCATATTCCATAGGCGACATATAACCTAAGCTGCTGTGGGATCTTCTGGAGTTATACCAGGTTTCTATATAGTTGATGATAGCGATTTTAGCCTCTTCCCGGGTTTTAAAGCGCCTTCTATGAACCAGGTCCTTCTTCAATGTGGCAAAAAATGATTCCATGCAGGCATTATCATAGCAGTCTCCCTTAGCACTCATGCTTTGTCTTATGCCATGTGCTCTTAGCTTATCCTGGTAGTCGTAAGCAGCGTATTGTGTTCCTCTATCTGAGTGGAAAATAAGCCCTTTATCAGGTCTTTCCCGGGTGATTGCCTGATTAATAGCCTTGAGCGTCAATTGCTTTGTCATCCTGCTATCAAGCGCCCAGCCTACGATTTTTTTGTGATATAGATCTTCAACCGCTGCTAAATAGAGCCAGCCTTCTTCAGTAGGGATATAGGTAATATCACCAACCCATTTTTGATTACGGCTTTCAGCTATGAAATTTTTGTTTAATAAGTTCGGAGCTACCGGATAATTATGGTTAGAATTTGTGGTTGCTTTGTATTTTGATTTCAAGACGCTTATCAGCCCGTTCTCCCTCATAAGGCGCCTTACCCGGTGATTGCTGGTTTTTATTCCTTTTTTCTTTAATTCCTTTTTTATTCTCCTGTGGCCATAGGTGCTGTCCGATTCATCGAATATCTTTTTAATATGGTCGATTAGCTCTTTATCCTTTTCTTTGTGTTTACTTGCTGGCAGCTTTAGCCAATCGTAGTACGCGCTCCTGGTTACTTCAAAGGTTTGGCACATCTTCTTGACGGAAAATTCGGAGCTATGTCTTTTTATAAAC